>Ga0302127_10001370_pt1 | contig 14426 bp, 13 predicted proteins | sample CB4_SCM_MG_FD_204452 | JGI IMG/M metagenome (GOLD analysis project Ga0302127, IMG submission 204452) | Marine microbial communities from Western Arctic Ocean, Canada - CB4_SCM | ecosystem: Environmental > Aquatic > Marine > Oceanic | place: Canada: Western Arctic Ocean | collected 2017-09-24
AGCAGGTCCGGCTCTCCGCGATCCCAGCCGTCCGAGATCACCAGAACCACTTCCCCTCTACCCAGGACTCGTCTCGTCCAGTCCGAGGCCTCGGAGGACGCGGCCGAGCAGCAGCAGATTGGGGAGTAGGTGGCCGCCCTTGGCCTCTGTCCGCTTGTCGGTCATTGCGGTTAGCGGTTGAGTGCTGCGAATGGCCGGCGGTTGATGCTTACTGGGCGAGGTTCCCGATGGATGAAATCGTCTCTTCTGGGGCCAGCATCAAGAATGCGATGAGTACTATGGAGAGCATGATAGAGGCGGTCCAGGCTCCGATCAGCGCCGTCTTCGGGTCCTCCGACGCGTTAATTCGGTCGATGAGTGACGCTCCTAATCCGAAGACCAACATGGACAGCATTGATGTGAACAGGAGCTGGAGCCCGACGGTGATCGAGAGGTAGGGTGCTGTAAATAGGTTGTCCGATGCTGTGTAGAGCATCTGTAGAAAATCGACCTGGCCGTTGATGAAGCTGAACCACAGGTTTGCCTGCGGCAGGAACAGCCCGCCGAGGAGCAGCATGTGTATGCCGCCATACATCGACCCGAAGCCTAGCCACCTCACCAGGCTGCGGGGTCCACGGTCCCGATAGCTGGAGAAGGTCGGCCTTCCGCCGTAGATGAACCATGCAGCGGGAACGACGACCAGAACGCTCACCAGGCCGCTGAGGCCCCCGAAGTACAAAGATTGCGAGAAGGGCAGGTGTTCGGGGACCTGCGGCGGTATCGCGCGGGAGAGCAGGTTAATCAGAATCGTACTGGCGCCGACGATTGCCCCGAAAATCGCGAGTGAGGCGGTGAAGTGTACGCGCTCCCAGTCTACCCCCTCTGGTCCGAGGGATTGTGTGGTTGTTTGTGCGCTAGCGATGGTGGCCATTTAGCGTCCCTCCCCCGAGCCTATGGAGAGCGCGCAATTCTGTTCGAATGAGCAGTCGATCAGCCAGTCTGGATGGTTGTAGACATAGATTAGTTTGAAGTGAAAGGGCTCGGGTTCCAGCGGATAGTAGCCCGTTGCCATCAGACGAGTCCCCACCCCTGTCGTTGAGCAGCTTCCGCCGAAGGAGCCGCAGGAGGTGATCAGCTCCCATGCTGGCGGATCGAGCACCGGCTCGACGTCAGCAATACGTGATAGGTCGATTTGCCCGACGATTTGATCGAATGTGGTTTTGAGAGAAGAGCTGGCGACCTCTTCTATGACCGTATCAGGTAGGCTATCGACGAAGGCCACGAAGTCGTCCTGCATTATCGCCGGGCCAAGGTCAGCCATCGTGTCCTTCACGAACTGCAGTACCCGGGGGGCCGACGGCATACCCGTGAACCATGCGCCGGGTCCGATTGCACCGGTCATGCGGTTGGTTACGACATTGACCTTCCAACCATCCTCGTTCACCATTTCGATGACGAACGGGAATGCCGTGCCTGATTCGGTCTGAACGGTGCCTTTTAGCCCCGTTGCGCCATTGTTCGGCATGGTCCGACGCCACACGGGTAGCAGCTCAAAGTTCAGGGAACCGATCGCCTCCAATTCGGAGGCGAAGCGCGATGGGTCTTGCTCCTCCTGGAACCGAGCGGAGGTAAGGGCATAGGATTGCGCGTTATTGGGTCCGCCTAGCGTTTCGAGGAACGCGTCGGCGGAGGATGCGGCATCTACTGTGGACACCATGAGCCACAGGAACGTCGAGGCAAAGAACACCACTACAGTTAGCAGTGTCAGGCTGATGCCGAGGCCGGCGAACTTAATTATGCGCAGGTAGTTGGGTGTGGACTCTTGGTAGTATGCGACCATTGCCCTAGTTGACCGTTGCCGGAGGGGCCTTGCCCCTCCGGCAACCAGTCTTTACTCCTAATTATTTGGTTGTCGTAGTCGGACGCTCCGTAAGGCCGGAACAACGCTTTTACAATGAATAAACTGTGCTGCCCATTTTTACGGGTCCTTTCCATAGGTCCAGCGAGCTCGACTCCACTCCGATCTATGTGAAGCTTCTACATACAATAACGACGAAATGTGAAGAAAACTTCAAGGTAGCTATAAATACGATAGCAAAGGGCTCGGCGGGTTTCAATGGAGCAAGCGTTTAATCGGGCGTGGTTGCGCCGTCAGTAGCCAACATCCTTGTCCACCATCCCCATAAGCGGCTCGCCGTCGCCGAACCGGCGGATGTTCTCAGCGTAGAAGTCCAGGGAGTCGCTCATGAACCGGTTAGTTAGCGAGGAGGATGGGGTGTAAGGATCACGTATGGCAGGTCCCAGAATGGATTGTCCTGGGGTGGTGGCTGCTCCGTCAACACGTCGAGGGCGGCGCCGGCGATGCCGTCCGTCTCTCGACGCATCTGCCAGCGCGGCCTCGTCGACCACCGACCCTCGGGCGACGTTGATGAGGTAGGCCGTTGGTTTCATCGCTGCGATTGCATCCGCGTCCATGATGCCTTCGGTCTCTGTGGCCAGGGCGACCGTGAGGCACACGAAGTCGGCCTCGGCCAGTGCTGCGTGGAGGCCGGAGCGGTCGATGTAGCGGTCGACGTGCGGATCTCCGCTCGTGGTGGGACTTAGTCCAAGCGCCCGCATCTGGAAGCCTCCATTGCATATCCGTGCGACCGCGCTGCCGATGCTGCCGACGTCCATGACCAAGGCGGTCTTGCCTCTCAACTCCAAATATGGATTCGCGAGGTTTGTTCCCGCCTCCGAGTCCCATCGGCGTTGATCATGGTCGCGAACGGCCCCCTGCAGCCGCCTCGCCAGCGCCAGTATGAACATCGCCACGTGCTCGGCCATGGCATTACCTCGGGGACCCTTCATAGCGGTAACGGTTACGTCTGACGTCACAACCTCAGGGGTCAAAACACCCCCCCAGGCCGACACTGATCATCTGCACCCAGCGCAGTCTTGGCAACTGGGCCAGCACGGCCCTGGCCCGAGAAGAGGTCGGGTCATAGACACGCCCCTACGGGGAGGCGGTGGATCACGAAAAACGCGAACTGCAATGCCTAGCTTCCTGCCATTGGTGCACTTCGGTTGAAACGGTGAAATTGTGCTGGTATCCTTCTCACCTAAGCTAGCCTTTTGATGGGTGACGGCTTGTGATTTGCAAATTTGTCTGGGAGGGGATCACAGATGGCAGATACTGAGGATAGGGCTGAGGCCGAAGAGGCTGATATTGCCTCTCATTGGCAAGAAGAGGAGTGGATACACCCATCCGAGAGCTTTGTCGCCCAGGCGAATATGACGGACGAAGCGGTGTTGGAGCGCTTCGCCCAGGACAAGTTCCCGGACTCCTTCCGTGAGTATGGGGACCTCTTGGATTGGGATGAGCCCTGGCATACGACGCTAGACTCGTCGAATCCTCCGTTCTGGAACTGGTTCGTGGGCGGGAAGCTCAACGCGTCCTATAACTGCGTCGACCGCCACCTTGAAAAGAACCGTAATAAGGCGGCCTTCATATTCGTCCCCGAGGACGAGGGTGAGGTTGACCAGGTAATCACCTATCAGGACCTCTATGTCCGCGTTAACGAGTTCGCGGCGTTGCTGCAAGACTTCTGTGGGCTCAAGTCGGGTGACCGCGTGACGCTCCACATGCCGATGACTCCGGAGTTGCCGGTAGTGATGCTGGCCTGCGCGAGGATTGGCGTTATTCATTCTCAGGTCTTTGGCGGATTTAGCGGGACGGCATGTGGCGAGCGCATTGTGGACTCCGAGAGCCATGTCCTGATTACGACGGATGCGTACTGGCGCTCAGGCAAGCTGTTGGATCACAAGGAGAAGGCCGACGAGGCTGTGGCCAAGGCGGCTGAGAGCGGCGTCAATGTTGAGAAGGTGCTGGTGTGGCGTCGTTATCCCGGCAAGGTGTCAGCTGCTACTCCCATGGTTGATGGGCGAGATTATTACGTAGACGACCTTATGAAGGACTACAGGGGACGACGTGTTGAGCCTCTGTCGATGGCCGCCGATGCGCCTCTGTTCCTGATGTACACCTCTGGGACGACGGCGAAGCCCAAGGGGTGCCAGCACAGCACAGGTGGCTACCTGGCCTACGCGGCCGGAACGGCGAAATACTACCAGGACATCCACCCTGAAGATGTGTACTGGTGTATGGCGGATATTGGATGGATCACGGGCCACTCGTACATTGTGTATGGGCCACTGGCCGTGGGCGCGACCGGAGTTTTGTATGAAGGCGTGCCAAACTATCCGGATGCGGGCAGGCCGTGGCGAATTTCCGAGCGTCTTGGCGTGAATATTTTCCATACTGCGCCGACCGCAATCAGGATGCTGCGCAAGGCCGGTCCAGACGAGCCCGCCAAGTACGACTACCACTTCAAGCACATGACCACGGTGGGTGAGCCCATTGAGCCGGAGGTGTGGAAGTGGTACTACGAGGTCGTGGGCAAGCGGGAGGCCGCCATTGTCGATACCTGGTGGCAGACCGAGACTGGCGGATTCATAGGTACTACGCTCCCGGGTCTTCAGCCGATGAAGCCTGGTAGTTGTGGTCCGGGTGCGCTGGGTATTTATCCGGTGATCCTGGACGAGAACGGCAAAGAGGTGGAGGCTGGACGTGGCGGCAACATCTGCATTACGAACCCGTGGCCGGGATTCATGCAGACTATCTGGGGAGACCCGGACAGGTTTATCGAGACCTACTTCTCCAGGTATAACAAGGACCCGAACAGCAAAGACTGGCGCGACTGGCCCTACATGACGGGGGACGGCGCCGTGAGGTCGGAGGACGGCTACTTCCGTATCGTGGGCAGGATCGACGACGTGATCAACGTTGCCGGCCACCGCCTGGGTACGAAGGAGCTTGAGTCGGCTGCCCTGACCGTTGAGTCGGTGGGCGAGGCGGCGGCTGTGCCGGCCTACGACGAACTGAAGGGACGCGTCCCGGAGATCTACGTATCACTGATACCTGGGCATGACCCCGATACAGTCGAGGCTGACGTCAGGGCCGCTATCAGGCAGATTATCGGGCCAATTGCGACGCCTGGCGCTGTGTGGGTCAGCGAGGACCTGCCGAAGACCCGCTCCGGCAAGATCATGCGCCGCGTCATCGCCGCTATCTCCAACTTCATGGACGTGGGCGATACGACGACCCTGGCGAACCCCGAGATCGTCGAGCATATACGGCAGTCGGTGCAGGGAGCTAAGGTCGCGCGCGGCATGGTCCCCGAGGGTGTGCCGGATTCGGCCAAGGAGGAGTTCAGGCGCTTCGGCGAAGAGGAGTAGAGCAACAAACTTCGTAGTTAGGAAATACGGGCCTCCCCTGATCAGGGGAGGCCCGTATTTCATTTGGGGGTATGGTGATGAGGGAACAAGAACGGTAACAGGCTTGCCCGTGTCACTCTGAGCGGACGCGAAGTATCTGGAGCGACGTCCCGTTCCCACGTCCTGGGGTTCGTGGCTCTCGCCCCAGATACTTCGTCGGGGGGCTCCTCAGCATGACAGAGGGCTGTAGTGCCGTAGAACCTGGGCAGTAATTGAAAATTGGTCAAGATCAGGGCTTGACGTGGGGCGTTTGAGGACTATCATCTCTGGAACCATCGTCGGCGCTGAAGCGCGGACGGGGCAAACGCTGGTTGAGGAGCAGAAATATGAACCTGATTATCGTAGGAATGGAGTACGCGGGTAAAACGACCCTGGCCGACGAGATTATCAAGTGGCGCAACGATGTGATGGGGAAGCCAAGTCCCCTGGGGATTGTGGAGTATCACGACCACTTCACTTTCCCGTGGCTCGGTCACTGGGACGAGATCTCCGAGGAGGATATGGCGACGTTCATGTCACTGGGTCCACAGCTCAAGGAGATGTTCTCGCGGTACCAGTTCGCATACCACTTGAGCGATCAGCTCTACCGGGACTCGGATCACATCCTGCTCGGTTTCCACATCGAAGATGCCATATTTGCGCCGCGCTACTATGGCTTTGGCAAGAAGGGCGAGTACGGAGACCGGTCGAGCGGCGTGAGGGCCGTCGAAATGGAGGTCATGGAGAAGGCACCTGAGACTGTGCTGGTTTACTTAAAGGCGACCCCAGAGGTGATCCGTGAGCGAATGCGCACCAAACCTCATGAGCGCACCCACCTCAAGGATGAACACATCGACGAGATGATCGAGGAGTTCGACTACCACGTCGGCCACTCGCTCCTACGCAACAGGATCGTGCTCGATACCTCGGAGGCGACGGTGGAGCAGACGATTGCGGAGTTCGTGGAACAGATGGGTCCCCTAATGAGCCACGAGGACAGGGTTCGAATGCAAGCCCAGGCGATACTCAAAGGCACGAAGGGCTAGACGACGTAGTAGTTCGGCAGACTGAACGCTATGGAGGATAAGTTCATGGATCACAGCGAACTTAGAGAGATGATAGTGGGACCGATCGCAAATGTTCCTACTCCCTTTGACGATCGGTTCAGGGTTGACTATGGCCGAATGGCGGAGCTCACCGAATGGTGGGTGGAGTCCGGGTTGGTCAAGGGCAAGGCGGTGATCAAGGTCGCGGTGGTTATGGGCGAGATAGCCCACATGCGCGATGACGAGTGGGGACCACTGCTAAAGACGACGGTGCAGGCAGCCAAGGATAAGGCTACGGTCATGTGCGGTATCCATTACAAGGACACGCTGCGCACCATCGAGGACGCGAAGCGGGCCGCCGATCTTGGTGCGGTAGGTGTTCAGGTTGCGCCGCCCATTTTCAATGATCCTACGCAGGACGACATCCTGCGGTTTTTCGAGGACGTGTCCAACGCGATCGACATTGGGATCATGATCTACAACACCCACTGGATGCCCTATGGCAATGTTGAGCCGGAGACATTTAGGCGGATGCAGGACTTCGAGAACATCGTAGCGGTGAAGTGGAGCCCAGGCTCCGGCGCGAAGATGGAAGACCTGTACGACATGTCCGACAGGCTGAGCATCATCGAGAACAGCGGCAACCCGATCAAGGGGCACATGCTGGGAGCGCGGGGGTACATTAACCAGACGGCGGATGCCTATCCGCCCCACGACCTGCGGTTCTGGGATCTGGTCACGACCGGGCAATACGTTGAGGCGCAGGCGCTGTATGACAGCGTGAATGTGCCGCTGGGCGCGTTCCATGGCAGGATCCAGGCCAACTCCGGGGGCGTGGCGCGGACCAAGAAGGGCATGATGGCTCTGATGGGCCGTCCGATAGGCTCATCCCGCCCGCCCTCTCAGGCCCTGAGCGAGGTGGAGAACGCGGAGCTGCGGGAGCTGCTCATCAGCTTCGGCTGGCCGGTGGCAAACTAAGGGGCGCGGCCCATTTTTGTTCGGCAGGGCGCATTATGAGGGGGATATCTGCCGCGGGTATCCATCTTCATGGTGAGGATTCTCAGGAGAATCCTCATTGGGACACAGTGACACGAAAGTTTATTTGATCGGTGGCCCGCCAGGTGCAGGGAAGTCTACGTTGGGACTTGCCCTGGGAGCGAGGCTTGGCGTTGCTTCTATCAGCGTCGATGACCTGGTGATTGCCGCCCATGCGATAACGATATCTGAGACTTATCCTGGGCTGCATGCCAAGTGGGGAAGTACGATTGTGATTGACGGTTGGCACATGCGACCGCAGATGGTAGCCCAGTTGGAGCTGGACAACGTCTGGTCAGGGTGGATAGTTCCCTCAGACAGCGTTCTTGAGGAGCGTGAAAGCCGGACTGTGGAGTTTGTGCGGAAGTCTTCCAATCCCAAGCGGATGCTTGAGGATTTTCTGGCGCGAAGCCTCTGGCTCAACGATCTAATAAGACGTGAGGCAACTGAGCTACATATGGATATTCTTTCCCAGCCGGGGGAGACGTCTGTTGATGAGCTGTGCCAAATGGTCTTGGATAGCTCAGGGGGCTAGCAGGGCCTGTTGCGAGCGCACTAACAGACGTGGGCATGTTCGTAAAAAGCAGTAATTGATTGGTCCCTCGGAGTAGCTGGTGAAATCATCGGATATTTATCCAGAATATTCGATGATTTCACCAGTGGATAGCTAGTCTGTTATTCCCCATCCGACTGCGAAATCACGGGTGATTCGGGCCAGTTCATCGGGGGTTTCATCGTTGTTGGGCACGATGACCTCGAAGGTCCAGGGACCCGGGTAGGCTATGTCTATCAGTGCCTCGCGAATTTTGCCCCAGTCGAAGCCACCGTGTTCGGGTGCGCGATGGTCGCCGTCCTCCACGTTGTAGTCAACGTCGTGGAGGTGGGTGCCTCGGAGCCTGGACCCGGCTGTTCGTATCTCCTCGGCGGGGTCCATGTCGTGCAATCCAACGTGGCCAGAGTCCAGTATCAGGCCGACCTGGCCCTCGGGGTAGTCATCCACTAGCGGGCGAAGCTCCTTCATCGTCAGGTAGGGGTAGGCACAGTGGTAGGGTAGGTTTTCGAGGGTCATCCGGACACCGGCTGCCTCCGCAACCGGGGCGAGATCATCCAGGGTGCGGGGTACAGCATCCCGGATTTTCTGTGGGGTTTCGGGACCATCATCATCGACGAATATCGGGTTGGGAACTGGGTGGACGACCATTTCGGTGGCCCCCAATTCGCCCGCGAACTGCAGGTAGCGGCCCAGCAGTTCCATGTTGCGTTTGCGCCACTCCTCGTCAGGTGCGCCCAGGATGGCGCGACCAGCAGGGGCGTGGATGCTCCTGGCCTTTAGGCCGCGGGCCTCAATTCGACGACGGAATGCCACGAGGTCCTGACCTGTGAGCGGTTCCGCCACGTGGGGGCTCTGGCCCTGCACTTCGACCTGGGGGAACCCGGCAGCCGCGACGCCGTCCAGGGCCTCCTCGATGCCACGGTCCCGGAATCCGGCGGATGAGTAGCTGGTGTTGTCCATGAAGCTCCTGTGTTTGTCTTGGGCCCATTTCTCAGAATGGAAAAAGAACGATACCAAAATTCTAGGCGAGGGTCATCTTGAGATAGTGAGGTCGCTCCCGCATCGGTTGTCTATGGGCAAGCATCCTATTTATGAGCCCCGCCTGTCCGCCTACCCTCTTGTGGCCGGCATTGTTGAGGGCGGGTGGGGCTCGCTATCGCTATTTTGCGCGTGCGAGACGCCTCGAATATATCGTGGGGCGGGACTTCTTCGCCTACTACGTGGAGGAATAAGTAGCACCCCACGTCGCCCAGGAACTTGAACTCCTTGCGCAGGGACTTAACGGTGGAGTCGAAGTCGGGGTGAGAGCGAAGGTAGGCTTTGAAGGTGCCGTGCTCAGACTCCAGGTCTAGCATCTTCGCCGCGTTGCCTACGATGGCCTCTCTCTTTCGTCGGTTCCGGATGATGCGCGTATTCTGGGCCAGCGCGTCGATCTTAGGCTCTACCATCCCAGCGACTGTCTCAGGGTCGAAATCGCGAAAAGCCTCGCGGATCCCCGGCCATTTGGACGCGACGACGGGCCATGAGAACCCAGCCTGGAATACCGCCTTGCTCATGACGTCAAGGTAGTTTCTCAGGTTCTTGGGCTCGATGCGTTCGGGAGGCTGTTTGGTTGGCATGGCACTCACCTGTCTTCAGAGAGGCAACATGATACATGAACGCGTGAGTTGGACCTGAATGTGAGCGATGCTGAGGTTGTCGCGAGAATCGAGGTGGTGTAGAGGGCGGAGTATCACTAGGGCACGTCCATATTGCGCAGGCGGTGGATGGTCAGCCAGAAGAATCCCACTATGACGATGGTGGCTCCAACGATAGCGGCCGGGAATTCGATTGCCAGGTCCTCATACCGGTCGAAGCCTGATCCGTCGACTCCATACATCACGGCCAGGGAGTGGCCACGGACGCTCAGGTACCTGACGGCAGGAAGGAACCCTCCGACGATGCCTTCCCAGAGGAATACGTAGACCAGGGCGTAGGGGAGGGCGTTGGAGGTGATGAGTCCGGCCCAGGTGAAGATGGCCGAGTACGCGGCGACCCCCACAAGTAGCCCGATTCCAGCCGCTACGGCCATCTGCGCGCCGCCTTCACCCGCGATCAATACCAGGGAGATTCCGCTGATTGCAATGATCGGGCCGGCGATGATCATGGTAGCCAGCATTTTCGGAAGTACCAGGGAATAGCGCGGAACCGGCCTGAGCAGCAGATAGCTGAGGGTCTTGTCTTCCATCTCGTTGCCGAAGGATGCCGTAGCCAGGGTCATGGTGATGATGGGCAGTATGGCAGTGATTACCATGCGGTCCAGAATATCGGGTGTAAAATGATCTTCGATGTTCGCTCCGACCAGCCGTACGATCGAGGCAATGACCACTGGCAGGGCTGCCAGGAGTATGGTGATAGTCAGACGCCAGCGCCCACCGAGTTGCCGCAATGAAAGGGCGAGTATCGGTCCCATGTTATCGCTCCACGACGTAGCTGAATACGCTCTCCAACGACTCGTCGAGAGGCTCGACGCGCATCAGCCGGATGGCTCGTTCGGCGGCGGCCTTTGGCACCAGTCGCTGCAATACAGAGACTTTTCGACTGAGGACCATGAGCGAGCCGTCTTCGTCGACGGATACCGAGTCGACGGCGTCACTTTGGACCAGCGCCGACGCCATCGCGCGCGGCTCGGCGCACTCGATTCGGATACGGTGTGGTTGCTGGTCCAACTCCTCCCTGATGGCTCGGAAGTCGCCTGCTGCCGCCAGCTTCCCGCTGACCATCAGCAGGTGCCGGTCGGCAAGGGTCTCGACCTCTTCGAGTATGTGGGAGGAGATCAGTATGCTTTTGCCCTCGGCGGCCAGGGAACGCATCAGGTCGTGGAACTCCAGGCGCTGCCTGGGGTCGGTGCCGTTCAATGGTTCATCGAGTATTAGCAGTTCCGGGTCGTTAACCAGCGTCGCTGCCAGCCTCATGCGCTGCCGCATCCCACGGGAGTAGGTACCCAGCTTGCGTCCCTGGGCGGCGACGAGCCCCACTCGCTCGATTGCCTTGTCGACGGCCGGCCCGATGGGGTCTATGCCATAGAGTTGCGCGGCTAGTTCGACGAAATTGCGCCCTGTGTAGAAGCCGTACACGGCCTCGTGTTCGGACATCACGCCGAGCTTGTTGTAGATGGTGTGGTCGCCGCGCGGGGACTGTCCCAGTACCTCCACTGCTCCGGAGGATGGCTTCGAGAGACCGGCCATCATGTGAATGACGGTGCTCTTTCCCGCACCGTTGGGGCCCAGCAGTCCGGTTATGCCCTGGAATACCTCTAGCGACACGTCGTTGACCGCCACTACGTTGCCGTACCACTTGGACACCTCGTCCAAGCTGATTACGGGGTTTGAGTTGGTCATATTTCAACCCTCCTGTACTTGTACAGGAGCAGCAGCGCTGGACCCAATACTAGAAAGAGGTACCAACTCACCACGATCCACTCGCCTCCACGGGTGTCGTAGAGCCTGACGTCGAGGGGGGACTTGTCTTTTTCGTCGAAAATGAGATCTCCGACAGCGATTGGCACGAACCCGACATTGATCAAATCGAACCACTTCGCGTTTTCGCCGGTCAGCGGCTCACACTCGCCCGACGGCTCACCGCCATCCCGGTTTTCGTCGTCGCACTCGGTCAGTATTGCCGCTGCGGCCGACGATACTACAAATAGAGCAATCACGAAGCCCGCCGCGTATGCTTTTCTGGGGGTGAAGGATGCCACGGCGAGAGGGATGGTGGTCGTGAAGGCCGCGATCAAGAAGCCGACGGCCATGAATCTCGGCACGTCGAGCCAATTGTCCTGGAGGTACTGAAACGGCTCGTCAGCCGCGAGTGTAAAGCCCAGGAACAGAACTAGCTGGCCGGCATAGACCAGAATCAGCGAGATGGTGAAGAATGCGAGCCACCGTCCGATGACGTAGTCGTCAGTGGTCAGGGGGCGTACCAGGTAAAGGTGTAGGACTCGGTCCCGCCGATCAGGACACAGGAGCTCTGGTGCGATAATGGCCGAGAAGAGGATTATTGGGAGGATGATCCACGCAAAGTATTCACCACGACCCCACAGGTCCTCGGTCAGGCCTAATACAGATGCCATAAGGATGACAATGACGGCCGGCGTCATTACCACTCCGAAGAAGAGTATAGGCATAATCTTCGAACGTGCGCCGCGACTGATGCCTAGCGCTGTGCGTATGCCATTGGTCCAAAGGGCCTTGCGAGCGCGCATTCGCCCTTCGCGGGGGCCGTCGTACCGCTGGTAGCCCAGATCAAATACTTCGCCCTGGGGCTGTGTCATTGGGTGTCACCCATGAAGATGTCAGTGAGTTGGTGGCGGCGCGGTGCTAGTCGGCGGAGGCGTGCATCTGTCTCCACGATGGCATCCCTGATGGTGTCGTACTCCTCATCAGCGCCCAACTCTACGACGAGCGACGCGCCGTCTATTATGGCCTCGATGCCGCGATTCGATAGCGCTTCGACTAACTCGCTTCGGTGGTCGTCGACGTCGATCTGGATGGACTGGGTTTCCCTGGTGAAGTTTGCGACATCGCCATCTTCGGTGACGCGCCCTTCGTCGAGGACGATTACCCGGTCACAGGTGCGCTCGACGTCGCCCATCAGGTGGGAGGAGAGAATTATGGTGATGCCGAACTCGGAGCCGGTCCTTTGGATCAGGAGCAGCATCTCTTCGCGGCCGGCCGGGTCGAGCCCCGCTGTTGGTTCATCGAGGAGTACCAGTACGGGATCGTGGACCAGCGCCTGGGCCAGTTTCACGCGCTGCTGCATGCCGGTCGAGTATTCGCCAATGGACCTGTAGCGCTCCTCGTCTAGGCCAACATGGCGTAGTACGTCGGCGGCGCGTGTTCTGGCATGGGAGGGCGGCAGACCACTGATCTGTGCCATGTGGGTGAGGAACTCGGAGGCGGTTACTGCGCTGGGAAGGCAGTCGTGCTCTGGCATGTACCCGAGCCGACTGCGAATCTCCACAGATTCGTAAGGCTTTTCGCCCATCACTTCCGCCGAACCCGAGGTCGGCTTGATGAGCCCAAGGAACAGCTTCATGGCTGTGCTTTTGCCCGCGCCGTTGGGACCGAGCAGGCCGGTTATACCGCTTTCCAACTCGAAAGACAGCGACTGTAGCGCGCTGGTGGAACCGTATATTTTGGTCAGACCGCTTGCTTGGAGAAGGGGTGGCATTGTGCTCAGTATACTCCGACTAAGCGTGCGCAGCATCTTGTGGGGGGATGGGATCGCTGGTAATCTTCGGACGGCGCTGTAGTTGGCGCTAGTAACCCGCTTTGAGGTGACAGATGAACGTAATCTGGATTGTTGCAGACACGTTTCGGCAGGACCATCTGGGCGCATACGGCAAGGCGCCGGTCATGACCCCGTCGCTGGACGCACTGGCCGCGAAGTCTACCCGGTTCAACAGGCACTATGCGGCTGGTTTCCCTACGATGCCAACCCGGGCTGATCACGCGACGGGCCGGTGGACGATGTCGTATATGGGCTGGGAGCCCTTGCCTGAAGATTCGATAACACTTGCCGAGACTCTGGCGGCTGATGGAGTCCATACTGCTGCGATGGTGGACACGCCGTTCTACCTGCGCGGCGGCATGAACTATGACCAGGGATTTCAGACCTTCCGGATGTATTCGGGCCAGGAGGGCTCGGTGACGCGGCTCATCGAGACGCATCACCACGAGTCCCGCGATATCAAGGATGCCTGGCGTTTCGAAGGGGACCGCAATGTGGCGCAGACCGTGACGGGAGCGATGGAGTGGTTGCAGGGACATCACAAGGAGGAATTCTTCCTCTATATCGACACCTGGGATCCCCACGAGCCGTGGGACGCTCCGTCCTACTACACAGAGATGTACATGCCGGACTACGATGGTGAGGTCGTGCAGCCCATCTATGGCCACTGGCAGGACTCGCCGGGTTACACCGATGCAAGGGTGCGAAAGGCGCTGGCCTCCTATCGGGGCGAGGTTACGATGGTCGACACCTGGATGGGCTACCTGCTGAGGATGGTCGAGAACATGGGCCTGATGGAGAATACCGCGATCATATTTACGTCTGATCACGGATTCTACTTCGGTGAGCACGATGGGCTCTTTGGCAAGCTTACGTTTGACAAGGGACCGGACGGCGCACTGTTCAAGCATGGCGACGCGAACGCACGCTGGGACTTTTCGCCACTCTATGAGGAGATAGTGCTGCTACCGTTGCTGGTCTACGTACCGGGCGCAGAGCCAGGCGTCTATGGTGGGCTTACTTCCGCCGTGGATGTGATGCCGACCGTTCTGGAGATGATGGACAGGCCGGTACCGGAGTGGGTTGAGGGGATTTCGATGCTGCCGAGGGTCCACGACCGCTCGGCTCCGGGTCGTGATTTCACCGTAACGACCGTCCCGTTCGCCAATCCGGGCGACCCGGTGCGATCGGTGGACAATATCCGGAGACAGCTGGGACGCGCTCCGGTAACAACTGTTACTACAGACGAG
>Ga0302127_10001371_pt1 | contig 14413 bp, 10 predicted proteins | sample CB4_SCM_MG_FD_204452 | JGI IMG/M metagenome (GOLD analysis project Ga0302127, IMG submission 204452) | Marine microbial communities from Western Arctic Ocean, Canada - CB4_SCM | ecosystem: Environmental > Aquatic > Marine > Oceanic | place: Canada: Western Arctic Ocean | collected 2017-09-24
CCATCTTCTGCTGAATTGCTAACTGGAGCGGTGTTGGCGGAGTTGGACGCCGTACTGTTATTGTTACTATCAACTGAAGCGATTGAATTCAGCAGAGATCCATCTTCCACTGAAACACTGGCTGGAGATGTGCTTGAGGAGCTAGAAATAAGACTAGTGTTATTACTGCCATTAAAAGCGGTTGTGTTCAGCAGAGCACCACCAGCTAATTTTTCACTAGAAAATTGAGAAATACCAGAAGTCGTGCCGCCACCGCAGGCTGCCAAAGTTAACAGAGCAAGTGGCGACAGGCTAGAGGCTACTTTATCTTTGCGCATGGAATGGCCTTTCTGCAGAAGAATCGGTGTCGTATTGGAATTAAATCATAGTTTCGGACACCACAAAACTAAATCCATTTAAAGCTTAAAGGAGTAAACTACACAGGCTTAACCATCTGGCACCCATGTTTCCAAGAGACCTCTCAGCCGATTACTTGTTATATAGACGTGCGAATGATCACGAAACGCAAACCTGATTGACCAAATCCTCTTTGCCATCTCAGCTACAACCAAGTTTTATATTAATAAGTTGGGCTGTTGGTTCAGGCATCTGTGAGTTTGTCTTTTCATCATTCATGGCAAAGGGAAGGTTATTACACTGGCCGGTACTTTTAATTGCAACAATCATGATAAATCTCCCCTGCCTTTACCTTAACGGCAGCGATGCTTTACATGTTAGGCCCATCATAAGTTTAGAAGAGCATTCACATTTATTTCGGCCTATTTGGGATGGCTGAGTTCAGGCCAGATTAACCAGTTTTTGTATAAACCTTTAGGTTTTTTATTTCAGTCGGTAAGCACTGTTTAATTTCTCCACGCGCTCCCAGCCAGTGAGAGTTAGGGCTTTTGCCATACGTCGATTTCCCATTACGGTTCTTTTTGTATCGCGTTCATCACTAAAGCACTGCACAAACGCATCTAGTATTATTATTTCCTTCTGGGCACCACAATCCGTAGTAACTTATTTATTTTTTGCTAGAATTTTGGTGGCCTAAGCTCCACCTACATTTATCTAAAAGTCAACATGATGTAATCTTGATATTTTTTTATCTAATAAAAATATGCCATATCCTCCAGGATCTGCGACTAAATGATATAGGTCGTGCTTGCCTAATTTCATTGGTATTTAGCAGTATAATTTAAACAGGCTTTAAATTGTTCCAATGGATTAACACCAAAGATAACAGTAGCTTAATCCATAATATATAGGTCTGACGTCAGCATTTTTTTTGACGCTTTTGATCCTCAGGGTTGCCGTTCCTATGATTTCTTTTTGGCAAGAAAATCTTTGGCTGCACCCAACGTCGAGATTATAATCAGAATTTTTTATTAGGAATTGTTTTTAGGTCAATGATAAATTTTGATTTAATCAAAGTGGATGATTGATTTTTGAAATAGGGCATTGCAATTACTTTGCCTCCTAATTCTTTCATTAACTTTTGGCTTTCCTTTTTTGCCAGAACTGACAATCCAAAAACCTAGGAGTATACCAATCAAGAACAGTAAAATCTGTGCCAAATAGGGCGTACTGGAAATGCTATCTCAGATTGTGTTTTGTGCCTTAATAGCAGCTAGAATTCTAACAAATATAAACCACCAGTTATGAACTCACTTCCACTTTTTCGTAGATCAATGGTAGAAAAATTCAGTAGCTGATAATCATATTTATTACACAGGCTCTCGATATAACTCTTTGAGTGGGAATACCGCCCTGACGCTTCGAGAAAAAAGCCATCTTTTTCGGTATGCTCAGTGGAAAATGCCAGTCGGCCATGCCGCTTATTGCGTGATTTAATTAATCGAAAGACTTCGGAAAGTTCTCCAACATAAACAAAAACATCTGTTGAGAGGAATAAATCAAAATCAAGCGGTGCTTCTGCAAGGTATTCTATAATACCGGTATGGTTTAATTCGCTGTAGACATTTTTCTGACTTGCTTTGGCAAGCATCTTTTTGGAAAGGTCGATGCCTTCAATTTCTTGGCAAAAATCTTTCAGTTCCACGCCTGCTAAACCAGTTCCACAGCCAAGGTCCATAATTGAGCCCAATGGAGCATCAGATTGGTATTTTAAAACCAACTGGGCAATCAGCTTAGGGACATTATATTTAAGCTGCTCAACCAGACTTTGGTCAAACCTAACTGCATAACTATCAAAAAGCCCTTCAACATAAATATTTGGCGCTGACTCAGTTTGCTGTCCAGTGAGAGCACTGAGTATATGCTTAGCGCCCACGTTATCTGGATCAAGCTTGAGTACTTCTTTGAAGTTCTCAATGGCCTCGTCTGGATTGTCATTAGCCTCCTGAATAAGGCCTACATTGTAATAGGAATCGTAATTTAATGGGTTGATTTTGATTGCCTGTTTGTAGCTGTTGATTGCCTTTTCATAGTTACCTATGGCATTCAATGCTGTGCCCATATTGTTATATGCTTCCGCATGATCCGGCTTAATATTTAGTGTTCTCTGATAGCTCTTTATTGCGTCCGTCAGATTTCCTTTAGCCTGTAGGGCATTGCCCATATTATAGTAAATTTCTGCATAATTAGGCTTGATCTTGGTTGCCTGCTGGTAGTTTGCTATTGCAGCCTCGTGGTCGCCTTTGTCACTCAAAACATTGCCCAAATTATTATAGATTTCGGCGCATTTGGGATCAATAATTAGTGCTTGTTTGAAATTCTTAATAGCTCCACCCAGGTCGTCTGTATCTCGCAGTATAACTCCAATATTATTATAGGGAGCTGCAAAATTCGGATTGATTTCGATGGCTCTTTGGTAACTTTCCATTGCGGCTTGTGGTTTACCTTGATCTTTTAAGAGCATGCCCATGTTTAAGTGTGTCTCTGCACATTCAGGCTCTATTACGATTACTTTTTTCAAGTTTTCTATTGCGTGATCTGCATCTCCTTGCGTCGAATGTATATGGCTGAGCATGACAAGGGCTGCCACACATTCCGGGTTTATTTCGGCTGCCTTTTGATAGCTTTCGATGGCCGGGTCTATTTGTCCCAGCTCGAAGTAACATTTTCCTAGGGTGATATTTAATACAACAGAGCTTGGATAGGTCTTCGTTAAACTCTGACACATCTTGATAGCATCTTTGAACTTTTGTTGTTCTAACAGCTTATTAAGATCCTCGGACTTTTTTGGCCCCGGGTCTTGGTGTTGGACATCCAGGTGCTGTGAGAGGACTTCGATCTTGTCACAAGATATTCCAGCCTGTTTGACTGCCTTAACCAGGTTTTTGGATTCTCCAATTCTCTCCAGTTTAATCAATGTATCAATATAACTGGCCCAAAATAAGCTGACGTTAGGACTGTTGTCTAAGGCAAATTTGAAAAACACGAGAGCTCTATCTAATTCATTTTTAGCAACGAGAACGACCCCGATGTTATGATTAGCCTCAGGATGCTCGGGTTTTATGGCCAAGGTCTCTTGGTAGAGCTGCTCTGCCGTACTTAAATCACCTGCATTATGTGCCTGCAGGCCTTTATTAAAGATAGCTGCAATATCAGCTTCTCTTAAATTTAGTTTCATGACCAACAACCCAAAAACCTAGGAATACGTCAAAAATAAAAGCAAAATTTATGCCAAAAAGTACATTTGGGAGATGCTATCTAGGGCGGGCTCCTTAATGCGTGATTATGTATGAAGAATGTCTCTTGAGAAAATTAGACCATGCCGGCTAGTGTGCTCTGCCTTTTTCGCATGAACGACGCTGGAATTTTTTGTAATTTTCTGTATTTAGCTACTGTCCGTCGTGCTATATTGATGCCCTCCTGCTTCAGGTTATCGACGATTTCATCGTCGCTGACGGGTTTGTGAGGGTTTTCCCCTTCAACCATTCGGAGGATTTTAAATTTAACTGATGCTGCAGATTGAGAGCTATTATCGTCGTTTAATTGTAGGCTTACACTAAAGAATGATTTAAGTTCTAAAGTGCCTTGCGGGGTTTCCATAAGGGAGCCAGTAGTCACTCGACTTATCGTGCTCTCATGCATTTCCACAGCTTCTGCAATGTCACGAAGGACCATTGGCTGTATGTAACTTGGGCCCTTTTCCAAGAATTTTCTTTGACGTTTTACAATTTCCGTTCCAACTTTAAGCATCGTGTCATTGCGTTTCTTAAGTGCATTTGATAGCCAATTTGCCTCTGCAATTTTTTCTCGAATGAATTCTTTTTGTTCAGGATCACTGGTGCGCTTTTGAACGTCACGTGCGTAATCTTTGTCCACGAATACACTTGGCAGAGTTGATCTATTGAGCTCTACAATCCAACCATCATCTTGGTTTTTTATGTTAAGGTCGGGCTCTCTAATAGAAACTTGGTGTGATGCTAATTGTAGTCCAGGCTTTGGGTCCAATGATTTAATCGACTTCAGATTTTCGGCAAGGACCTCTTCGTCACAGCCGCAGCGACGTTTTAATAGGTCAAACTTACCGCTTCCCAGAAGGTGCAAGTTATCTAAAATACTTGCTAAAGTCTCCGTTAGTAGGCCTCTATCTTCTGCTTGTAAGGTTAAGCATTCTGCCAGGCTTCTGGCAAACAGACCTGCAGGTTCAATATTTTGCATTAATTCTAAAACGCCCTCAACCATTTCTATGTCTGCATCAAATATGCGGGCTATTTCTGACATGTCGACGTCGATCCAACCCGTAGGCTCTAATTCTTCTATAAATCTAAATGCGATTAGTTGTTCTTGTGGATTGAGGTCTAATTGGGTCACAAAGTCAGAACAATGAACATATAAAGATTTGTCTTGTGACTTTAACAATTGTATCGGATCAAAATCACTTTGTTCTTTAGAAACCGTGCTCTTAGGGCTGTAGCTCTCGCCGGTCTCAAATTGATTTTCTACTTCTGTCTTAGTTTTTGAGGTCTCCGCCGCGAATGGGGTATCCTCAATGGAGTCGGCAGTGGACTTACTTTCCATTGCCTTGGGTTCCGTAGCCTCCACTTTTTTGCTGGAGGTTGTATCTTTTAATTCAACAAATGGGTTTGGCACAAAATTTTCTTCGATATATTCTGTTAGTTCAAGATTTGTCATCTGGAGAAGTTTAATTGCCTGCTGCACCTGAGCGGTAAGATTAAGGCCTTGTTTTTGCCCAATGCCGATATTTAGATCAAGTTTCATTGTAATCATCCTTTGCTGCGATGACATTAGCATGAACTTTAACCAGCACCAAAATATATAATTGACACATATAAATGTCATTTTTTTGACAGATATTAATTATTTAAAACCCTGCCTCTAAACATTTTTAAAACCCTGACGTTAAGTTTTTTGACGGCAGGATATGTCGGATGCTAATTAAAAGGAAATGACATGGCTAGTTTAAACGCACACGGTAGTTTCTACCGAATTCAGGATAACATGACCCGCGTTCAGATGGATTTGGGCAATAACATGCAACGCCTATCCAGTGGATTAAAAAATATTTCTGCGGGGTCTCGACCTGGGGATGTAGCTATTGTTAAGTCTATGGAGGCGGGTATAGCGACCCTGGAATATGGTAAAATGAATGCGGATGCTGGAGTTGCGGCGCTCGAAATGGCGGTTGCCGACCTATCGCGCTTGTCTGATATTATAACTCGTCTCTACGAAATGAACCAGATTGGTGGAAACGTTTTCACGACTACTGATGACAAGGCTATGCTAAAACTTGAGCACGCTGATCTCACAAACGAATATAATTTAGTTGGTAATAATATCCTGTATCGGGGTCAGGACTTAGCTGCAGCATCTCTCGACATTGAAGTTGGTAGCACCGTATTTGGATCTGTAACGACTGACCTAGGTTTTGGAGTCGTGGGTACTGGCCCATCAGCCACAAGTACACAAGTTTCTACGGGGAATGCTTCCACCCAGCTTAAGGCTGACAAGAAAACAGTTGATACATTGCGTTTGGAAGCAGCCTCTCAGTACAATATGGCCGCATGGCACGCGTTGCACGCCTCTAATCATCTTTCGGCGACTAAGATGGAAGTAGGTAATTATCGTGATGTGGATTTCGCCGCAGAGACTTCTGAATTGGCAAAAAACCAAATCATTGCCCAAGCTGGAACGGCAATGTTGGCGCAGGCAAATGCGCAAGGGCAAGGGGTCCTAGCACTTCTGCAAACTTAAAGTAAATTGACGCAGTCATCTAGTTTATGGGTGACTGCGTATTTTTGATAGTAAAGCCATTAACACCCTAGCTATATGCGTAGTGACTTTTATATTTTTGGAAAATATGACAGACTATAGAAACTACACTTACATAAAATAATGACTATTAAATATGAGAGTTTGCTAACAGGATTAATGAGGGTTAAGATAAAACCATGGCAGATTTAGAAAACCTCATTGTGCAGGATCCCACTTCTGACCAGCCTTTGAAAAAAGAACCAAATCAAACCGAAGTAGGTAAAAGTGAGCAAGCTTCGCAAATTGAAGTTGGCACGAAACAGACCGAAACAGATTTCGCAATACAGCTCGTTGAAACATTGATTTCTTTAAATACTGATGAGATCAGCAGCTATGAAGCTATTAATAGATTTACCACTAAAGCTGAGTTATCCTGTTTAATTATCTTCGCCCGTTCAATTCCCTTGAGCCCAATTGCCGCTGTATATCCTGAGAGTGCATTTTTGATCTTTAAGGGCGTTGCCGTTCCTAAGTCTGTCAATTTGACGCAAGAGAAGCTTACGGAAATTGAAGAAAGAATTATGACAAGTAACGATATCAGTAATGACAATCTTCATCTCCTTGATTTGCCACCTGAAATGTTAAATGCCTTTGAGATAGCCGTAACAATTTACAATGGTAAAGCGGAAAAGATTAGAACGTCCTACCTGGCAGCAGTTAAAAACGCAAAGTCACAAGTGATGGAAGTGTCTGCCGCTGTGGTTTGTGTTTCAATAATAATAATCACCGCGTTGGCACTGTTAACCAATTAATTTTTGTTATTTGATTAACACTATCAAATTATTTTTTTTGTACCAATAGTACTGGTAGCCTCTGGTAGGGGAAAAATCGATTATAAGTGTGGCCTGTCATGAAGTTTACAGTCCAATAAGTGCGAGGGTTCATCCAATTTTTATCGCCGGTCCAGTAGGCTTCAGATGAAAGGTTTGGAAAATACTTTGAATTAATTTTTGGGGCCGAGCAGTCATCACAGACAAGGCTGACAAGCTCTTTACGAGAGGGAAGGCGCCAATCACCCCCTAATTGTGCTTTTGCTTGTGTCAGCGCGATGGCGATTTCCTCATGATTAAGTTTAACTATCTTACCAGTGCATGTTTCAACGCTGGGGTCCCAAACTTGACCCACAGAGCATCGCAGCCAAGTGACGCCTGTTGTCACATCTTTGACAGTGTCATCTGAACCAAAGAATTGAGCCTGCGCAGACCCGCATGTAATGAATAGAAGTGCCATCAACCCGGCGATGTACTTGTTCATGTTGCCCTCTCAAAGGTTAATGCTACATCAATAAGCAATAATTATACCATTTTTTTATTTAATCATATAATGAATGGTACATATCTTGAATAGCAAGTCACAACAATTGGAGGAATTAAAATGGATCTGGCATCACTTATAGGATTTGTTGGCGCTATTGGCGCAATTTTAGCGGCGATGATTGCTGGTGGCGGTATCGCACCCTTTATCGACGCGCAATCACTGATGATCGTTTTTGGGGGGACGTTTTTTGCTGTTATGTATGCGGCGCCTCTCCCAGTTTTCTTGGGCAGCTTCAAGGCAATGAGTAAAGCTTTCCTACCGCCAATTAAGAAATTAGATGAAACTGTCGAGCGCATGGTGGAATTGGCTGGCATGGCGCGTAAAGACGGCATGATGGCCCTGGAAGGTCAGCCCGTACCAGACAAGTTCTTTGAAAAAGGGATGCAGATGCTGGTTGACGGGGCTGATGAGCAGAAGCTTGTAAAGCAAATGACATCTGAGATTGGCTCAATGAAATCGCGCCACGAGGAAAATCAAACTTGCGTTAAGGGTTGGGTTGATGTGGCTCCAGCGATGGGGATGATTGGGACCCTCATTGGTTTGGTTTTAATGCTTGGAAACATGGGTGACCCCAAATCTATTGGTCCAGCCATGGCGATTGCATTGCTAACTACTCTTTATGGTGCATTTGTGGCAAACGTCCTTTTTGCTCCAATTGTGACAAAATTAGAGGGCTACACTAAATACGAGATCGTGTACCGCAAGGTTGTACTAGAGGGTCTAAGGGGAATTGCCAGAAGCGAAAGCCCTCGAAATATTCAGGACCAAATGGCCGCTACTCTGCCACCAAAGTTGCAAGCTAAATTTGAGATTGCAGCCTAATAATTCAAATCTCTGAGGGGCGTTATGGCCGAAGAAGAATTCCAGGAAGAAGCCGAAGAAGAGGAATGTCCAAAATGTCCGCCCGTTGGGGCGCCGGCTTGGATGTCCACCTTTGCCGATATGGCGACGCTACTCATGGCGTTCTTTGTTCTCATTCTGTCCTTCGCAGATTTTAACGTGCCAAAGTTCAAACAGATTTCCGGCTCGTTGAAGGATTCATTCGGTGTTCAAAAGATCGTTCCGGTTGTTGAACAACCCAAGGGTACAACTGTGATTGAATTGAATTTTAGCCCAAATCCGACGCCCTCTGTGACGGATACACTTCGTCAAAATACCACGGAACTTCAAAACCCTGTGTTGGAGCTCAAGGACAAGGACGAGGATTCCCCTGAGGGTGGTGAAAATGACAAGACCAAGACGTCAGATTTTGACGGCGCTGGTGGCGACAGTGATGCGTCACTAGATGCGGACCAACTTGCGAAACAACTCAAGAAGGCAATCGACACGGGTGAGGTTTCAATTGAAACTTTAGGCGAGAATGTTGTGATCAACTTCCCTGAACAAGAAAAAAGTCAGGAAGACATCGCAAGCATGATTAAAGAGACGATGGCTGCACTCTCAGAGGCGCGCCAGGCCACTGGACAAGCCGAGAGTGAGGTATTGTTTGGGGGTCTTGAGGGACAGCTACAAGAGCTTGCCGCCTCGCTAGAAGAAGGCCTGCCTGAGGACGGGCAGGGGGATGGAAATTCGTCAGAAAAAGTTAGTGAAAAGGTAGAGAATGCGTCAAAGACAACGGAAGAACTAACCGTCGCACTGCAACAGCAAATTGACCAAGGACTTGTTGAAATAGAGCAGCGTGAGGGCAGCGTGTTTATTACTGTTGGATCTGGTGGCGCATTTCCATCTGGTACAGCTGATTTAACCCCTGAAGCTCAAAGTATTTTGGATCGCATTGCCCTTACGGCAATGAGCCCAACCAGTGAGATTACTGTGACTGGCCACACGGATGACGTGCCTATCAGGAATGGTCAATTTAGAGACAACTGGGATCTGGCTGCCGGTCGAGCTGCGAGTGTGGTTCAAGCGATAGAGGAAACTGGTCTTGTGTCGGGGAATAGAATGTCTGCGGTAAGTAAGGGCGAAATGAACCCACTGGCAGCTAATGTTACCGCGGAGGGCCGAGAAGAAAATCGGCGCATAGAAATTGAAATTACATATTAAACCTAAAAGCTGTTGGTTTTTGGTCGTTAAAATTACTGGAGCGATTAAATGACTGAACTGCCATCAAATGACTATATCAGCCAGATCAACCAGAACGGTTCTGGCCTAAACATACCGCAAATTGTGGGTGCGATTGTAGATGCTGAAATCACGCCTGTGAGGGCTCCGGTTGTTAGGCAACAAGAACAGACGGCGGCGGCTATTTCAGGATTGTCTGACCTTAAGGCAGCTGCTGAGTTAACCAACAAAAATATAGCAAATTTAAAAAGTACGGACGTATCCATTGCAACGCGGTCATCTGACACTGATGTTCTCACAGTCGAAGTGACTGATCAGTCCGAGCTGAAAGTGGGTGTATCTAAAATTACGTCTATATCTCAGCTGGCACAGGCGCACTCACATTCCATTCCGGCTGTGGGTAGTACTCCAGCATTTTTTGGTTCGGTTGATGCTGGCCTACCTGAAGAATATAGATTGAAAATACGATTGGGGACGTACAATTTAACTGCAGGTGCGCAGACATTTACCCCAAATGGCACTGACCCAGATATTCCCGAAATTCAGTTTTCTGCGGGTGAATCTATAACAGCTGTGGCAGTTAAATTGGATCAAATAGAGGGTATAAATGCGAAGGTTGTTAACACAACTGGTAGTAATTTTAAAATAATGATCACGGGTGAAACGGGCTTAGATAACGCGTTTGAAATAGAAACTAGACCTCTGACTTTCACTCATGCCGATATTGTAAATGGGCAAACATATACGGTTGCAAGCAATACTGGTGGCGAGATAGATGCGGACGATATTGTTAGTGGTCGAGATTACCAGATCATATCTACGGACGGCGATCTTGTGAACGCGACAGGCATCGCAGTGAACCAAGAATATACAATTGTAAGTACTGATGGTACCACAGGATCCGCCAACACTACTATAAACAACAGTAGTTGGTACAAAATTGTAAACACTGATTCAGGGGCTACGTCATCTGCGGCTACTATTAAAAATAATGCGTGGTATAAATCTCTTGATGCTGATCAAAATGTTCCGACCGCTGCCTCTGCTGTTGGATTGAACAAGTATTATAGGCATTCCGGCGCGGGTACTATTAACGGTGATACAGATTGGACACTTTTTGGATGGGACGGTGTTAGCGCGATATTTAAAGTGACTACTATTCCTGCCGTAGCTCTGCGAGGCACCAGTTCTGCCGTAGAAACAACTGACTTTACCCGATTTGGATGGGATGGCGTCGCCACAACATTTCAAGCGGATGTTAACGGCGCTGGTGTAAGTAACCCAGGTCCAGGCCGGGTCGTACAATATACAAATTATCAAGCTGACTTTGGCGCCGCTGTTGGCGCTACTCAATTTCAGGCCAACGCCACTGCAAATGTTAACACTTCGGGACCGGGACAAGTTACACCATTCACAAATTATGCAGCAGACTTTGGGTGGGGTGGCGGCGCGACATTTATTGCCAATAAGAATGCAGCTGCTACCGGTGGCGCAGGTCCGGGCGTCGTAAGGTCGTATACAGATTTTACTCGTCACTTTACAAATGCTGACTCCGGGCGGGCCGGTGCGGTGAATATTAGCAATGCTGCGGGAACAATTTTCACTGCCGATAGCCACGGTACCGCTGTCTATGGAACTGGCAGAGTAAGACCTTTTACAGATTATACAAAATATGGAATGGGTGGAGATAAATTAATCGACCAGGCCGGGGTGCAATTCACTGCCAATAAAGTCGGCCAAACAGCTGGCCACGCTGACTATGGAGATGGCTCGGTAAATACCATATCGGAACACGTATTTGGCGACAACAACTATCGCATTTTTGATACTTGGAAAGATCATAGAAACGCAGACGGTAGTCAGCTAAGAACTCAAGATTTGAATGCAAAAGACATAATTTTTGACTTAAACGGTCTCGAAGTGAAGCGTGAAACTAACATCGTCACGGACGTGGTGCCGGGGGCATCTTTCGAGATTTTGAAAACAAGTACGATTGGCGCGGAAATCATAACTGGGGCCGACAAGGAATCCCTTATGCTAACGGTCCAATCTTTTATCGATGAGTTGAATGCCTACAGAGCTGACTTAAAAGCTTTATCGCGCTCTGACAGGACGGGTGGCGACCCTGGACAATTATATGGAAATCCCTACGTAAAGACTCGGCTAAGAGCTCTTTCAGAATTCATGCTAAAGCCAATTAAAGGCTATACTACTTTTCCTGAAGATAACCCCGTTTATCTGTCACAGCTGGGCTTTAAGACGCAAAAGGATGGTACATACGGACTGGATCAAAACGCGTTTGACACAACCTTTAATAATGCGCCTGGAAACTTTGACGCCTTAACTAAGGATCACGCACTCTCAAAGCATCCAGAAATTTCAGTCGTTTGGGATGGCGCCGATGGTAAAGTAGGTGATGATCGTAAAGTCATCACACCAGCAGGAATTTACCAATTTCATCATGATAATGGAATTTATGGGGGTGGCGATGGCAGTGGTAATGTAATTTATGCTGGTGCATTAAATGGTGGAGGGGAGAAACTTTATAGAGCAGCGGTCGCAGGTGGTTCGTTTTCCTATGATGGCAGTAACGTTAATAGCACAGATGATTTCCCAGGGCTTTTCTTAAGCACGACGAGCAACAATCTTGGTGATGATGTTCCAATGAATGTCCACCTGGGTAAAAGCTTCGCAACATTGTTTGCAGAGTTTCATGATTTCGTACTTAACGACACATACGTCCACAGAAGGCAGGTTGAAAATATAGAAATTCAAAACGAGATGTTATTAGACCGTATAGCTCGATTAGACCTTCGTAGTAATATCCTTGCCCAAACCTACAACACAGAATTTCAAGCGATGGAAGAAATGGTTACTAGCTTTAAATCCACTGGTGACTACCTGACCAGCGTAGTGGACGCATGGAACAAATAATAAAAGTTACTAAAGCCCAAATTTCTTTATTTTTTCAATTAACGTAGTCCGCTGTAGCTTTAGGTCCTTAGAGGCCTCACTGGTATTGCCTGCATTTCGGCTCATGGCGCTCTCGATTAATACGATTTCAATATCTTGTAAAAGTCGCCTCAAATCCACGCTATTGTTGAATTCAAAAAGAGTTGCAAAATCACCTGGCGATGGTGGCGGCGCTATCTGGTCCGTATTTCCGCGAAGGGCTCCCCCTAAGGTATCCAATGTCTCCCAAATGTCATCGGCTTCCTCCTGGCTGTTTAGCACATAACTGGCGTTGATATTTAGGAGGCTCTTACTGACTTTATCTTCATCTATTTTTTGTCCAGGGTAGAACACTGCCGCGCGCTCAATGATATTTCGCAATTCACGAATATTGCCGGGCCAGTCATATTTTTTTAATGCATTTAGGCCACTTTCGGAAAAACTGGTCTTGGAGTTTTTGAAATGTTGAGACTTGCTGTTGTGAAGCAGATGCTCAATCAACGCGGGGATGTCGTCCAAACGATCTAGTAAGCTGGGGACCTGAATTGGGAATACATTTAATCTAAAGAAAAGATCATCACGGAACTCATTGTTAGAAACCAAGCTGCTCAAATCTTTGTGTGTGGCGCAGACTACTCGAACATTAACCTTGGTTTCCTTGCTTCCACCGATACGGGTCACGCGCGAGTTTTCTAAAATACGCAGTAATTTTGATTGAAGGTCGAGAGACATATCACCAATTTCATCAAGAAATAGCGTCCCCGCATCTGCCTGTTCAAATTTTCCGTGGGTTGTCTTTATTGCACCAGTGAAGGCGCCCTTCTCATAGCCAAAAAGTTCAGCTTCCATTAAATCTTTTGGGATTGCCGCACAGTTTACTGCTATAAACTTGCCTTTTCGACGGCTCTCGTCGTGAAGAGCCTCCGCCACCAGCTCCTTGCCCGCGCCGGTTGGGCCGTTAATTATAACTGCAGAATCTGAGGGAGCGACCAAAGTTATCATCTGCTTCAAATTATTTGCAGCCTCCGAACCCCCAATTATTTTTTCATCTATTTGCGACATTTACATTTCACTGCTTTGAATTGTGCAACTAACAACATTTTAGCACAATAATGTCCACTCTTGCATCATCATACTGCACTGGTTACTTCTTTTCGTTAATATTTAGAGTTTAATAACTATTTAAAACTTTGAATTTTTTTGGAGGAGGGTGAGTTGATTAAAAAAAACTTCTGGCGATCTCTTATTCCTCAAAACCTTCGGGCAAGCTTTAAGAAAAAAGTCTTAAAACCAGCTGATGAGAAATACGACCTTTCAAGGTTCGATGAGCAGGACATTATTTTAGAGAATGAAAACCAAATTCAGGAATTTTTACCGGATATTTTAGGTCAGGCTTTAGCTCGGACTTGGATTGATCGGCGGTTTTTGGAAGCCTTTTATGAGCAGCCCGTGGAGATACTTGAGAAGGCTGGTGTTTTCTTGCCAAAAAGTATTTCGATAGAGTTTTCCAAAGAAGAAAAGGAACGGCCAAAGGTGGTTGTTTTCAAAAACTCCGGTAAAGCTAAGACGCGATTACTTCAGTTGAAACTTGTGATGGTGGCCGGAACATGAATAAAATTTTAATGCTAACGTTAACTTACTCAATCCTAATAGCTGGTTTTTCTCATGCTGAAGAACATAAAACCCCAATATCCGCTGACATGTTTTTGAACGGTGTCGCTGCGGTTGAGAAGAAAGACTTTGTGGGGGCTGTGAAATTATTTACGGCTCTGGCGGAGGACGGTGAGCCTGCATCACAGTACAATTTATCGCTGCTACACTACAAGGGACTTGGGACACCGGAAAACTATAAATCTGC
>Ga0302127_10001372_pt1 | contig 14412 bp, 13 predicted proteins | sample CB4_SCM_MG_FD_204452 | JGI IMG/M metagenome (GOLD analysis project Ga0302127, IMG submission 204452) | Marine microbial communities from Western Arctic Ocean, Canada - CB4_SCM | ecosystem: Environmental > Aquatic > Marine > Oceanic | place: Canada: Western Arctic Ocean | collected 2017-09-24
TTGAGCAAGCTTCCAAGGTGTTTGATCGTATTCGTCTTGTGCACTTATATCGGCCCCGGCGTACAATAGCGCTTGAATATGTGCTGGGTTTCCCGACATAGCAGCCCAGTGCAGTGGTGTTTCGTCAGACTTGCCACGCGCCATGACGTCAGCACCAGCCTTCAGCTCGGCTCTTAAATCAGTTGCCGTTGCTGTATTCCACCAGTCGCTTGAACATAAATTACTAAATTTGCAATCTTCAGCTTGTAGTTCAGCCTGCATAGCAAAGGTTATCAGTAATACTATTAGGATGCTGCGCATAAGATTTTTCCATATCAATCAACATTGTTAAATTATTAAATTAGACATCAGCGATTTTAAAAATTTGATAGTATTTTTCTTTGTCAAATCACTCAAATTTTTCGAATTGAGACTTAGTGAAGCGATCCATAGATTGGGTTTTTTTGACTAACATTTCCACTTCCAGCCGATCAAAAATATTTATTATTTCCACGGTCAAGAATGCCCGTCGCTTTCAGATCTGCTTCGAGTTCGGCGCGCGCCTCTGCAGTCATCTCAAGTACCGGCGGGCGGACAGGTCTAATCAGATAGTGAATTAGTGTTTCGGCTTTCCTTAGAGATTGATAACTCCCGAGGGCTGCTCGCCATCGAAAAATCGCAGGATATTGGCAAGTGCGGCTGGGCGGTCCAAAGCGCGAGAGCGCTGCGAACCTCCGCCCGTGTGCGGGGTAAGCACGACATTGGACATTGCCAGTAGTGGGCTGGAAACGGGCAGGGGTTCCTCGCGATAAACGTCGAGGCCGGCCATGGCAATTTGTCCATTAGCTAGCGCATCGGCGAGAGCGTCTTCGTCCACCACGGCACCGCGCGCTACGTTGATGAGAGTTGCGGATGGCTTCATGCGGGCGAACTCCGGGGCTCCAATCAAGGCCTCACTGTCGGGAGTGTGAGGCAAAACAAGGACGAGGAAGTCCACACTATCAAGCAGATCGTCAAAGCCTAGAAAACTTGCCTCGAATCTCTCCTCGATCTCGCCAGAGTGACGCTGCCTCTGGTGATAGAAAACATCCATCTCGAAGGCGCGGCAGCGTTTGGCGACTTCCATCCCGATATCCCCGAGCCCGATTATTCCGACCGACGCGCCCTTGAGCTCGCTCACACCTTCAATCTGCGCCCAGTTTCCACGATGTTCGCGTTGGGTCGTTCGAATGGGATTGATCCCCATCTCCTGGTAGATGGCGTTTTCCACTGCGCGGTGACCGGGAATGATCTTGCGGGCACAGGCAAGCATGAGCGCCAAGGCGTGCTCGGCGACCGTGGCATTTCGGAAAAGCGGCAGCGTGGCAACCGGGATGCCACGCTTGGTCGCGGCAGCGACATCGATATTCTTGCAATTGAGGCCGTGCTTTTGGATGAAGCGCAAAGATGGAGCGGACTGGATTAGCTCCTCTGGCAAGAAGTGCTGATAGATATATACGGCATCGGCGTGTTGGATGAGGCCGCTTAATGCCTCTTCTCCCTTTCCTGCATAGGATAGAATCTCGAACCGGGCGGCGTCGGGCAGCGCGCTTACCTGCTCGACGAATCTTTGCGACCCTGAGTCAACCAAAAGGCGGATAGTTTGCTTTGCCATAAAAAATTTCCGACTATTATTTGAGTGAAGTGACGCAGTTTTGACAAATCTTATATTGGTAATACTGGACGTCACACAGGCAACATAAGTCACTGATTAGGAAAAATAGTCTAGATTCATACTAATGTGGTCTCATATTTTTTAGGCGCGGTATGCTGGTCTTGGCCAATCTGCGAATTTAGATGACTCACCGTGCGGTATAGATCTGGGGGAAGGCAATATGAAAAAACATAAAGGTGTTGTGATTGGCGGCGGCACTATGGGAACTGATATAGCCAGCATATTTATAGCTAATGGTCACGATGTGGAGATTGTTGAGACAAACAATGAGGCACGTGAAAATCTTGCGCAACGCGTAGAAATTTCTGCACGTGAGATTGGCTTGAATAAGAGCCTCGGCATAGTTCGTGCCAGGGCGTCGATTGGCGATATTGATTGGAATGGCGCATATCTACTCATTGAGTGTGTTTCAGAGGTGTTGGCGCTTAAACAAGAAGTGTTTGCAAAGCTTGATAAAGTTGCGCCGCGGCACCTACCGCTAACCAGTAACTCTTCTGGTTTTCCGATTTCGCGGATTGCAGACAACCTTGAGACAGCTGATCGCATGGTTGGGCTACATTTCTTTATGCCCGCTCATCTGGTTCCTTGTGTTGAAGTAATTGTCGGCGAGCGGTCAGATTTATCGATCGTCGATGAGGTCCATTCAGTGATGAGTAGACTTGGCAGGAAGCCTGTTCGGGTGAACAAGGACATTCCAGGGTTTCTTGGCAATAGGATTCAGGGTGCCTTGATGCGCGAAGCGCTTGCGTTGGTTGATGGCGGATATGCAACTTTTGAAGATATTGATACGGTTGTCCAGTACAGCTTCGGCTTTCGCTTTGTCGCGGCGGGGCCGATGTTGCAAAAGGATATATCCGGTATTCAAACGCTATTTGCATCAGAAACGACGATCTTTCCGACGCTCGATAACGGTACTGAACCTGGCCCAACGATCCAGCGGCTACAGGCAGAACAAAAATTTGGTATGCGGTCGAAAGAAGGTTTTTATCACTGGGATGATGAAACAATTTCATCCACGAAGGCTAAATATAATCGTGATTTGCAAAAGGCGCTAGAAATTTTGCGTGATGAGGATGGTTGAGCGAAGTCTGAAATGATATAGATTAAATATCTGAGCTTTATTCAACTGTTATGATAGTCTTAGATCAGGATTGTAGCATTGGCTCCCCTATAGGTTGATACGGGAAAAAATGCGTACGGCACGAACACCTTATTGGCGAGAGGTATTGATGAACGAACTGAGCAAACCAACAAAATGGATCGGAAGCAGTCCGGTGCGTCCGGATGGAGTCCCTAAAGTGACTGGAATTGCTAGGTTTGGCGATGACTTTTCTTTACCTGGTACGTTATGTGGAAAGATGAAGCGCAGCCCGCATGCCCACGCGCGCATTCGCTCGATTGATACCTCAAAGGCAGAGGCGCTTAAGGGTGTAAAGGCAGTCGTCATAGGAACAGATCTTGTCGACCAAGCATTTGCCTATAATGGCCCAGAGCGGGTGGAGGTCAATTTCTGGCACATCACTCGTAATGTGATGGCGCGTGAAAAAGTGCTTTATGAAGGGCATGCCGTGGCTGCGGTCGCGGCAGTTGATGCGGCCACAGCGGCTCAGGCTGTTGAACTCATTGAAGTTGATTATGAAGTTTTGCCACATGTGATTGATGTGGAAGCGGCAATGGCTGACGACGCGCCGTTGTTGTATGAAGATATGATCACACGGAAGATAGAGCCGGCGCCAACAAAGCCTTCAAACGTCAGCAAACGCCTCGAGTTTTCCCTAGGAAATATTGATACAGGGTTTGCTGAGGCCGATGAAATTGTTGAAAAAGAATATAAAACGGCTGCGGTACATCAGGGGTATATTGAGCCACATGCGTGCCTTGCTCGTTATGACCCTGATGGTCAGGGGGAGCTTTGGAGTTCCAGCCAAGGACATTTTGTTGTTCGTGCGCTGACAGCCAAGCTAATCGGTATGCCGTTGGCTAATTTGAAAGTTAATCCAGCCGAAATAGGCGGTGGGTTTGGCGGCAAGACCGTAGTTTATCTTGAACCGATAGCGATGTTGCTGTCGAAGAAATCTGGCCACCCTATTAGAATAGCGATGACACGGGCTGAGGTCTTTCAGGCTACCGGTCCAACGTCTGGATCGGCTATGCGGGTAAAGATTGGTGTCAAGAAAGACGGTACTATTACCGCTGCGGAAGGTGAATATAAATTTCAGGCGGGGGCCTTTCCTGCCTCTCCAGTGATGAACGGCTGTCTTTGTGGCTTTGCACCATATAATATCCCTAATCAGAAAGCGGTTGGCTATGACGTAGTCTCCAACCGGCCTAAAGCTGCTGCCTACCGGGCACCAGGTTCGCCGATCTCCTGTTTTGCCGTCGAAAGCACATTAGATATTCTGGCAAAAAAGATTGGGATGGATCCGGCAGAATTGCGCATGAAAAATGCGACATCCAAGGGTGTGCAGATGATGGGCGGAACGGCAATGTCACATAATGGCTATACCGATACACTGCAGGCAATCATCGATCATCCAACGTATAAAATGCCACTCGGACCCAATCAGGGGAGGGGAATTGCGTCGGGCTACTGGTTTAATGGCGGTGGCGAATCTGGTGCAACTGCGTTTGTTAATGCCGATGGTACAGTCTCGATTGCTACGGGTAGTCCTGATATTGGTGGGTCGCGCGCATCGATGGCAATCATGGCAGCCGAGACGTTCGGCGTTGATTATGATCAGGTAAAATCGACGGTCAACGATACGACATCTGTGCCATTCACTCGCCAGACTGGAGGTTCTCGCGTAACTTATGCGACCGGTATTGCCGTCATTGGCGCGTGTGAGTCTGTCATTACAGAGTTGCGCAAGCGTGCTGCAATTATGTGGGATGTTGATGTCGAGGGTGTCGACTGGGATGATGGATTTGCTAAACCATCAAGCAGTAATGTTGGCGATTTTGATCCGCTGTCGATCAAGGATATAGCGGCACAGGCGGGTGCTACGGGTGGACCAATCGGCGCAACGAACGCTGTCAGTGCTGGTGGTCAGGCGCCGGGGTTTTGCACCGAAATGTGTGATGTTGAAGTTGATCCCGATACCGGATCGGTAAAAATTCTACGGTTTGTTATAGCGCAGGATGCCGGGCGGGCGATTCACAAGGGCTATGTCGAGGGACAAATGCAGGGCGGGGTTGTTCAGGGGATTGGTTGGGCGCTCAATGAGGAATATATTTACGATGAAAATGGCCGCCTTTCGAATGCGGGATTTCTTGACTACCGTATTCCGGTGGCATCGGATCTGCCGTATATAGATACGGTGGTAGTTGAGGTTCCCAACCCCAATCATCCCTTTGGCGTTAAAGGCGTTGGTGAGGTAAATATCTGCCCCGTTATGGCAGCCATTGCCAATGCGGTGGCTGATGCCGTGGGCCGGCGTATGGATACGTTGCCAATTTCACCTCCACGGATGCTGGCTGCAATAAAAGATCGTGAAGGCAAGGAACTTTAAATCAAACGATCGTTCTTGTAATATAAGCTATTGTTCTGCTGGTGTTAAAGTCTTTGCTGATAAATTTAAGGCCGGTGTTGACTGATTCTTTTCTGACACCGGAATATATGTTGTTATTTTAACCCTAGATTTATTCGTCATACGAACGTTCGTTTGAACATTATTCAAGTGTCCGTTTGCTGCGGCGGGTAGGCGGATAAAATAATATTAGGGCTGCAAGTGCTCACAAACTATCAACTTCGATGATAACTGGTAGGGCTAAGTACGGCTTGTTTGGTACCCTCAGTGGCTTGATATATGTCTTGATCTGCTAGTTAGGAAAAGACCTGTTTGGACGAGCGTCGACGAGTCGGTTATGCGAATGAGTTATCACAATACCGTGCCGGGGCTCTCAGGTTGTATTTGGGGGCGAAAGTCCCAACCTTTGGCAGGATAAGGAATGTCGGAGGAAAATGATGTCAGAGCGAAAAAATCTCAGGTTGGGTGGGCATGTGCTTGCTGATCAGCTGCGCATTCAAGGGGTTGATACGATCTTTTGCGTGCCGGGTGAGAGTTTTCTCGGCCTGCTCGATGGACTTTATGATCACCAAGATGCAATTCAATTGATTGTGACGCGTCATGAAGGTGGTGCATCAAACATGGCTGAGGCGTATGCAAAACTTACGGGTCGACCCGGAGTTTGCGCTGTCACTCGGGGTCCTGGCGCAACCAATGCGGCAAATGGTATCCACACAGCGTTTCAGGATTCGACACCCGTTGTAATGCTTGTTGGTCAGGTGGCGAGAAATACGCGCGACCGCGAGGCTTTTCAGGAAATAGAATATCGTGAGATGTATGCCCCTATGGCCAAATGGGTTGGCGAAATCAGTGATCCCGAACGCATTCCTGAGTATGTTAGTCGAGCTTTTCATGTTGCACAATCTGGTCGACCGGGGCCCGTTGTTCTGGCGTTACCTGAGGATATTTTACTTGATCAGGTTGCGGTGGGTGATGCACCAAAGGCGATTGTGTCTCAGGCAAGCCCGAACGAAGGACAGATGCTGCAATTCCGTGATCTTTTGAAGGAATCACAGAGACCGTTTATAATTATTGGTGGGGTGACTTGGAGCGATAAGGCTGTGAAGGACTTCCAAACCTTTGCTGAGGCGAATAATCTGCCGGTCGCGGTATCGTTCAGGGCGCAGGATCGCTTTGATAATCGTCACCCAAATTATGCCGGGCATGCTGGTATTGGATGCGATCTGAAACTTAAGAAGCGTATTCAAGACAGTGATCTTTTGATTGTCGCGGGTGCACGGCTGGGTGAGATGACTTCACAGGGCTACTCGCTTCTAGATATTCCTGCGCCTCGGCAAACACTTATTCATATATATCCAGATGCGGATGAGATCGGACGAGTCTATGCGCCGACACTGGGTATTGTTTCGGGGATGGGTGAATTTGCTAGCGCACTCACACGGCTGGATCCGGTGAACGGAACAAAATGGTCAGCAAACCGTCAAGAGGCCCACAGGGACTACTTAGCTTACATCAAGACGACGGACATGGTAGGTGATGTCAACCTTGCCGAGATTATAGTACATCTGAGTGATGTGTTGCCGGATGAAGCGATCATCACAAATGGATCAGGCAATAATACCGTGTGGTTGCATCGGTTTTTTCAATACAAATTATACGGAACACAGCTTGCTGCAACATCTGGCTCCATGGGGTATGGGGTGCCGTCCGCGGTTGCTGCTGGGTTGATCTATCCGAATCGAATGGTGGTTTCGATCAATGGCGATGGGTGTTTCATGATGCTAGGACAGGAGCTTGCGACAGCAGTTCAATACGGTGCGCGACCAATCATCATCATTGTCAACAATTCCATGTTGGCGACGATCAGAATGCATCAGGAACGTCACTTTGCGCGGCGGGTCATTGCAACTGATCTTGTAAACCCAGATTTTCCCGCTCTTGCTCGAGCCTACGGGGCGCACGCTGAAACGGTGCGCCATACCGATGAATTTCCAGAGGCGTTTGCGCGTGCCTGCAGGGCTGAAAAACCGGCAGTGATTGAAGTAATTGTTGATCCAGAATCACTCAATCCCCGGGAGACGATTTCTGATCTACGTAGGTACGCAGACGCCAGGTAATTAAACAACGATGTTGGCGTAGTATTTGAGTAGATAGGCTGCGAGGGGGCATTTTATTAAAACTCAAATAGAGCGCTCAGTGAAAAGCGGCCATTTGGATCATTTGCCAATATAAGAAATACGGCAACGCCGATTAACGTGTAGTTTTTGTTGGCTGATGAGCGGTGACCAGCATAACACAACCATCTGAGAGCAGTGAGTTTATCATTCAGCTCACTGCCTTTATGGTATGAAATATCGTCCACTAACTGGATGGATTGTTGAAGCTCCCGCACATGGATGATGATCCCCGGAAGAGTGAATAGGATAAGAAGACCGGCGGCAAGGCGAGTCCATATTCCGGTGAAGACACCGATTCCCCCTGCTATCATGAAGAACATGGCGACAATCATAAGCGCGCGACCAATGTGTGCGTTGCAGCCAAGGCGAGTGTTGGCGACCAGAACTAGTGAACGTTCTGCAGTGCGGATGCGCCGTTTTCTGCTTCCAAAGATCATAAGTGCTCCATGGAGATAGACATATGCCAAGCTTACCCGTAACGCTAAAACCCCAATGTCATTAAGAAGGTCATTGTTCATCCAGATATCCAAAGCCTTGATTCCCCAATTACATATGTTTTCTCTGTTACCCAGTATTAAGGCGAATGTGTAACAAATTTAGCTTGGGTTCGATCATACTATTGAACTGTAGGTTCATAGTTCAACATAATGGCCTAAATTCCAATTATGGACGATGATGTCGATCATTGTTGGCGATGAGCGATTATAAGATTACCGAAGAAGGCGAATGCATCGCGCCCTCTGAGATCAATCCAAAGTTGTTGATCTGGCTGAAAAAGACTTGAGAGGCGATTATAATATTGATCTGAAAACATTGATTTTTATTTCCATCACTGGAAGATAGGGATGTTTTCTTAAACTGATTTAGAAAGTTCAGTTACCTATGCGCGTTTTTATCATCATTTCGATTTCACTCATTGCTGCGGGATGCGTTAGCGGTGGGGTGTCAGAAGAAGCGATTTTCGGTGGCGCTGGAGAAGCAATCCTAGGCGGCACTGATGTTACCGCCGTAGTCCCGCAGCGGATGCCGGAAGCTAGCAAGCTAATAAATGCCTACCGTTTAAAGAAGGGACTTGGAGCGGTGAGTGAAGATCCGCACCTGATGAAGGCAGCCGCGGAGCATGCTAGGGATTTGGCTGCGGTGGCTAAGGTTAGCCAGTATGGAAGCGATGGATCTGATCCTGCTGTGCGAGCCAGACGAGTCGGCTACGTATTTTCCAATATTGGAGAAAATGTATCAGCGGGCCGTGCTAGTTTGACAGAGGTCATTCAGGCTTGGATTGATAGCGATCCGCACCGGCGAAATCTAGAATTAGAACCAGCGACTCATTTTGGTCTCGCACACGCATTTTCACCTAAAAGTTATCATCGACACTATTGGGTTTTGGTTCTGGGAGAGCCGCGGCGTGCGGTCAGAGGAGCCGAGGGTGGCGACAGCGGATCGTTGCTTTCAATGGGTAGATTTTCTATCCGCTAGCGCGGAATAAAAATGGTCATATACCTCATTTTGTTAGAATGCCGAATTCAGAAAACGGAATGAAATCAACCTGATCACCGTTTTGGACGTCAGTGATGTGTTCCTGTAATTCAATCAGCCCATTGGCCTCGCGAAGAGAAGAAATTAAACCCGATCCATCACGCGGGTATTTATTTACCCAAAGCCCGTCTTCACGTCGGTTTAGTGTGCCTCGTAAGAATTCCCGTCGGTTCTGTTTCTTTGCCTTAATTTCAAAATCGGCGCGCACCGGATAGCGTGTAGGTTCATGATAGGTGCCGCCACCTAGGCGGGTGATGAGCGGCATGGCATAAAGCATAAAGCATACCATCACCGCGACAGGATTTCCGGGTAGCATCAAGATGCGTGTGGTATTATAGGTACCAAACCCTAGAGGGCGGCCGGGTTTGACAGCAATTTGCCAAGCATGAAGAGTTCCAGACTGCGCTAATACGTGCACGAAATAGTCTTCTTCTCCGCGGCTTGCACCGCCTGAGGTTATGACAAGATCGCAGGAGCGTGTGGCTTGCTCCAGCCTATCCTCCACATCTTCACGACGGTCGGATGCGATGCCAAGATCGTGGACGTCGACAGCAAGCGGCGCTGCCAGCGCACGCAAAAGTGAGCTGTTGGCGTCGAAGATTTTTCCTGTATCGATAGCTGACCCCGGTCGGAGAATTTCATCGCCGCTGGAGATCAAGCCAACACGTAATTTCTGGTGTACCTGAACTTCGGAGAAACCATTCGACGCGAGAGCGGCGACGTCTTGCGGGCGCAATCTTTGGCCTTTTTTGGCAATGATGTCCCCAAGGTAAAGATCCTCTCCTGCTTTCCGCACGTTGGAGCCGGGGTGAATGGTGCCAGGAAGTCTTACCTTATCGTCTAAAAGAACCTCGGCGTCTTCTTGCATGATGATGGTATTGGCGCGGCCGGGAACCCGAGCGCCGGTAAAAATGCGCGCCACCTCATTTGGCTGGAGTTGGTACTGGGATGCATCTCCGGCTGCGATGCGTGCAGCGATGTGAAAGTTTGCATCAGTGCGGCCAAGAAAATCTTCATGGGCCAAGGCGTAGCCATCAACTGCAGCGTTATCGAATGCAGGTACAAGGCGTGATGCTAGAATATTGCGTGCGGCATAGCGGCCATGGGCCTGTGTCAGAGGAAGAACCTGCTCACCGACGATTGGTTTAGTTAACCGGGTAATTTTATCCAGTGCGCCGGTATGTGACAGGCGGTCACGGTCATATTTGAAGCAATCATCTAGAGTTTTAGGGTTAAGCGCTGGCATCGGAGATTTCCAATTCAAATAGCTCGATGATAAATTCGACGATGGCGCTGATATCATCGAGTGGGAGCACCGGCACTTTACTTTCAGGAATCTCCGTATCACTAGCGATTGCAACCACACCTTGGAACTGGTGGGGGCACTTAGGAGCGTCGGCGTTACGTGGGTTTCTGATGTATTCTGGTCCAGCTTTTCGTCTAACCTCGATTTTAGGAAATTTCTCCGACCTAAACCCCTCTACTATAATCACATCTGCGGGTGCCAGACGTGCAGCCACCTCAAATAGGTTGGGTTTAGGCGCATCGCGTGTCTCGCGCATGATGGCCACCCTTTCTGGTGTGATCAGGGCGACTTCGTTGGCCCCCGATTGGCGGTGGCGATAGCTGTCGGTTCCCGGCTGGTCGATGTCGGCTGAATGATGAGCGTGTTTGATTGTCGAGACGGCAAAGTGCCGGTACGTCAATTCTTCAATCAGTCGAACAGCTAGGGTAGTTTTTCCAGCATTCTTGTAACCGGCAATCCCAATCATGGGCACACCGGAACTCATAGTCGGTCCAGTCGACGTTTAGCCGCCGCAAGATCATCTTCAGTGTTGATATTGAAGAATGGATCACCAGAAGGATCATCGAAATGTGCAACAGAAATTCCATAACGAGCGGTCCAGCTATCTACTTTGCGTGTGTTGGTTTCAATGGCCCGTCTTAACTGATCCCTCAAAGTTAGAGGCCATAATCCTACCACCGGGTGCAGCCTTGCTCGTGATGCGGCGCAGGCCAAAGGTGCAGGGCTCATCTCTAGAGCTCGGCAAAGGCCAGCGACTAGATCATACGGGATGAAAGGCGTGTCGGTTGGGATGGATAAAATATGGGTGAATTTGGCAGGCTCACGGGCTGCCCAATCAAGTCCGGCAAGAATTCCAACCAGGGGACCTGGATAATCTGAAATGCTGTCTGGTTCCACTGGGAGCTGCCATTTTGCAAATCTTTCCGCATTACCATTGGCATTGAGGGCAAGATCAGAAAGTTGGGGCGCGATGCGCTCAATCACATGGTCAAGCAGTGGTCGGCCATGTAAATCACGCAATGTCTTATCGCCGCCACCCATGCGCCTTGACTGGCCACCTGCCAATAAAATGCCGGCAATGTTGTCCCGTTGGTTCTTCATAAATCAGCTTCAGCCGCTTTTCGGCTCGTTGATTTTGGATCTTCCAATCGGCTTTGCGGATCGGCATCAAATAAAATACGATCCTCGCCGGACAAGGCAATAAATCGTTTTCCTCGTGCTCTGCCGATCAGTGTGAGGCCCGCGGAGCGCGCATGTTCAACGCCAAGCGCCGTAAATCCAGATCTGGATACAAGAATTGGAATGCCCATGGTGACGCATTTAATGACCATCTCTGACGTCAAACGGCCGGTTGTATAAAATATCTTATCATGGGGGCTCACGGTGTTCAGTTGCATATATCCGGCGATTTTATCTACAGCGTTATGCCGGCCAACATCTTCCACATAAATCAGCGGGCAGTCTTGGTGCGCCAGTACACAGCCATGTATAGCCCCGGCCTTTAAGTACAGGCTTGGGCTAGTATTAATTTTTTGGGTTAGGACATAAAGCCAACTAGTCTTGATGACGGCATTAGGACTTAACTGGACGGCGCGGAATGTTTCCATCAGATCGCCGAAGGCCGTGCCTTGTCCACATCCAGATGTCTGAACCCGTTTACGCAGTGTTTCCTCATAGTTAGTGGTACGGGCGGTGCGCACAACAATGACATTCAGATCATCATCATAGTCAATGGCGGTAATGGTATCGTCAAGTTTAAGCATACCCTGATTTTTTAAAAAACCAACGGCGAGTAGCTCGGGATGGTCCCCTATCGTCATTGTGGTGACTATTTCTTGGCTGTTTAAAAAAAGTGTCAGCGGTCGTTCGCACACAATTACGGCATCGGCAGGTTTTCCATGGTGGTCTATGCCGCTGACCTGTTGAGTCAGTCTGGTGTCATTGGGATCTGGGCGAAGCTCAAATTCGACTAGATCCGAATACCTTGCTTGATGGTCATCAGTCATGGCCGGATTGTAGCTTGCATTGGTGTCACGCGCGAGGGGTATGATCACGTAGAACTAAAATTCAAGGCTAGACACTGAGTGCGGCGTTGGAAATATCTAGCATTATAGAACGATCGTTTGTTAAGTGGAGTTAAAAATAGCCGTTGAATGTTCTGAACTAGAAATAGACGATCCATCGGCAATGAAGTATTGATGGAAAAGTACCAGGCATATCCAAGATGTCGGCCAACGTTATATAGTCGGGACCTTCAGCAATTATGCAGAAAATGATGGGAGATGAGCCAAATTTCCTCGACGTCACGGGGCTTTTATGTCCGCTACCAGTTCTTAAAATCCGCAAACGCTTGGCGGAGATGTTGCAAGGTGAGACCTTAAAGGTTGTTGCAAGTGATCCGGCTGCCGCGATTGATGTTCCACATTTTTGTACTGAGGCCGGTCATCAACTCACCTCGTACGTCAATGAAAATGGTACGCTACATTTCAAAATTCGACGAGCAGCATCTATATAATTTTGATGCGGAAAATATTATCAGGTGATAGAAAATACTACCTACTAGCTAAACCTTAACGGTTTTGCTCCAGGAAAAAGCAGGGGATTTTCAGGCTCAATCGCTGATAGTGCTTCCGCATTATAGTTATTCTCAAATGCATCAAACAATGCCTTGATAGCACCGCTATCTCCGTCGCAGGTGATGAACACCAGACGGCTTGAATGGTCACTATCCGGCCATTCACTCAAATAGACGGGAGTATGAAACACGTGTTGTACGGCGTGAATCACGACCGGGCGTGCGGGCTCTTCAACTGTGTGAACTATCCCCTTAAGACGCAGTAATGTAGGTCCGTAGCGTATACGTAAAAGATGGAGAAATCCCTCTAATGCGCTAAGTGGTATCGGCTTTCTAGTGAGAATGGAAAAGGATTTTATACGCTCATCATGGAGATTGACATCGTGATGATGATGAGCATGTGCCGCGCCTTCGTAATCAACTAGCCCAGCACCCTTTAGCCAACGCTCAAGATTGATCGAGCGGGTCTCATAATCATAAAGGCCGAAACTAAATAATTGAGCGGGCGCATTGGTAACTTCGTCCACAACCATGATTTGAGCTTGTGGGTTGATAGATGACAGGCGCTCTTCGAGTGCGTGAAGTTTGTGCTGCTCATTCTCCTTAACTAGATCCACCTTGGTGAGTGCAACCAGGTCAGCGATTGCGATCTGGCGCACCGATTCAATATGGGTGTTGAGCGTTTCAGCGCCGGTCAGTGCATCGACCAAGGTCACAACCGAGGTAAGAGCATAGCGTAGCGATAAATAGGGATGGGACATAATGGCGTTTAACACCGGAGCTGGATCAGCAAGACCGGTAGTTTCAATGACAAGGCGACGAAACTGTATCACTCGTCCATTGTCGCGCCTGCGCAAAAGATCTTCCAATGTTGTGACTAGATCACCTCGGATCTGACAGCACAGGCAGCCCCCTTTAAGTTCGATGATCTGCTCGTCAGCTGTTTCGATCAGATGGTGGTCAAGACTGATGTCACCGAATTCATTGATGATAACAGCAGTATCGGCCATGTCGGGATGAGTGAGCTGGCGTGATAAGAGCGTCGTTTTGCCGGCTCCAAGGAAACCGGTGAGTATGCAGACCGGAATTGGAGTGCGCGGCCGGCCTTCGACCATTGGGGTGCTGGATGTGTCGGCATGCGAGGATGAAGGTTTTCTGGGCATTGCGCACTATAGCCCACTTGCTTCTCTAACTTCACCTGGCGACAACGGTGTGCAGGACAAAGCGGCTTTATCAAAATGGTCGCAAATGTCCAGTGCCTTGTCTACCGAGATGCCGGCTAAAACTACATGATAGCTTTTCTTGCTGGTAGCCGGGACAATTGCGGCAAGGCCATGGTCAACCACACCTCGCAGTCCCTTGAGGGTGAACCCGAGGGCAGAGGATGCGCTTTTACGAGATTTATAGCTACCAAACAGAACACCCCAGCCGTATAGTTTTTCGGGTGTGGCGATGATTGGATGTGCACCCTTTTTTGCGCAAACTTGAGAACGGAGATTCGCCGGTGAGACGAAGTGATTCGAGTTGTTAGAAATAGCTCCAAGCTTTGTATAATCGATCATCGGTGCACCGTCGCGCTCAAAAGCACTGTCTAGAAG
>Ga0302127_10001376_pt1 | contig 14401 bp, 15 predicted proteins | sample CB4_SCM_MG_FD_204452 | JGI IMG/M metagenome (GOLD analysis project Ga0302127, IMG submission 204452) | Marine microbial communities from Western Arctic Ocean, Canada - CB4_SCM | ecosystem: Environmental > Aquatic > Marine > Oceanic | place: Canada: Western Arctic Ocean | collected 2017-09-24
AAAGTTGCCGTTCTGGGCGCCTTGGGAGTACAGAAGCGGGTTCTGCTGCTGGTGGGCTTTGCTGAGATGGCGATAGTGGTCGTAGTTGGTGTTTCGACTGGTCTCGCAGCAGGTATTTTTATGGCCAAATTGGCAGTAAGTACTACGACGCAGACCGTTTCGTCTGGGCAAGTCGTGCCGCCAATTCAGTTCTCAACCGAGTGGGGATTCTTGGCTGCTTTAGTCGCGGGCTTCGCACTGGTGGCGATAATGCTTACAGTTCGGGACGTACTTGCGATTAGGCGAATGAATCTCGCTTCAACTACGTCTTCATCCATCTAGCTAGCCCGAGGCAAGCAACGGAAAGGCTGAGATCGCTCTAGCTGGTGATTTCGAAGATTTCCGTGTTGTGCGTTTCAGCTAAAAGCGGGTAGATCTGATCGAATATCGAGGTGATCCCCGGTGTCTTTCGAACTGCACTTCGAGAAGTTTCGTAGTCGGTAATCGAATCCCATAGTTGCTCGGTTTGAAGCATGCCGTGCGATCCGTGCCATCCCTTGTAAACCGTTGGCTTCTTGTAGCCAGCGGCCTCCATTGCAGCACTCGCTTCGTGAACCAGAGCCGCTAGTTTTCCGCCGGTTCCGGGTTTTGGGAGGTATGTACGTCGTACTGCGATCATATTTTTCTCTCTCACCGAACTCGTCGATGCCTGAGCCACTCAGTTTTTAGTGAGTAATTGAACTTAGATCTTAAAGTTGCGCCAGTCTCGTTCGAACCGGTCTTTGCTCTTCATTCCAGAGACGCTAGGTTCGCTCAAAACTGTTTTGGGTCCGCCATCAGCAAGGAATTCTCCACCTACGGTAGATGACCTGCCTGCTGAGTACGCCATGTAGCAGAATCCGATGCCATCGTAGGCTTCAGGAGCATCGGTTTCGTTGACTCGGCTAGCGATTACTTCGCCAACTTTGGTGCCTTGCCCGGCAGCAAATACGCCGGCTTTTGGAATCGCAAAATCGCCAGAAGGCACAACGTTTACGTCACCGATGGCAAATACGTTGGAAGTTGTTGTTTCGAGAGTTGCTTTGTTCACTGGAACCCAGGGCTTGCCGTTCGAAACGCCTGATGCAGCAACGATGTCGGGCATCTTGTGGACTGGCACGGTAGCGATTATGTCGGCAGTGGTCGAAGAACCGTCGCCGAAAGATGCTTCTCGCCCGTTGGCCGAAACTTCCGTAACTCCAGCACCGGTAATCAGTTCGATTCCACGCTGATCGAGAGCGGCTCGTACTCGCATCGATGCTTCTTTTCCTGCAACACCGAGTGGTCCGGGTTCAGGAATGTATACAGATATATCGAGGTCTTTTCGAGTGCCCTTTTTGCGGGCCCACCAGTTGAGGATCATGGCGGTTTCGAGCGGAGCAGGTGGGCACTTGTACGGCGGCTTTGATGCTGCAAGCACTATCTTGCCGCGCTTCAATCGGCTTAATCGACGTCGGAGACGACGGGCATAGTCGAAGTCGTAGAACGAGTAGGCGTCTTTGGCGCCGGGTACAGCGTCCCAGTCGTAGGCTGCGCCAAGAGCGATTACGAGATAGTCGTAGTCGAAAGTTCCAGCAGAAGTTTCGACTTTCTGTCCGGTGGTATCTACCGAGTCGATGTTCGCTTCGACGAAGTTGATTCCACGGTTTGCGAGCCGTCCTAGCGAACGTCCGGTTTTATCGGTGTCTCGTTCGCCAACGATAAGCAATGGATTCATGCCGCAGAGGTGCGGAACCCGATTCCTATCGACGATTGTTACTTCGTGGGATGCGTCGAGAGCCGTACGTGCGCTGATCGCAGCTTGTACGCCTCCGAAACCACCACCAAGAACGAGAACTTTGCTACCGGCCATATGTGTCTGCCCCCGACATTCATACGCAGCCATGACAAAAAATCGGCTGCGGGCGAAATCTTACCGGTTTTTCTGGGGCATCGGTGCTGCTTGTTACTGGCCGGGAAGACTATTTGCGACGCGAAGTAGCCGTTCTTTGGCATCACAAGCCGTATCGAACACAGATGAATTGCCGGTTTCTCGCTGAATTACTTCAGGATCCATGAAGGCAACTTGGGTTCCACCGTCAATCTCTTGAACTACTACGTTGCAAGGCAGCAATAGTCCCGCCCACGGTTCGGCGTTGAGCACGTTGTTTGCGAGATTTGGGTTGCAGGCACCGAGTATTAGATATTTCGGGCGATCGATATCAAGCTTCTTCTTGAGTGTTGCTTGCACATCGATTTCGGTGAGAATCCCAAAACCTTCTTCTGAAAGGGCCGCGGTTACGGCTTCGACAGCCTTTTCGAATTCAAGGTTGATGCTTCGAGTAATGCCGTACTTGATGGTTGCTAGAGTCATTTGAATGCCTTGCGAATTACTTTGCCAATGCGTTGTTGGCGTTCATATCAATGTAATCAAGATAGGCGTGAGCTTATGTGGAATCCGTGATTCTCTGTGAAGGGGGCATGTAAGATTCGCCAAAGCCGTTTAGCACGCAGTTTGAGTTTGGCGTAATTACTAGCCGTACTCGCTGTGCACGATAATTTGTAACCACGCCTAGGGAAGTAACTTGAGCACTCGATCTAGCAATCCGCCTTATTCAGTCGAATGGGACGAGTCGTGCGACACGATGGTCGCTTTGGGTGGTTCGACGAGTGGTGGCAACACTGTTTTCGCAAAAAATAGCGATCGACCAGCCGATGAAGCGCAACCTCTGATTCTTGTCCCTGCTGCCGACCACCTAGGTGGTTTTTCTGGAACACAGTTTGTTGATGTGCCGCAGGTTGAACACACTTACCGGCATGTGGGATCGAAGCCGTACTGGTGTGCTGGATACGAACATGGATTCAACGAGCATCAGGTCGTTATTGGGAACGAAGCGCTGCCTTCGCTATTGCCTGAATCGGATGAACCGAAGCTTGTGGGTATGGAAATACTGAGGCTTGGGCTCGAACGATCCAAAACGGCTGCTGAAGCGGTCGAAGTGATAACAGGATTGGTTTCCGAGTTTGGTCAGGGCAAGTTTTCAAACGATGCTGGGGTACGAACTTACGACAACATCTATCTGATTTCCGATCCAACATCGGCGTACGTGGTTGAGTGTGTCGGGCACGATTGGGCGGTAAAGCAGGTAACCAGCGTTACATCTATTTCAAACGTCGGCCAGATTGGTAAAGACGCCGACCGGGTTTCGCCTGGAGCTAAAACGCAAGCGACTCGTCATGGCCTGTTCGAGATGGGATTCGGTGATAGCTTCGCGTTCAAGGCGTTTGCCGATCCAGCTAATTCAGCAAGTGGTTTAGCAAGACAGTGTCGTTCCGAGGCGATGTTGGCTGGCGGGGCTGGAAAGCTCGATGTTCGATCAATGATTGGGGTTCTTACGGATCACTCTGACGGTGAAAATCCTGATGAGGCGCAGGTTGTCGATGTAGCTGGTGATGTTTCAATATGTCTGCACCGTAGATCTGGCGAGATGGGCGCTTCAACGGCAAGCTTGGTGGCTGATCTGTGCGCAACGGGCGAGCGATTGCCGATTTACTGGACCGGGCTGTATTCGCCCTGCATGACAGTATTTTTGCCAAACTTTCTAGAGGGTGAATTGCCGAGTTCGCTTGGAATCGGTGAAGAGTCGACGAGTAGCGACAGCCCGTGGTGGGATTTCTATCGACTCACTCAGCATGGTTTGAAGGCAGGAGCCGATGCTCGTGCCGCGATTCGTTCAGAATTGAGCGTATTGCAGGATGATTTGTTCGATTCTGCTTATGACATTGCAAAAGAGGCTCGACAGCTAATTGCGACTGGCGACAAAGATGCTGCGAGTGAATTACTGACGAAATACATGGCAGAAAACGCTCAACGGGTCATTTCAAAAGTAAAATCGATGGTTCCTGCCACTTCGATGGTTGGATAAACGCTCGATAGCCTGGACTGCATTTCTTGAACGATAAATCTCAAAACGAACTTGATCTTCAGCTGATTCTTAGTGCCGCCGATTCGGCTGCGAAATCGGCTAGTGAAGTATTAATGGCGCGATTCAGGCCTGATGCAACCGATGCTCTCGACACGTTCTACAAGACTCCAAATGCGCTTGTAACGGATGCTGATTTATCGAGTGATCGAGCGATTACTGAAGCGTTGCAAGCAGCCGGGGCGCCGGGCCGTATTCTTTCTGAGGAAAGCGAAACGAAGCTTTCTGATGATGACTCGCTTACGTGGCTCGTTGATCCGCTCTGTGGCACTGTGCCGTTCAGTACCGGTATGGATCACTGGGGCGTGAACATCGCACTTCGGCGAGGCGGCGATTTGATTGCGGCTTCATTACCGCTGCCCTCGTTGGGTGAGCGTTTGTCGGCTACTAAAGGCGGTGGAGTGATTCGCAACGGCAAGCCGTTTACGGCTTCCTCCCCTCGTTCAAAGCTATCTGAATCGACAGTCGGGCTAGAAGTTGACGGTCCCGAAGAATGGCGACAACGATTATCGGGCGATCTGGACTGGATTCCTTCGGTAAGCCAGATAAACACGTTCGCTTCGGCGGCGTACCCAATAGCACTTGTGTGTTTGGGTCGCCTACCAGCAGCGGTGTTCTACGGAATCGAGCCAATGCACTTCGCAGCAGGTGCAATGATCGCCAGCGAACTTGGCATTCTCGTTACCGATGAAAAAGGCAAGCCGATCGATTGGTCGAAAGACGACGAACTACCAGTAGTCGTAATCGGTTGGCCCGAGATTCACTCGCAGCTAATGGACGTTATGTAGCGAGTTTGGCGGGCGTTAATCACACTCGTTTGGCGTAGATCTTTAAATCGGAAGCGTTGAAGCCGGCTGATTCTAGGAATTTTGAATCTCGATCGTCTTCAGCTAGAAGCACCGAATAGATCTGCTTGATCCCTTCGCCGCGAGCCTGCCATTCGAGAGCGTTAACTAGCAATTTTCCTATGCCTAGCCGTCGTTTCGTCGGTTGTACCGCCATTGCAAAGATTCGTGCTCCGGGCGTAAGTCCGTAATCGGTGGTCTGGCGTTCAGCGAGTAAAAATCCGATTAGCCCTGTCTCGTCTTCGGCTACAAAGCATCCCCACGGCGGGTACTGCAGCCAGTCGAGTTCGATGATCGAAAGAAGCCGTTCGACGTACGTATCCCACGTTGCCGATCTGTCAGCACCCTGGATGCTTGAATCGAGTAATCGCACCGCATCTGCATCTGTCTGCGTTATTGGGCGGATGTTGATATCAGGGGATTCTGGCAACTGGTTCTCCGTTCGTTGGGATCGTGCTTTTGCGCAGTATAGCGTCGAGCTGGGTAATGCCAAATTTGTGCACCTAAAAATCGTTTGACGAGTGCGTCCTTTGAACGTAGCCTCGGCAGGCGCTTTCCAATATTCGATTCGCGAACATCTCTTACGAATACCCAGATCGAGAAAAAAATGCCGTTCAACGTAAACCACATCCACCTGAAGTCCAGTGACCCAAAGAAGACAGCCGACTGGTTCGTCGAGGCGTTCAACGTCGAAATTATGTCCGACAACGTGCGCCCTGTTGGCGATCGTTTCATCGTGACCAAGACCGAGGGTGGCTTGGCGATCAACATTTCGTCGGAACGAACCGACGAGAAACTCGGCCCTGCCGATGCCAACCCGCACTACGGTCTTGAGCACTTCGGATTCGACACCGACGACATGGATGCCGACATCGCTCGCTTAGTAGCTTTGGGCGCCGAGCACAAAGAAGGTCCGATCAACAACGGCGGCGGCGTATCGATTGCGTTCATATCGGCTCCCGGCGATATCCGAATCGAACTGATTCACCGAGCCTAAGTGCCTAAGCCACGTTATTTTCCTTCTCCCGGCGGGAGAAGGAGTAGCGAACGGCGATTCGTTCGTCCGAGTAACCCACATCGCAAACAGCAGTGTGGGTTTTCTTTTGCTCAACAATTTCTAGCTACCTAGGTGGTTAATTCTGGCTATTCATAGTGGGTGTGAATGCGGCAAGATTGAGCGCATGAAAATATCTGACATCGTGAATCGCCCGAATCCACCGCTGCCGTGGCAAGAGGGCGAGAAGATTTCGTGGGACGAAGCGGGGTTCAGCAAACGAATGCTGAAGGAACATCTTTCGCAGGATCACAACGCTGCGAGTAGGCGTTTTGAGATCGTACACAAACAAGTCGACTATCTAGAACGAATTGCGGATGGGATAGAGAAGGACCTCAAGGTCCTTGATCTGGCATGCGGACCTGGGCTTCATTCTCTCGATTTCGCTAGGCGCGGTCATTCAACGTTTGGAATCGATTTTTCACCCGCTTCTATCGAGTGGGCAAAGTCGCAAGCATCAGAGCAATCGCTAGCTTGCGAGTTTGTTCACAGCGACATACGTACTGCGGAATTCAGTGAGGGATTCGATCTCGCCATGCTTTTGTTTGGTGAGATGAACGTTTTTACGGCCGAAGATCTGAGTTTGATCGTTCGTAAAGCGCGTGCAGCGCTCGACGATGGTGGCGTGCTGATGTTGGAACCGCACGAGCCGGGTGTTATTCGGACGAACTTCGAAACGGGTCCGAATTGGAGTGTGCAGGAATCGGGTTTATTCAGTGATCGACCGCACATGCTTCTCGACGAAGGTTTTTGGCACGAAATTGTTCAGATGGCGGTTAAGCGCTGGTACGTTGTAGATTCCGAGTCCGGCGAAGTCGCAAGTTATTCGCAAACCGTAGTTGATCACGCTAAATCTGACCTAGTAGACCTAATCGAGGCGGAAGGGTTTACAGTGTCGGATGCTCCGGGAGGATGGGCTGCCGGAAACGATGATGGCCCGCCAGAGTTTTATCCGCTGGTGGCGGTAGCAAAGTAATCACACCTGATAGGAATTCGTATGACGATAAAACTGGCAGTGGCTGGTGGCAATAGAGGAGCCCGATTCGATCAGGTATTGGGCGGTCTGGAAGACCAGATCGAACTGGTGGCAATTTGCGATCCGGACGAGCAAGTTCAATCGCAGTGGACCGAGGGTCGACCTGAACTGAAGGCATATGCGCAGTTTGAAGATATGGTCGAAGACCCCGGGATCGACGCCGTGTTCATCGCTACACCGATGCTGCTTCACGCTGGTCAGGCACTAACCGCGATGAACGCGGGTAAGCACGTTCTTTCTGAAGTAATTGCTGCCGCTACTCTCGATGAATGTCATGCTTTGGTTGAAACGGTCGAAAGCACCGGGTTGACCTACATGATGGCCGAGAACTACTGCTATCGACGTGAAGCCATGATGATCAAGAACATGGCAGATCAGAACGTTTTTGGCGATCTGACGTACGCCGAGGGTGCTTACATTCACGATTGTCGTGATCTGATGTTCAACGAAGATTTAACTCGTACTTGGCGAGGTGGCGGAACTGGAATCACGCAATCTACGCGTGGAAACGGGTATCCGACTCACTCGCTGGGACCCGTAGCTCAGTGGCTTGGTATCAATCGTGGTGATCGACTCGCCCGCACAACGACTTTCGTTACGAAATCGGCAGCTAGGCAAGAGTGGGCACGGACGGTGTTTCCAGAAGGACACATCGATGCGCAGGATGCAGCGTGGGCTGACTTCACCGATTCTGCAACGACACTCATCGAAACTGAGCAAGGACGGGTAATTTGCTTGCGTAAAGACTCTGCCAGTCCGAGGCCCCACAACATGGCTCTACATACGTTGCAGGGCACGCAAGGGGCATACATGTCAGGTCGGTTCGATGGCGAAGATCCGCTTGTGTGGCTCGATGACGTGTCGACTGGGGTTAGTCCCGCGAACTTTAATTACAAAGGCATGGCACGACCGGCGGGCAATTCGAACGAAACTCATCCCGAGTGGCAGCCGCTTTGGGATTTGAGCGATCAGTACGAGCACCCGTACTGGAAGCAGCTCGGCGAAGAGGCGATTCAGGCGGGTCACGGTGGCGGCGATTACTTTGTGATGTACGACTTCGCCCGAGCCGTAGCTGGCGAGATCGAACCGCCTATCGATGTTTACGACGCGGTTACGTGGAGCAGTATCTTCCCAATCTCAATCGAGAACGTCGCACGAAACGGTGAACCTCTAGATATTCCCGATTTCAAGAATCGGTAGTTAGCTGATTAACCAAACAGGCGGATACCAAGCGGTATCCGCCCTAAGGCATTGGGGCATGAGGCTGTCCGTGTGCCTTGAAATTGGTGAACAAATCGCCTTGTCTACAGGCAATTGTTCTTGTCGTGAACGACGAAGGATTTAGGCTTCGACGTTCGAGCGTTCGGACCAGATTTTTCGAAGTCGCAGGAGAAGCTCATGGAGTCGGTCACGCATGTTCGAAATGCGGTCGCTTATTCGTTCTTCAGTACGAGAAAGAACGTTCTCGGCTCGCTCGTTGGCTTTCTCAATCCTGTCTAGGGCTTTTTCTTCAGCCTTTTCGACTCGTGCGTCAGATTTTTCACTGGATTTTTCGAGTCGATCAGAAAGCTTTTCACCGGCTTCTTCGAGTTTGGCAGCGGCCCGTTCTCGTAGCTCTTCATAACGGTCGGTGCCAACAGCTCGTTCAAGTTTGTCCGCGAGCTGGTCTTTCAAGCGGTCGTACCAATTTCGTGCTTGCTCTGACTGCTTGTTATTTCGCTGCTCGGCAAGTTCGCGAGTCTTTTCTACAAACTCTCTGGCGCGGTCAGTGTGATTGCTGAGATGGTCTTCTACTCGATCACGGGTTGATTCAAGCTTTTCGCGGGCTCGTTCAGAAGCATCTTCAAATCGTTCTCGTGCTGCTTCTGCCTTCTCGCGAAGATGTGCATGTAATCGTCGAAGTTCTTCGTCGTCGAGTTCACTTTCGCCCGATGGAGTTACAGCGTTTGATGCCTCGGAAGGATCGCTGCTTCCGTTCTCGTTGAACGCTACTACGGTGAACGTGTACTCAACGTCGTTTTCAAGACCATGAACTCGAACGAGAAACTCGTCGGCATCAGCCTAGACAACGATTTCTGACGGGCTGGCGGTTACGACGAATCCGTCGGCTCGAACACTGTTTTCAGCGGGAAGCCATGAAACTGCAGCAACCTGGTTGCCAGCTCTCGCCTCTACATCGACAGGAGAACCGGGGACTTGATCTGAATCGGGAACCGTCGATCCCGAATCTGCGCTCGCCCATTGGCTAGAGCCAAGTACTGAAATCATCAGGGCTGCGAAGGTCGCCAGCATTGCGGCGATGAATCGGTTCGAAACTGGGTTCTTAGTTCTAGCAATGGCGCTTGGCACGCCTGGAATAGTTCTTGAGAAGTTCATAGAAAAAATTGTCTCCTCCGACGCGGTCTCCTCAGTACCGGACGGTGGTTGCCTGCGAACTATGATCTTTGGCTGGCGGTTACATGAGTGTTACTCGCTCAGGGGTCGATAGTCCTATGCTTGATGTTCGTTTACTTGACTAGCGTGACCAGTACGACCGCAACGATTATCAACAGATTTAACCAACTGAAACGAAGTGGAATTGAATGATGCATAGTGCCGCTCGATTTACTTGATCGATTCCCGATTCGAGAATGATCAGCTAAGCCCCAACTGTAATTTCTTATTTAAATATTGGAGTATCGATAATCAATCCGAGTCCGGTAAACACCGAAGTTGATTGGCACGTTTGTTCAATCGATTGGCGCGAATGGATATCTGGTTTCCTACGGAATAGCGTGTCCTGCCAGAATGCCAGTAACTTCTTCGTTTTCTACGGTAAGTTTTCCGTTTACGAGAACGTAAGGCACGCCTTCTGGGTGAACGGCAGGGTCTTCGAACGATGATCGATCGTTGATCTTCTGCTCGTCGAAAATCACTAGGTCAGCAAATTTTCCTTCGGCTATAACACCACGATCTGTAAGACCAAACCGTTCGGCTGGGTTCTGCGTCATTCGCTGAACCACTTGTTCGACAGGGTAGTTGTACCTTCGGCGTAGCCTGCCGACCATCCGAACGAAGCAGCCGTATGCGCGCGGGTGTGGCATTCCGCCAACTGGTATCGAGTCGGAACCAACCATGTAATCGGGTCGAGCCATCAACTGCATCACGTCTTCTTCAACCTGACGCCACTGCCGAACGTTTCCTGGGGGCGCTACCCGCATTCCGCATGCAAGCGAGGTTTCGGCCATCATTCGGGTCATCATTTCTTGGATGCTCACGCCCCATTCTTTGGCAACATCCTCGAATAGCCAGCCTTCGAACCTAGAATCTCCACCCTCGCCAATGTGTGTCCAAACATTGCCTTCCGGCGGCGTGTACGAAATTTCACTCATTCGAGAAATGAGTTCAGCACGTTTGTCTTCATCGTTCAGAGTTGCAAGCATTGCTTCAGGACCGCCTTCGTGGAAGTAGCCGGGGAAGAACGCTTGTGGGAACGACGATCCGACAGGGTACGGATAGGTTTCGAGAGTGATATCGACACCCTCTGCCTTCGCCTTGTCGATCGGCTCCATTAGCTGGTCGATTTGGCCAGCTGAATCAATTGATGTTCGGTAGTGCTCGAAGTGGAGCTTCGTTCCGGTACGACGTGCGACTTCGATTGCCTCGGGTACGCCTCCGCCTTCGAAAGCACGATCAACGTTGTGGTTTCGAAGGTGTATCGACATTGGTCGGTCGAAGTCGCGAACGACTTCCATTAGGGCGCAAAGCTCTTCAGTATCGGACCAGCTATTTGGGTAGTACGACAAACCCGTGGCGAATCCGACTGCACCCTGCTCTAGCGATTCTCGAAGCAAGCCTTTGGCTCTATCGAGCGTGCCACCGGTAAGCGGAACATCGTTCATGCCAGCTGCTTCGAGCCGAATCGGTCCATGCCCGGCGAAAGTGGCTACGTTGCACGATGTTTTGCCGTGATAGTTCTTTCGGGAAGCTTCGATTGAAGACATATCCAGGCCTTCAGGTGCCCAACCAAGAATCCCAGACAAGTACCAGCGGTACATTTCGTAGTTCTTTGGCGAAAGAGGAGCGAGAGTAAGGCCGTCGGGAGAAATGATCTCTGTGGTGACGCCTTGCCTGATGCCGCTGGCGTGTTGACCGTCGTTCAGAAGCGCGGCGTCGGCGTGAGAGTGAACATCGATGAATCCGGGTGAGATGTGAAGCCCTGTGGCGTCTAGTACTTTGGCGGATTCGCTGGCTGAAGCAGGAATGTCGCCAACGGTTGTGATTCGATCACCGGTAATGCCTATGTCGGCTTTTACAGGCGGTGCGCCTGTGCCATCGACTACAGTGCCGCCACGAATTACTACATCGAATGCCAAGTTTTTCTCCAGTGACCGGTGAGAAGCGAAATTGATCTGCCGCGAATTTGAGATGCCGCCATGTGAGATGTCGAACGAGGGCAGGTTACGCCGCCGAAAGGCACCGGTCGAGTCATTGTTGAAGAATCATTCGACGAATCTTGCACACATATAGAAAAATTTCTGGAACAATGACCACGTTCAGTTCACAAACACTTTCACACGAACTACAGAGGCGAAATTAATGGGCAGATTCGATGACCGGAGCGCAATTGTTACTGGTGGAGCGCTCGGTATTGGTGGCGGGTGTGCTCGAAGAATCGCCGCCGATGGCGGAAGCGTCCTGATTGTCGATGTGAACGAAGTAGCCGGTGCGAACACGGTCAAAGAGATTCGCGCAGCTGGCGGCAAAGCCGAATTCATGGCTGGTGACGTTTCTAAGCAATCGACTGCCGAAGAAATGGTCGAAAAAGCCGTTTCATCATTTGGTCGACTCGATCTTCTAGTTCAAAACGCCTATGCCGGTTCTGCCAACGCAGGTAGCGCAGTGGAAGTGAAGCCTGAGAACTGGCACAACGGAATGGATCTGCTTGTAGGCGCTCTATATCTCGGTGCCAAGTACGCCGTGCCAGCGATGGAAGAATCCGGATCGGACCCTAACTTCGAGCAGGCAACTTGGTCTGGTGCGGGTCGACGACATGGAAATCCGCCAGCTCAAAACGTGGGACGTATCGTGAACATGTCGTCGGTCCACGGTCTGCATCAGGCGCCTCGGTCGTTGATTTACAACGCGGGTAAAGCCGCTGTGATTGGTCTGACTAAGCAGATGGCGATCGACTTTGGTCCGCTTGGAATTACCGTGAACGCAATTGCTCCCGGTCACATCGTTACTGAACGTGGTGACGAGCACTGGAACGAAGTTGGAAACGACGCTGGTTTCAGGCTATTTGAACTGCATTACCCCGTTCGGCGCACTGGTATTCCTGAAGATATCGCCAACGCTGTTGGGTTCCTCTGCTCGAACGAAGCTTCGTTCATTACCGGCCATGTACTGGCTGTCGATGGCGGCATGACGATTCAATTGCAGGAAAACCTCGTGATGGACTCGAAGGACTTCATCGTGGCTAATCCTGATTTGAAGACTCATTTCGATTCAAGCCGTGGCTCGAGCCGATTCTAGGAGTAGAACTTGCTGGAAATTCGTGAATTTCAAGAGTCAGATCGCAGTGATGTGATCGCTTTATGGCGAAGTTGCGATCTGGTCAAGCCTCAAAACGATCCTGATAGAGATATCGATCTCAAAATGTCGTTCCAGCCAGAGTTATTTCTGGTTGGAGTGAGCAAAGGTTCGATTGTTGGGTCGGTGATGGCTGGTTACGAGGGGCATCGAGGCTGGATCAACTATCTTGCGGTGGACCCGAGTATTCAGCGGAGCGGGTTTGGTGCGCAATTGATGGGCAGCGCAGAAGAAATGTTGCGAAATTTGGGTTGCGTGAAGATTAACTTGCAGGTGCGATCGAGCAACAAAGATGTGCAGGGCTTTTATAGTTCGATTGGTTTTTCAGAAGACGATGTGACATCGATGGGTAAACGACTTTCATGAAAGTAATCGAGCTATATCGCCACCCAGTAAAGTCCTTCACTCCAGAACGACTTGAACAGTTGTTGGTAAAAGACGGCAAAATTCAGGGCGATCGTGTGCTTGGATTCCGGTTCGCTGATCAGGGCGCACCCGACGACTGGGCATGGCGACGAAAGATAAATTTCGTTGCTCTTTCAAATACTCCTGGAATCCCTCGAATTGATCTCAACTTCAACGATGAATCGCGGATTCTCGCGCTCAATCACGATGGCAAAATTTTGTCTTCAGGTTCTATAGATTCCAGTGAAGATCGAACTCGCCTGAGCAAAGCTCTTGCTGAATTCGTTAGCGCGTTAGAAATCAACCCACTCGTGGGACATCCCGAGCGAGTACCTCTGAATTTGATAGGTGATGGTCGACAGGGCTTATTTCACGATTTCGAAGACGGCGGAGTTACGTTGTTCAGTGCGGAATCGTTGAAGGCTCTTGAGTCACACATGGGTACAACGGTTGATGGGCGTAGATTCCGTACGAACGTAATTATTGAGGGTGTCGAAGCGTGGGAAGAGCTCAGTTGGACGGGGCAAATTTCGATTGGTGCAAATTCATACAAGGTGAATCGACTCGTTCCAAGATGCCTAGCCACCCACGCTAATCCTGCGAATGGCGAGCGTGATCACGACATCATGAAAAGTCTCATCACAGCCAACGGGTACAAGGAACCAACGTTCGCAATTCAACTCACTCCGCTGGACAACGAAGCGATTATTCGTGTTGGCGATTCGGTAGCAGTTGGATAGTCTGAGTAGTCATGAGCAGTAGCGTTCGAGATCTAATAATCACTGGCTGGGCGATAATTTTCGCCGTAACAGTCGGCGTAATCGCATTTCACCCGTCGTTCAAAGACGAAGGCATTGCCTCAATACTTCTAATCGTGGGATTCGCGTTTATAGCGATGATGGCCGGAATATTGATGGCACGATTTACTGAATTACTGGGTCGATCATCTGCTCGATTTAGAAGAATCTCGCTCGGACTGTTCATCATCTTTATGTTGCCGTTGATCCCGGTTGCACTGGCAACGTTCGGCATGCCGTGGGCCGCAATGATCATCGTCACATTGGTATACGTGCGCTGGAAATGGGCGCTCATAGCGTCGGCAAAATAACGGTTCGAACTGTCGTTAGCCGCCAATCACTCGAAACGATTGATAAAATTTCGCCACTCGCTACTTGTGACGCGCGCACGTAAGCGAGCTAAGTTGGTTTAATCGCCGACTCAACCGAGGCGTCTACGAATAAGTCCGGACACGAATTTTGACTACAACGGGTAACGATTCCGACTACTACACACCTGCCGATATCGAAAAAAAATGGCAGCTGAAGTGGGAAGCCGACGGCATATATAACGCCGCCGACAAAGTAGAAGGCAAAGAGAACTTCTTCGAACTAGTGATGTTCCCGTACCCGTCGGGCGAACTTCACATGGGACATTGGTTCCAGTACAGCGGGTCGGATACTCAGGCTCGATTCAAGCGCATGCAGGGCTACAACGTCATGCACCCGCAGGG
>Ga0302127_10001378_pt1 | contig 14394 bp, 11 predicted proteins | sample CB4_SCM_MG_FD_204452 | JGI IMG/M metagenome (GOLD analysis project Ga0302127, IMG submission 204452) | Marine microbial communities from Western Arctic Ocean, Canada - CB4_SCM | ecosystem: Environmental > Aquatic > Marine > Oceanic | place: Canada: Western Arctic Ocean | collected 2017-09-24
GAAAGACCTTGCCTAAAGTGTTGCCTGACATACCTTGCAAGGTATAACTTACGGCCTATGCGAGCACTCTTTAAAGACATCAAAGGACTAGTTGGAGCATATAAAAATGCTCCTGATTTTGTTGCGGGTGCAGAAATGAAAAACTTCCCGGTTCACAAGAATGCTTGGCTTCTAGTTGAAAATGGTTTGATTTCTGATTTTGGTCACATGTCAGACTTTCCTGGTGTTAAGGACTGGACGGATCTGGAGATAATAGATTGCGAAGGCCGTTATGTGTTGCCGTCATGGTGTGATAGTCACACTCACTTAGTGTATGCGAATGATAGGGCAGGTGAGTTTTTGGATAGATTGAGAGGGCTTTCTTATGCTGAAATTGCGGCTAAGGGTGGCGGGATTATTAACTCTGCTAAGGCTTTGGGCGATTTGACTGAGGACGAGCTGTTCGAAAGGTCATTGTCTAGATTACACGATGTTATCGCTACAGGGGTGGGGGCTATTGAGATAAAATCAGGATATGGCCTTTCTCTTGAGGGTGAAAGAAAAATACTGAGAGTAATTGCAAGGCTTAAAGAGAAATCTCCAATTCCTATTAAGGCTACGTTTCTGGGCTGTCATGCAGTACCTAAAGAATTCCAGAGTGCCTCTGAGTTCACAGAGCATGTTGTTAATGATATGTTGCCGGCATTTGTTGCAGATGGCCTTGTCGATTACGTCGATGCTTTTTGTGAAAAGGGTTACTTTTCTGTTGATGATACATCAAAGTTGATAGAGGCTGCTTCTGCATTAGGGATTAAATCTAAAATACATGTTAATCAGTTTACTATACTTGATGGAGTAAAGCTATGCGTTAATGCAAACGTGCTTTCAGTGGATCATCTAGAGGTGTTGTCTGACAATGACGTGGAGGCGTTAAAGGATAGAATGAATACGTCTAACCCTGTATTCCCGGTAGCACTACCTCTCTGTTCTCATTTTTTAAACATACCATATACTGAGTCCAGAAGATTAATCGATGAGGGTTTGCCTCTAGTTATTGCTACAGACCAAAACCCAGGAACAGCTCCCTCTGGAAATATGTTGGAGGCAGTACGATTGGGGTCCATTAAAATGGGGCTAGAACCTATAGAGTCTATTGCTGCTGCAACATTGAATGGTTCTGCCGCAATGGAATTACAGAATGAAGTAGGAACTATTTCGCCAGGGAAACTTGCTAATTTGATATTAACTGTAAAAATGTCGGGTCTTGAGGTTATTCCATACAGACTGAATGATGCCGTTGTTGAAAAGGTGTATGTTAATGGTGAGTGTTGGGTAGGGTAGATAGTGGGGGGATGAGGTAATTTTGGGCTAGTTAACACACAAGCTGAAAACAGTACTCATGCAAAGACTAATTGAATGTGTTCCTAATATTTCTGAGGGCAGACGCCCAGAGATTATTGATGCAGTTACGGCTGTAATAGAAACCGTAGATGGCTGTAGATTATTAGATGTGGACCCTGGTAAAAGCACTAATCGCACTGTGATTACTTTCGTAGGTCCTCCTGAAACTGTTGGAGAGGCTGCGTTTAGAGTTATTAAGAAGGCTTCAGAGCTCATAGATATGTCTAAGCATTCTGGAGAGCACCCTAGGATGGGAGCTACTGATGTGTGTCCATTCGTACCTGTAGCTGGAGTAACTATGGAGGATTGTGTTAAAGTAGCTCATGATCTAGGGAAAAGGGTAGGTACAGAGCTAGGTATTCCCGGTTATCATTACGAGAGTGCGGCGTTAAAGCCAGAGCGAAAAAACCTAGCTGTATGTAGGAAAGGAGAGTATGAAGGGTTATCTAAATTATCTACTAAAGAAGGAGAACCAGATTTTGGCCCCAAAGAATTCAACTCTTCAGCGAAATCTACAGGAGCAACTGCAATAGGAGCTAGAGACTTTCTAATAGCATATAATATCAACTTAAATTCAACTTCTTCTAGAAGGGCTAATGCAATTGCATTTGACATTAGAGAAGCTGGGCGAATTAAGAGAGAAGGCGGGAAGATTTCGGGAAAGCAAATTCTAGATTCAAACGGAGAGCCTGTTAGAGAGCCTGGAACATTGAAGGCAGTGAAGGGAATAGGCTGGTATATCGAAGAGTATGGAATCGCTCAGCTGTCATTAAACCTAACGGATATTAATGTCACACCCACTCATATAGCATTCGACGAGGCGTGTGAAAAAGCAAGTGCTAGAGGAATTAGAGTTACTGGTTCCGAGTTAGTGGGGCTAGTACCGTTAAAGGTGATGATAGACGCAGCGGATTATTTTCTGCATAAACAGGAGCGTTCTACAGGGATTAGCGAGGGCGAAAAAATTAAGATCGCAGTAAAGTCTTTAGGGTTAGATGATCTCGCGCCTTTTAAGCCAGAAGAGAGGATCATCGAATATCTCATATCGGATTCTAATTCAACTCCTCTCTTAAAGAAGAACCTTCGTGAATTTGCTGAAGAAACCGCTTCTGAATCCCCAGCTCCAGGAGGTGGGTCTATCGCTGCCTACTCTGGTGTACTCGGTACGGCTCTGTCTACCATGGTAGCTAACTTGAGTGCTAATAAGCGTGGATGGGATAATAGGTGGAAGGAGTTTAGTGACTGGGCTGATAAGGGCTTGGGCTACCAATCCCGCCTGCTCGTCTTAGTAGACGCTGATACATCAGCCTTTAATGGTATTATGGAGGCCTATGGTTTACCTAAGGGGACGGACTCACAAAAGTCGGCACGTAGTGCGGCGATACAGTCTGCAACTAAGCATGCTATTGAAATTCCAATGTCTATAGCAGAGTGTGCCTTTGAGGCCTTTGAAGTTGCTGAGGCAATGGCTGATTTCGGTAATCCGAATTCTATTACAGATGCTGGAGTGGGGGCAATGTGTTTGAGGACTGCAATTTTAGGTGCCATCCTTAACGCTAGAGTCAACACGGCTGACCTACTAGATGCCGACTATGTTGAGAAAACTTTAGCTCGGTGTGATGAGTTGGTCATGCTCACCGGTGAACGAGAAGCTGCAGTGTTAGCTAGAGTAGATGAAGTTCTAGGGTAAGAGCAGACTTGTTGAAAATATTGAACATAAAAAAAGCCGGTGATTAAACCGGCTCTTTTATGCTTAAAAGCCGCTTTAAAGCAGCTTTTAAAACTATGCTCTTAGCTATGCTTTTGTAGTCGTACGGCGACGCTCCTTAATACGAGCAGACTTACCAGTAAGTTCGCGTATGTAGAAGATACGAGCTCTACGAACAGCACCTTGCTTGTTCACGACGATGCTGTCGATGTTAGGGCTGTTTACAGGAATGATACGCTCTACACCTATACCACTAGACATCTTGCGGATTGTAAATGTTTCAGTCATACCTACACCACGACGTTGGATTACAACACCTTGGAATGCCTGAAGACGTTCCTTAGCACCTTCTCTAATCTTGATTGTTACAGTTACTGTATCACCAGCCTGAAACTTTGGCCACTCACGTGACTCAACTAATTTGTTTGTTATCTCTTTAATACGCTCCATAATGTCGTGCTTTCACCTAAGTGTTAAACCCATCTAAATTCGGGATGCAATATTACGAAGTAATTGAACGTATACCGCAGAAAAAATCACTTTATCCATCAAGAAGATCTGGACGTCGAGTTTTAGTGCGTTCTAGTGCCTGATCCTCCTCCCACTGCTTGATTTTTTTATGGTCACCACTAAGTAAAACATCTGGAACTTTCCAGCCATTATATTCTGCCGGTCTAGTGTAAACAGGTGGTGCTAATAGTCCGTCTTGAAACGAGTCTGTTAGAGCACTCATTTCATCTCCGATCACACCGGGCACAAGGCGTACGAGTGCATCGGTCAACACTGCAGCAGCTAGCTCACCTCCACTCAGTACATAGTCGCCTATAGATATTTCAAGAGTAACCAAGTGGTCTCTGAGGCGCTGATCTATGCCCTTGTAGTGACCGCAGATCATCATGATGTTGCCACAAAGGGAGAGCTGATTTACACGTGATTGATTAAGTCTTTCACCGTCGGGAGTTAAAAAGATAATCTCGTCATAAGTGTGTTTGGACTTTAAATCTTCAATAGCATCGTGAAGAGGTTGCATTGCAAGTACCATACCCGCAGCCCCACCGAATGGAGTATCATCAACCTTTTTATGCTTGTCCTTACTGTAGTCACGAATGTTGTGTAGATGGACTTCCACTATACCCTTATCAATTCCTCTTTTGACAATTGACTCTGCGAATGGGCCCTTTAATAAGCCAGGTAGTACGGTAAGTATATCGATTCTCACTATGCAAATGTAGTATGTAAAAAACAACCCCAATCCGAATTTCAGACTGAGGTTGCAATTATATATATTTTTAAGTCACTTACTCAGTCACAGCTTCTTCTGTGTCGAAGACCAAATCCAACTCATCAATAAGATTCGTTGCTCCAGCGAATTTGTCAACTATCCATAAGACATACCTGATGTCTACAGAGATAGTTCTCTGTAGCTCTGTCTCAAAAGCGATATCTCCACTCATTGCTTCCCAGTTACCATCGAAAGCTAGTCCGATAAGGTTTCCGTCACCATTCATAACGGGACTTCCAGAATTACCACCAGTAATATCCGTGCCATGGATGAAGCAAATAACTAATTCTCCATTCTCGTCAGCATACTGCCCGAAGTCACGAGCCTCGATTAATTCCTCAAGGTGCTGAGGAACCACGAATTCAGGGTTAGTGTTATCCTTCTTCTGAAGTATTCCGTCGGCAGTTGTTACGTAATCATATTGAACAGCATCAGCAGGGGAGTAATCGCCAACTGGGCCATAAGTAAGACGCATTGTTGAGTTAGCATCTGGATAGAATGCCTTGTCAGGTTGCATTTCTCTTAATCCACGCACGAATAATCTGTATCCTCTATCATAATCTGCTTGTGCAGAACTCTGCATTGTGCCGAAGTAAGTCTGAAGAATACTCATTGCCGCACTAATTGCGAGGTCGTTGGTTAGAGCATCCATTGGATTGTTGGATTTAATACTACCCGGTAGTCTAATGCCCACCTTATTCGATTGATTTGTGTTAGAAGCATTTTCTATGAATGCTCTTGCGGTCTCTTCGTTTACAAGAAAACTACTCGCATACATCTTATTAGCGTAATTCTCAATACTTCCACCATACTCTGAGTCTACGACATCAAAGAAAGACGGTAGAAGCTCAGCGGCAATATCTGCTTTATACTTTCCAAGCAGTGCCGTAAACAGATCTCTATCTGTAGCCATATCGTAATCCTTAAAAAAACTATCACAAAGACCGTGAAGCCTAGCTTTCGTATCAGCTATTTGCGCAGCATCGTCCGAAAACAATCCTGGAGCAGTACGACCAAACCTCACTGCAAATAAAGTAATGTCCGACCCAATTAGTCCTGCCTCAAGAGCATATGCATCAGCCTTAGCAGTTGTGTTAGTAGCTTCGTAGTAGCTCTCAATTAATCCTAGCGCTTCACCGTATACAGCTTCTATTGCTGGATCAGAAGACACCCATTCAGCAAACTCCAACTCTATTGCGGACTTCTTACCCTGAACGTCAAGAGCGACTAGTCCCTTTGATTGACCTATGTAGTATTTCCAGTAGTTAGCTGTTTGGGCATACTTAGCAGCGTATTGAATGCGAACTCCCAAGTCTGCATCCATATGCTTTTTCATAGTCTTAAGCTTAATGTCACGGATTTCAACAACACTAGGGTTGTGAAGGTTAAGCGCCTGTTCAATACCCCAGCTACTTAAAAACCTGTCAGTAGAACCAGGATATCCCATCACCATGGTGAAATCGCCTTGCTCAACACCTTCCATGCTGATCTTTAAATGACGCTTCGGTGTGTATGGAACATTATCCTCTGAGTAACCAGCAGGATTGTTATCTGTGTCTGCATAAATACGTAACATAGAAAAATCTCCTGTGTGACGAGGCCACATCCAATTGTCAGTATCACCTCCGTATTTACCTACGCTTTCTGGTGGAGCACCCACTAGACGTATGTCGTTATAAGTGTTGTAAACGAACATATAAAATTCGTTTCCGTAATAGAAGCTATTCACTTCGTAAGTATAACCATCAGTATCTGCTTCGTTTAGTTCTGAGGTTATAGCCCTCTCCGCTGCTGATATAACAGCATTTCTTTCGTCTTCGCTCATAGCATCTGTCACATCAGCTAGAATTCTTTCTGTGACATCTTCAATGCGGATTAGAAAACTAACTTCAAATCCATCAATAGGCATTTCTTGACCGAAACTCTTAGCAAAGAATCCATCTGTTAGGTAATCGTTCTCTGGTGAAGAGAATCCCTGTATAGCACCGTAAGCACAGTGGTGGTTGGTGAGGACTAACCCTTGTGAAGATATGACTTCAGCAGTACAGCTTCCGCCATTAAGTCTGAGTATTGCATCTTTTAAAGAAGCGTTGTTAATGTCGTAGATGTCGTCAGCTGTGAGTCTGAATCCTGAATTCTGCATCGAAGCTTCATTAATCTGCTTTAACATGTGCATTAACCACATACCCTCGTCAGCTTTTGCTACAGGTGAGATGAGTGCGACAATTAATGCGAAAGAAAATAATCGTTTCATATTGTTGTTTTTTGTTTTAAATCTTTATCGCTCAGTATCAGGGTCTGCAATCCAGTCTGTACTAGCCATGAGTTTTTCAATTTCTGTGTAAAGTTCGTCTAAGTTCGGACCATCATATCTATTAAAGACAGTGTGACCGTTTATTCTCGAAATAGCCGATGGAAGATCCATTAGCATATCATCATCATATCTTTCAGATAGTTGGAAATAATTCAGGGAATTAGCTATGGCAATAATCCTTTCAATATCAGTGAATGCAACAGACCCAGAGTAATTACCCTGGTCTAGAGTTCTCCCCATAACATCTTCTGCAAAGCGCCCCACAGTTAAACTGGCACTGCCATCACTTAAAGCTATAAAGTTGTAAGAAGGGCATGTGCCAAAACACATAGTTTTTTGCAGTGCTATAGAAATCTCTTGAGGAACAACAGTTTCGGATACATTAGAGTTAGTACAGCAAGCAGCAAACGCACAGCTTATAGAAAACAATAATATGTAAAACCGTGAGCTCATATTGTCTCTTTCTATTACTTCTTACGCTTAGAGCGTGCAGATTTAATGTCCTTGGTCTTATTCTGTTGTTCCTTCTGCATTTCTGCTAAACGCTCCTGGAATGCTGATTTCTTCTTAGGATTCCTTGCATTTTCATCGATCTGTGCTCTAATTTTTACTTCGTCGATGAAGTAGCGCTTAATGATTAACATTTGGCCTATAGAAACAAGGTTAGCGGCTAAATAGTAAAGACTTAATCCCGCAGCGAACTTATTGAAGAAGAACAGCATTGTAAATGGGATGAAGTTCTGAATGACTTTCATATTAGGCATTCCTGGCTGTGTAGGTTGTGGAGGTTGGCCTGCAGTAGTCATCCTCATGTAGAAGAATATGGAGATTGCCATTAAAACTGTAAAACCACTTACATGATTTCCGTAAAAAGGAATAGCGTAATCGCTAGACCAAGTTATAACAGCATCGAAAGCCGCTAGGTCATCAGCCCACAGAAAACTCTGGCCTCTTAAATCAATGTTCGCTGGAAAAAAACGGAACATCGCATACAGAATTGGCATCTGAAGTAAGGCCGGTAGGCATCCAGCCATGGGGTTTACTCCGGTTTTTCGGTAGAGCTCCATCGTTGCCTGTTGTCGAGCTGTAGCGTCGTCTTTATGCGTTTCGTTTATCTCCTCAATATCTGGCCTCAGCATCTTCATTTTAGCCGAACTCAGGAAATTCTTCCATGTAATAGGGAAGAGGAACATCTTAATAATCAATGTGATTAATAGTACTATAAGGCCGGCACTTACGATGTTTTTATGAAGGACATTATAAAGAGGTAAGATGGCATTTCTATTAACCCATCCGAAAATCCACCAACCATAATCTATGATCTTGCCTACATCAGCAAGTCCAGTAGAATTTAAGTTTTCTAGCTTGTTTGGGCCTAAATAAAAGTCAAATTCTTGTGCCATATCACGCCCTAACACATTAGCTGTTGTAGGCATTGCGGCGTGGAAGTGTAGTGTGTGTGAGGAGTCGGCTTCATTTAAGGTTGTTTCTAGAACGGCCCCTTTGTCGAACCCACCATCTTTTGAGACTAAGACAGAAAAGAAATCCTGTTTGAAAGCCATCCATTCAAGTTTGTTTTCGTCGAGCGTTTCTTCTTTTGTTTGGCCTTCGGATAAGTAAGTACGTCCACCATCTTCAACGTTTTTGTAGAAAATGGAGGTGTGTTGTCTTTCCCACTCTATGCCCTTTTCATTACTGAATCCTAGTGCAGACCAGTCAAGTGTCTGTGCTGGGTTTACAACACCCTCTAGATTCTTGAATAATACTTTTGTAGATAACCTGTAGTCTTGTAAGGTATGCGTGATTGTAATAGAAGACCCATCCCCAACTTCAGCGATAAAACTGATGCTACTATCTTGTTTTGCTTTAATGTTAAAGTGTAAATCACTCGTCTTTACCAGACCCGCTCCATATACTTCGAATTGTAATTCGATTTTAGAAGACTTAGGGTCCCAAAGCTCAATAGCTTCCCAAAGCTCCCTAGGTTTCTTTCCTCCGTACTTCACGTTGCCATCTGTAAGAACTGCAGTTACAGGCATCGCACCCCTTTCGCTAATCTCTATGTCTAGAACCGAGCTACTTAATTTATGAATATTGTCCTCACCTTCAATGGTACTCGCAAACTTTCCATATTTAGACAGTAAATCTGTTGAAATTCTGTTCACATCAACACTGTCCAATATTACTTCGACAGTGTCAATCGCTGAAATTTCTTCTGTATTGATAAAGGCCGTAGTGCTGTCTTCTAATTCTGCTAACCTCGTTTCCTCTGCGGCAATTCTTTCTCTCTCAGTTATCTCGGCTTCTGTCGGGGCGAACCACATGCTGAACCCCATATAGAAGACGAACATTAATCCTATTCCTATGACTGTATTTTTATCCATTATATTGCAAGTGTTTGCTTTGTGGGGTGCGAAGTTAGTTAAGAGATATTATTTTGCTTACCACTTATGTGAGTTTTCTGTAGACCATATCCCTCTCAATCTCATTACCTGCTCAAGAACATCTCTCACACAGCCTTTACCTCCAGCTATAGGGCTTATATAATGGGAAATAGCACGAATTTCTTCAACGGCGTCGTGTGGACATAAGGCTAATCCGACAACCTTCATGGCTGGTAGATCGGGGATATCATCTCCCATATAAGCTACATCGGAAAGGTCAACACCTAGCTTAGAGCACAGTGCGGTTAGAGATTCAAGCTTATCGGAACACCCCATATGCACTTCGTTAACTCCTAGCTTTCTCATTCGAGTTTCAACAGCCTTTTCTGCACCGCCAGTTAGCAGAGCGAGAGTAAGCCCTTGCTTAACAGCCCACTGAACAGCAAACCCGTCCCTTGTTGAAGCTTGTCGAGCTTGTGCCCCATCATTTAACAGAATTACCATTCCATCAGAAAAAACTCCATCGTAATCGAAGACAAATAATTTAATGCTCTCAAGCTTGACCTTATAGTTCATGATACTTTGCGATTTCGTTACTCATAAATTCATAAAATGCCCTTTTATCCTCACTTAACAACTTCAAATGGCGTGCTTTACTCGATTTGTCGCCTCTAATGGCTACACCTGTTTGTCTAGACTTAGAATTTCCAGAAACAGACCCCTTAACTAAACCCTCAGCTAAAGCCTTCATTAAGCCCTTATCCAGGTCAGCCTGTGCAAGAATATCCTGAGATAATGTAAGGCAGTGATTGGCGAAGTTGTCTGTGAAGACTGCAGCTAGGTGGATTTTAAGTCTAGCATCCCTCTCTGCCTTAAAACCCTGTGCGCCTAACGCGTCTGCGATATATGTCAAGAGCTTGTAAAAGCTGTCTGAGTTCGCTTCGATGCCCACAGGTACACCATTAAACCCTTCCGAAACAGTTTCTTTATTAATGCTTTTTATAGGCCAAAAAACTCCTGCAACATCACTACCTAAGTCACACAGTGGAGTCGTTCCCGAAGCATGAAATTTAGAGATGTTAAAGGGGATTTGTGATGATAATTCTTTTATAGCGTCATCGCTCACAAGTACTGCTACGGCATCTACATTCGAGTTGAATCCGCTAGGCTCACTGATTAGTGCAGCGCCTAATTCCTTTGCTAAGCTCTCAGCTTTATCTGTGTCCCTTCCCCAAACCTCAACAATCTCAATTCCATATTTACGCATAGCCAATCCTAAAGACCTAGCTACCTTGCCATTGCCAGCAATACTAATGCGTAACCGTTCGTTAATCATTCGATAATCTGTTCTTACGCAATCTACTCCGCACTGCCATAAATGATCCTATAGCCATAAGAATACAACCAAGCCATAGGATATTTATCAATGGGAATATGATAGCTTGAATAACGATAAAGTCAGTTCTTACACTTTCGTGTTCCCAAATAGTCAGTTTTAATTTCTCATCTGTAGGGTTGAAGTTGTCAATCCTAAATTTCAGTCCCCATCCTTCAACATCGTGAATGTCTGGAATAATTAAATTATCCCTAACAATGTATAGAGGTGATGCTTTGGTGTTGATAGCCCCACCATTTTTAGCCCCTTCCAGATTGAAACAAGCAACGATAGCTATGTCCCTTTCTAACAAGCCTCTTTCTGGCCTGTCCTCATCCCTAACCACCGTCATGCTGTCTAATGAAAGTAAAACAGAGCCGATGAACATAGAATCGCCTACCATGAACTCAGTTTCCTTTCCGCCGAGCCAGCCTTCATCGTCAGTTTCTGGTGGGGTTAATCTTGCCCATTTTATATGAGAGTATAAATCTGAAGTCAGCGAGTGCCTAGTGTCAGGTTCAGGTGAATTACCCATTCTCTCGTTCAGCTGTATGCTCGGGTCTAAGGTGAATAGGAATTCTCCGGGAGTTCCATTTATCCATCGCTCGGCTTTAGCCGCTTGGGTCTTTGTGGGGAATGGGAGGTAATTCCAATGTTCATCCATATCATATGCGAACTCCACACTCGCACTGTGGTTAGTTTTTGCGGAGAAAAGCATGTCGTCAAATGCGACGATATCTCCATTGTTATAGGCCTTTACATCTGTTTCAAAATAGTCAATAGAGAAAAACACATGAATACCCTCCTCATGTCGCTCTCTGTAATTGACGTAATATTCTCCCATTTGGAGCGTGTCACCTTGCATTAAAAGTAGATCAGATCTATTGTTAAAATCGGCATTAAGCGATGCGATATCACCGATTTGGTTCTTTGAAATAACATCCTGTTTCGCAGTGGATATTACGGCGCCGAAAATAGTCAGAGCGAAACCCACGTGAGCTAAAGGCGATCCCCATGCGTCCATTTTACCCCTCAGGACTGACCAAATGTAATGAGCATTAGATGAAGCAGCGAAAGCTGTTGCGAAGAGCAAAGCTAGTCTTGGGAATTCTTGGATTTGAAAATCGTACACAATAGCTAGGGCTGTAGTAATAATTGCCGCATCTATAGCTGCCCTAAACAAATTACCAGCCACCAACTTAGCACTTGTACCCTTGTATCTAAGCCATTGTGTTATAGCTATTGCCATAAATATTAGAGTAGCTAGAGGTATTTGTATGATGTGATAAGTCTCGTCCAAGTCCTTACCAGGAGCAAGACTATGTAAAGATAGAGTTCTCAGAAAATCACTATTAAAGTATTCTCCTACAGATGATAGAGGGCCGGAGAAAGGTTCCAGAAATCTATTAAAGACAGGAATGCTCGTCTGCCAAGTGATATGAATTGCTGCTATAACAACTAAAAGAGCTCCGACAAACATCCAAAACTCCCTTGAAAAAATAGAATCATCTTCATTAGACTCGTCCTTAAATTCCCCACGGAAAGATATAGTAGCTGTCACTCCTTGAATCACAAGAAAGCCTAGCGTAGCTAGAGCATATTCTCCTATAAATACTAGGCATAGTGCAAGTATAGATAAGCCTATGTGTATCAATCTTCTTCGTACCGTTCCCAGCAAGAATGTGTGGGCAAGAGCTAGGAAACTGAGGAGATATGCTAGTAGTTGAGGTAATATCCCGCCGTCAACAAAGCTGTGTACTGACGTATCACCTAAAACCCCGCTTTTCGTGAGGAAAGTAGAATATAATACTAGCAGAAAAGCCAGTAGTGTAAAGTAAACAGTTGAAAAAAGTGCAGTTGCTTTCTTTTTGTTCTTATTGATTAACATAAGGTGAGCAGCAGCTACAAGGACCATCCAAGGAACTAGGGATGAATTCTCAACAGGGTCCCATGCCCAGAACCCTCCGAAACTCAATGCCTCATATGCCCATGCGCCACCCATAAGCACCCCTGTGCCTAGTATGCCCACTCCGAAGAAAGCCCATGGAAGTGCCGGCTTTATCCACCCCTTATGATCTCCCTCCCAAAGTCCTGCAATGGCATAGGCAAACGGTATAGAAGTAGCTGCGAATCCTAAGAACAAGGTCGGCGGATGTATGGTCATCCAATAATTCTGTAATAGAGGATTTAAGCCTTGTCCGTCTTGGAAAAACTGTATCGCGTAATCTTTAATGCCTGTCCATGGCAGTCCGATGTTTTCAGGTGCCTCTCTCATGAGAAGGAATGGGTCGAGGCCTAATTGGAAGTCCCCAAAGTATATGCCTAGAAGCATGATGGAAAGGAATGCCTCAATAGAAGCTAGCACTGTCATAACCTTAGGCTCCCATCTGTCTGCAGCTCTTAAAACGAATAGTGCTAGTATGTTATGCCAAAACATCCATAGAAGGAAACCGCCTTCTTGCCCTCCCCAAAAAGCACTCATTACAAACCTCATCGGCATCTCATTATTCAGATGCTTCCAGATGTATTGAAACTCATACCTATGAGCAAAGAATAAAAGAAATAATAACCCTATTACGAGGAAAGTTGCTCCAGCGTGGACTTTAAATGCACGCCTCCCTATCTCCTTCCAACCTTTTATATATGATAAAGCAGAGAACAGGGCAGAGGTGAAAGCCAAGGCCACCAGAAATCTCCCAGCCCACGCAACTATAATCCACTCACCTTCAAATGCTCCTATACTCATGATTCTTCAGTTCCTAGAACTAATCGTTTTTCGTTGTTATACTTAGAAGGACATTTCATTTGCATGTCCGTAGCGTGAAACACTCCGTCAACGGCTTTCCCCGTTAAAACTATTGATTCACTCTGCTCGAACCCTTGAGGCTTAGCTAACTGTAAGTGAACCTCTTTTACTTTTCCTTTTTTGTCTTTCATGTGAAACGATGTTAGACCTGGATCCACTTCGGGATTGTAAACGACAGGGTGGTCCTGAGATAGGAAACCACTTACGCTATATGTTTCACCTGAGTTATCGAAGGCTTCCTCGAAGTTCGCCCAAGATCCCATAGAAGCGTAATTATATATACCTAAGCCTATTATGACAGAGACAGTGATGAGTATGATAAGGTCTGAACGTTTCATTTGTTATTTAGCTCGTCGTTTTGGTCCTCAAGAGTGGAAATCTTCTTATCCATTTTACACATCCAATATGCTAGCCCAAACAGAATAATCAATGCCACACCTAATACTACCGGTGCTTTACCCGAAGCGAAAAACACCCCTTCTAAATCTAAAAGTAATTTCATGTTAGTATTCTAATTTAGTTCTGATTTTACCTTTTACTCTCTCGAATCTCACGCTCAGTAAATACATCCAAGTTCCGAGCAGCATCCAACCTACAACAGCAGGGTAGAAGGCAAGCCTCAAAGATTTGTCCAAATCAAACTCGTTAAATCCTGGATTATCCCCTTTCCCGGGATGTAAGCTATCGGTGTATTTAGGTAGTATCATAAGAAGAACAACTAAGATTACGAATGCAAAGATGTTATATACAGCAGACATTTTTACCTTCAACTCTTCATCTTTTATTGTCGAGCGGAGTGTCATATACCCTAAGTATACGAGAACGGTAACCATAGATCCGTTAAGCTGTGGATCGTCTACCCACCATGTTCCCCATGTAAATCTAGCCCAAAGGCTTCCGGTTATCAATCCCAGTATCCCGAATAACAACCCCACTTTAACAGCGGCTTCTGCTCTTATGTCTTGTCTTATCTGATTCTGTAAATCTTTCCTTCCTAATGAGGCAATAGAATTATAAACTCCGATTCCCATCAGTAGGAACATCGTGAACCACATAGGCACGTGCAGCATTAGGTTTCTCATTGATTCTACTACCCTAGGCAGGCTGGGGAAGTGAAAGCCGAGTTGTCTTTCGTTTAAGTCAAC
>Ga0302127_10001384_pt1 | contig 14363 bp, 12 predicted proteins | sample CB4_SCM_MG_FD_204452 | JGI IMG/M metagenome (GOLD analysis project Ga0302127, IMG submission 204452) | Marine microbial communities from Western Arctic Ocean, Canada - CB4_SCM | ecosystem: Environmental > Aquatic > Marine > Oceanic | place: Canada: Western Arctic Ocean | collected 2017-09-24
ATGAAACGACTTTGTTCGAAGGGGTATCTCAAGTAGCCCCTGCAACTATTGAGACTTGGTCTCTTGATTCAGAGGGTCGAGCAACACTGACTGGTGTTGCAACCTATACTTCTGAGCGAGTCACTCCAGGCAGTATGTGGAATTCCAAGTTAGATGCTCAAGATTTACTCGATAGTCTATGCACCAGTATTGAAGACCGTTTGATGTCTGATGTTCCTCTTGGAATCATTCTTTCTGGGGGTTTAGATTCAAGCATGGTCGCAGGGCTTGCTCACAAGGCTGCTGCACAGGCTGGGCAGCCTGTTCCGGAATGTTGGACAGTTGCAGAGAATGAAGATAATCCTGATTACCGCGCCGCAGAAGATGTTTGTGCTGTACTTGATTTGGGTCACCACGCATCAACATTAGAGGAGGATTGCTTTTGGCGAACATTGCCTTCTTTGGGATGGCACGGCGAAGATCTTGATATTTCGGTCCTCTTTTTCCAGCCTCTTTTTGAGAAAATGTCGTCCGCAGTTACGGTTGGATTATGCGGCCAAGGTGCTGATGAACTGCACGGAGGTTATCCGCGTTATCGAAATTTAGAAGGCCATCAAGAGTTGATATCATCTCGACTCTCTGCTAGTCGCCATCCCTTTGCGGACCATCTTGTAAACAACATTTCAGCAGTAGAAGCACAAGGTGTTGCTCAACCTTGGAGAGCTCAAAAGCATAACCCTACTGAGGTATTTTCAGATTTGACAAGTACTCTACAGTTTGAAATGGACCACGGTCAACTAACTAACTTTCAGTTGCGACTCGTTGACCGACACAGCATGGCACATGGATTAGAGGTTAGAGTTCCTTTTTTGGGAGCGGCTCATCGTGAAGCATCAAGCACAATCCCCCTTGATTGGCGTGTCCGGGGCCAGCAAGAGAAACTTGCATTAAGGGCAGCAGCAGCATTGACTGACCTTCCTAAGTCAATTGTCAACCGACCAAAACTTCCAGCAGGCACTGCAACAACGCCAACTCTTCTGAATGAACTGATGACTGAGTTAATGCCACACGCAAATGAATGGGCCGCATGTTATCCTAGATTAGAGAGAATACTCAAAACTCAACCCGATATGGCTATTGGGTTGCGACTCTTTGAATCACTACACATAATTGATGGTGGCCTTGGTAGAGAAAACAAAGGGCTTTGGGACTTGCTTGAAGATATTAGATGAGGTGTGATGATGACTGAATATGATGGCCCGAAATTGCTTTCTGAATTATCTGAAAAGTTAGAGTCAAAACGAGAAGAATTGTCGGCGTTTTTCGCCGAAGAGAGAGCAAAGTTTCCAATGCCGTTGTACGCTTCAGTTGATATCAGGGATGCTGGATGGAAAGTTGCGGCTGTTGATGCAAATGCGTATCCTGCTGGGTTCAATAATGTAGGGTCGTCTGACCTACCTCATCTGGCAGAGCACTTGCAGAAATGGTTGAAAAATGAGCATCCAAACGCTTCTTTACTCCATATTTGGCCAGAAGGACACACAAGAAACAAAGGGTATGTTGAGAATCTAATAACTCTACAACTATTACTTTCACAGGGTGGTATGGAAGTTACTGTAGGTGCCCCAGATTTGAATGGATTGGAAACGGTTGAAGGGATAACTGGGGTTCTGAAACTCTCTCATACAATCGCTGATGGTGAGTTGTTGGTATTAGGGAAAACTCCTGATTTGGTAATTTTGAATAACGATTTGAGCCATGGTCCATTAGAAGGAATTGGTGGAATCCCTGTTGCACCGCCCCAAGCAATGGGGTGGTATCAGCGTAGAAAATCAAACCATTTCCGCAATGCCCAACCATTCATAGACAAGGTTGCAGAAATCTTAGATATTGACCCTTGGCTGCTTGGCACACATTGGTTTGTTAGCGAAGATAAATGTCTTGAAAAAGAAACCTGTCTAATTGAATTGGCAGCTCAAGTTGATTCATTTTTGGAATTTTTGAAAAGGAAATACGATGACTACGGAATTGAAGGCGAACCAGTATTATTCGTCAAGAACGATTCGGGTACCTACGGTCTTGGAATTCTCGAGATTCGTAGTGGTGACCAATTAATGAACCTGTCAAATCGTAAAGTGAACAAGTTGACTTACGGGAAAGGGGGTACAGAAGCGATTGATTTCTTAATTCAAGAAGGGGTTCCCACTGCTTTGAGAATTGATGATTATGTGATAGAACCCTGCATCTATGGGGCAGGCGGGCATAGTTGCTCAACTTTTTACAGGGCTAATCCAAAGAAGGGTGTGATGGCAAATTTGAATACACCATCTACCAAATTTTTACAACCAGATGACATATCTAAGATGGAGGGAGGAGATTTGATTTTGGATCGTGTTGATAGTTGGCATGCTTTAGTTGCCGAGTTGGCAATGTTAGCGATGGGTTCTGAACTCGCTGAACTTACTTCATAAGTTGTTTCTCTTGATTGAGAAGCCAAGCCTTAGTTTTGATGCCATCTGCTGCAGAGTAGTTTCCTAAACTTCCGTCTTTGATTGCTTCACAAATCAAGAATCATCTTCGTTTGTCGATTCATCACTAGTTGGCTCATCTTCCTTTTCCATACCAACTATTTCGTAATTTGATGGGAAAAGTGCAACCACTATTCCTGCAATCATTGCTGCTAACCCCCAGTAGAATCTCTGTTGAATAATCATCATTTCCAAAGCGACAACAACTAGCAGTAACCCACCTATATTTGAGACCCATACAAGGGTCTTGAATGTTGAAAGGGTCACTCCCTTGTGGTGCTGTGAGCGATAGGGACCAAACTCGGCACCAAAGCGCACAGGGTCTTTCTCTACACTCATTTGCTCACCTATCTATCATGATAATCGCATCTGTAGGACAGGCCAAAACACAAAGTCTGCAACCGGTGCAAGGATCTCGCAGAATCTTTGCTTTTTTATTCACTTCAACATGTAGAAGGGAGTTTCTTAGAGGGGCGTCGTAAAGTTCTATTGCGTCATCATCACAAACGATTAGACATTGGTCACAACCAATGCACTGGTCTACATTGACGAATGCTACTACATCTTCACCCTCAGGTATTTCTTCAGCGCTTATTTCGTACATTTCAGATAACCGTTGTTTGATGCGCACTGCCTCAAGTTGGCGGCGCTTTTTGACATCATCAAGTTGACTCATCTGATTACTTCCTCAGGGCTTTCTACTTTCAACCTGCTTACGCTCTATGAAAATCGTTGATGGATATAATACATCAAGCGACAACTTCGTCTGAGGGTGTAGTTTGCAGTACTTCTGATGCACCTTGACCTAGTGCATTCTTCTCATCTACTTGACGAGCAAGGAATGAAACCACATCCAGAATTTCAAAGTTGTAACTCGGGTCACCCTCGAATTTGAGGCACTCAAAGTGCGCTACGCACTTGGGGCAGGACGTGATCATCATTTCAGCACCGGTTTCAATCACTTCTTCAAATCGTTCAACGCGGAGAGTTCGGCTATCTTCATTGCATGACATCATGCTTGAAACGCCGCAGCATAATGCATCATCATGGTGATGTTCCATCTCAACTAATTCAATTCCCTTCACATTTTCTATGAGTTCCCGCGGCTCATCATAGATGTCCATTTGCCGGCCAAGCCTGCACGGGTCATGGAAAGTCACGGTCTTTGGGCAACTGGAAGTCAATTCAACATCAAATCCAGCTTCTTTGAGATATTCAGTAGTGTGCATTACTTTGATACCTTCTAGTTCGTAGTCCATAGCAAAGGTGCGGAAACACTCAGCACAACTGCTTACAAGTGTGTCAATACCACTCTCTTCCAACTTCTTCTTGTTGAAAGTCTTCAATTTTTCAGCGACATCATCCATGCCCTGCCATTTTTGATCGTGGCCACAACATTTCATGAAATCTCTACCGAGATAAGCGACATCAACCCCCATCTCATCGAAAAGAGTGAATGCGGCAGTGGTTGTGTCTCCGAGATTCATGTCACCTTTGTTGAGGTGGCTGAATACCAAGTCTTGGTCAAGGTAGTCAACACATCCAGGATAGTAAGCAACGTTGGAGTTGATTGGGTATTCATCTGTTGGAATGAAATCATCATCAGCATCTTCTTGTGCTTCAGCTGCTAAGACTGCCTGTAAGACAGTATGTGGGATATTAGCCGCTGGTGGGCCACCAACAACCAGGCTCCTACGAATATCAACATATGAGTCGTAGTCAACAAGTTGAGGGCAAGCATTGGTACAAGCGGTACAGGTTAAGCAAGAATACATTGGTACTCCGTCATCCTCGTTATTCCAAGTGTTGTAAATGATGTTCAGTTTATCACCACCAGTAAACAATCTTACTGGGCAGGCATCATCACAAAGGTCACATCCGTAACACTTGTTCATTTCATATTCATATCCTCTCGCCATGCTGCGCATTAGAATGAAAATCATTGCTCCAAGAGAAAGTGGTGGGATGAATAGAGAATAGGTTAGTTTAGCATCCAAACTCTTTGGATTTTGGTGGTATGTGGGATTCTCTAAGATAAGTGATGACAGGTCATTTGCACCAAGGCCAGCAAGTGCTAATTCAGTATTATTGGTTCTATCAAGAGCCATGCCAGTATCAGGGTTGAGGAATAATGGTTGGAATACTGTCACATCTGAAGTAGCGTCCACTACTACAGTTGCGTTACCACTATCAAAGGTTGAATCAATAGTCATTGTAACTGTATATCGTCCAGGTGCAACATCAAATGTCTTAGTTGTGCAAGTTGCACCTTCTTCTAGGTCCCCGCCTAGTTCTGCAATGCTAATGCCACTTGCATCAGTCACATCTACACTGATACTGTGGTCACCAGCTTTCCTCTCTGAGGTCCTAAATGTGCAAGATAAATCCATTGTTAATTCATCAACCCCCATGTCCTCAACATTCAGTGAATAACTGTTTGAAAGAGAACTATCTCCAGAATAATTGTATAATTCTGTGAATCCATTGACACCACCAGTTACTGCGCCAGCAGATGTCAGGGTTTGTTTGTGATTATTTGCATCAGCGAAATCAATGATGTTCTCTTGAACAGGTTGGTATATACCCCAATTTAACCAATTTTCTGCAGGTAATAAACAATAATCTGAACGGTCAGCCTCATCTTCTGTGAATGCGGAATCTTGCCAAAGCATACTTCCTGAACTTGCACCATAGGTCAGGCAATTTGCCTCCATACTACTCCAGTCGTTTCCTTCATCTATTGCTAGAAGGGCATCTTCAGGTTGGTTTCTTAGTGTCCCCAACTCATCAACATCATCCATTGCACCTAATCCGCCCATGTCCCAGAAGCCACCGTTGTAGATCGGCCATGAAACAACAGATAGTAATACAGCAATTATCAATGCCCCAAGTGCTACCTTGCGTCCAGTTTTTGGACTCACTCTTGAACCGGCTGCCTTGATGAGATATGCCTTAGCAATAAAGAACAACATTATCCAAATTAGAATCCCAGTTAATATCCAAGGAATTGCATTGAATACATCTGCAACCCAAGGTTCCCTCACCCCGCAACTTAGACCCGTGTGAGAGTTTAGTTTACAGTAATCAGAACGGTTATTTCCATACAATAGAAGGAAGATATTGATTGAGAAGACACTAATGAACCAAACGTGGGCTAAGTAAATCACTCCCGCAGTAGCAAACCAAGGGTCCTCTACACCACGTTTAGCACGTCCCCCAAGGAAGGGTGGGAGTGCCAAGATTCCAACTGGGAAACCAGTAAGGAACGCACCCCACCATCCAGCATTCCAAGAAATAACAGGGGTACCAAAGAAATTACCAATAATATTTGGTAACGGGATATCAAATTGTGGTAAGTACTCACCCCAGCGGAGATATCCATATGAGAATAGAACATACCAATCAGGGAACACGAAACCAGCCTGTGCAAATGGGTCTGCTGCACTATGAAGTGGTGGTGGGATTATCCATGAATAAAATGCGAGAACGGCCATTATTGATGCCAAAATTATGCTATCTCTTAGGACTTCATGCGGCCAGAGTGGGTGGCCGGCAAAAGTACGTCGACGTTCCCCTTCAGTATCTTTCAACTTGTCTTTTTCACGCATATACACATCTGCGATGCGTCCAAAATTATCTATCATACCCATTTGTTTCACACCTTCAATGCGGCTCCGCAATCCCCTGTACCCAGACAATAAACAAGTGTATGATGATCAGCGTTGTCACTATTACTGGTAAAATGAATACGTGTAAGAAGTACATTCTGGTGACTGCTGCGCCCGATAGAGATGTGCCGCCAAACATTAGGGTTGCAACCCAACCACCAATGAGTGGGGTTGATTTCGCCATTGCAATACCAATTGTCGCCGCTCCAAAGGCTAGAGCGTCCCATGGGAGTAGATAGCCAGAATATCCGAAAACTATGGTGAGCAACATCAGGCCAACCCCGATGAGCCAGTTCAATTCTCGTGGGTTTCGGTATGCACCAGTGAAGTATACCCGGCACATGTGAAGGAATACTGATGCCACCATGAAATGTGTAGCCCAGTGGTGGATACTTCTAATGATATAACCAAATGGCAATTGAGTCATAATGAACTCCATACTTGAGTAAGCAGGAGTTGGGTCACCATCTCCACCGGGAACATAATAAATTCCTAGAACAGTTCCTGTGATAATTAGAATGATAAATGCAAGGAATGAGATTCCACCCAAACAGTAGAGTGGGTACCAGTACCAAATGATTCTGAGTTTGTACTTTTCTGCGTGGGTTAGAGGCATTTGCCGATGCACCGATTGATATGCATCGCGACTCATTGCCCAATAATCTTGAATTCGGAATCTAGTATCTAACCACGAGAAGGTCCACAGGAACAACTTCTCAGCAAGGCCCATTTTCCCAACAGATTCAACAGCCCTAAGAATTTCTTTTCTTGGGATGTCTTCATTCTCCTTACGTAAAGTTAGAGCAACTAACACCGTGACGATGATAATGAATAACCAAAGGAACCAAAATTGTAGTAACATATTATTCCCTCCATTCTAATTGCAGTAAGTGTACCAATCGAGTATCTCGACCACTCCCTCTGCTTCAAAGTCAATCACTTCTAGAATATCATTGTTTACTTTGAACGGAATAAGAGGAATTCCAACGGGTGCTGGTCCACCAGTTCTCTTGATCCCATAATATTTGAAGGCCGCTCCGTTAGTTTTGTTTATGTTTGTATTCTTCTCAATTGTTGTAGGGTCGAATCTACTCGAGTGACAGATACAAAACAATTTGTTTCCACCCGCATCTAGGCCACCAGGTAACCAGTTATCTGCAGTGAAATCATTTGCAACGAGTTGCCATCCAGGTATGCAACAAAGATGTGTGCAACGTGACATGATGATGACGATATTATCGTGGATTTTTAACATTGACCATTTGGGGTCATCTTCAATCTCGCCACCAAATCCAATTATCGCACCAGTTTGATCAACCCCCTCTTTGAATTGGAAGCGAGGGAGGCCACTTGATATTGGTGTATCTTTGTTTTCTTCATGTGGTACGTAAACTACGGTTACTGGCATCCCCCCCCAAACACCCTGTGCCCCAGACATCTTGGTTGTAGAGGTTTTAGATTGTTCTTCAAAATCTGATTTTTTCATTGATTCAAGATGCTTTGAGCCGAACCATACAACTGCTTCCTGTCCTTTAGGCACCCAATAACTGATGGAATTACTCCCACCCGCATCATCTTTGGTCCCCATGAGAAGAGAAGCAAAACCAATTGATCCAAGACTTGCCATTGTGATAACACCAGCTGCAGAATTGAATGAGTATCGCATAAAGCGGCGCCTGTCAAGGCTGTATCCACTTTCTTGACTCGCTTCATCGGCATTGGGCGAGGGGCGAAGTCTGAATTCCCTTGCCATTCATCACACCTCATATTTTTTCCAACTTTCGGGGTCTTTTTCACCGATATATTTGCCTCGTCTATGCTTAACAATAACTAGGTCAGGCAATACCCATTTGAGATAGACAATCCCCATAATAATTAGCGAAACCATTGTCATCCCAAAATGGTAAGAGAGTTGTTGTTGATCCCAACCATGGAATAGTCCGTATGTCATACTACCAGCCCAGTAAAGGGTCCATCCTAATCCCCACATTGAGGTGAGAATAACAAGTGCTGAGGTGCCACTTGGTCTGAGAGATGATCGTACAATAGTACCGGGGGCAGCTTTGTTGAACACACCATGGTCAATTGCAGTCTCATATGTTTCTTCATCGAGTTCGATTCCACTCAGTGCGTTGCGGGCATCTTCGATGCTTACTTCACCTGACGCAACTTGCTCAAGCATTCTGGTGATTACATCTTGATTCATGAGTTGTCACCTCTGTCTGCAAGATAATTAGCGAGTGAATCTCTCCAGCATTGTAATCGTTCTTCGCTGTTCATAATTGGTCACCTCTGCGCAGATGTTTGATTCGAAGCTTGAGAAGGTTACTGCGGCCAACGTAGTGATGGCTGAATCCATATCGCAAAAAGAATCCACAGAAGATGAGGACAGCAATAACGGCCCCAAATCCAAGCAGACCGAGCCAGTGGGCTCTGAATGGTGCGCCCATGCTGTGAAGATCAATTCCTCCGGTTGAGGCAGCAGGTGCCTGGATGTTTCCATCTCCTGCAAATATTACCCTGGTGTTGCCATCGTCATTACCTTCTACAAGGCTGAATGATAATCGGTTGTAGGAATCTGGTGCCATAGCAGCCAAGTTCCCATCAACCGCATTTCCAGCAACCCAGAAAGTCACATCACCAGAATCTGTTGCTGGTGCCGTCCAAGTGACTTGCCAAGTGCGGTCAGTAGTTTGTGCCCCATCCGCTGTGTGGGTCATGGTTTGCTCAGAGCCATCATTGTGAACTAGGATTTCAAATCCTGCACCTGGGGTTAGGACACCTGAAGATACTCGCATTGAGAAGCCACCAGTATTGGAATAGTCGCCTGCCATTTCTGGCCCGCCAAGTAACTGGATAGTTAGTGTGTAGGGTGTTCCTTCAGCCCACGCGTAAGGCACGCCATCTACAATCAATGTAACTGTATCTGAAGGAGCGATTTGGTTATTTGTGTGGCATGTACAACCGCTCTTCGCAACATCAGTATCACCCTCTGCTCTATCACCTGAAATACCATCAGATTCTGCAATAGTCCCCCCTGCCAAAAGGAGTGCGGATAGCAACACAATCAGTGGTATACGGAAGTCGTTAATTTCCCCACCCATGCTACTCTCAACCAATGTTGTTTTGGCGGAATTGCAATGGTCTAATAATCGTTTGCTGATAGATACCACTTTGTCGGGTCGCAGTAGTCCGTTTTGAGTGGCAGATAGTTTTCACCACTTGACTAGGTGAATCACTCTTTAGAAGAGATGAAGAGGTAAGGCTGCGCCCCGTAATTGAGGGTTGTGAATGAGTAGTGGCGGATGGGCTAATATTTACAATCTAACAGACGAGCAAATCAACTCCCTTGACGACGCTGAAAAGAAGATGGAGATGCATGATTTAACCGGTGCCGAAGAAGTACTTCTAGCAATGCTTTCAGAAGACGGGGATTGCATCCCAGTTTTGAGTAATCTGGGAAATTTGTATGGTAAGTATTTTTCAGAGTTTGAGAAAGCCGTTGAATATTACGAAAAAGTGCTAGAACTTGAACCAGACAATGCTTGGGCTAGAGATGAGAGAAGGCGTTATCAGCGTTATTCTTCTTACTGAATACCTAGCATGAAAATTGAAGTTTGTGAGCGAAACATCAAACGCTTGCCTGCATAACGGAGTTATTGTGCACGATGGGAGTCTTTTGATTGCAGGCGTGGGCGGCCTTGGTTCGGAATGGGCTAAGAGGGCTCACTCTCGCTGTGCTGATGAATGTGATTTGCTTCTAGTAGATGCAGATGATTCATCGTTTGAAGATTCACGGCATGCACACTGTTTACCACTGGGTGAATCCTCAGATGCTGGCTGTGCGGCGCTACCTGAATTAGCCGCATCACACTTCATGAAAGCGACTGCAATAATGGATAAAATCCTTGAACCAGTTGAATTATTGATTCTGCTCACAGCACTAGGAGGTGGAGTTGGTTCTGGCGCTGCACCTGCGTTAGCGGCCCAAGCAGCTCGAAAAGGAGCGCTTGTTATCACCATTGCAGCGATGCCGTTTGAAGAACATTTGACGAGGTGTGAAATTGCCCTACCTGCCTTTAACAGATTAGAGGATTCATCCGATGTGTGTGCCCAACTTTCCCTAGATCGATTGGCTTGGCAGGCGCGCAGTCGAGGTGTTGATTGGAGAACTCGCCCATCATGGGTTGAGGAGTTAGTTCAAGGCTTAGTCCTGACACTTGGGCAAGTGGGAATAATCAATCTTGACTTGATGGACCTTCGTTCCGTAGTTCAAAGAAAGGGAGGAGCAACCATGATAGTTGCTGAAGGAGAGGCAAATGACCCAGAGGGGCTTTTCCTCAAAGCTCTCTCGGCTCCTTTAGCAGGATTAGAGGTGATGGGGGCTAGTGGATGTCTTCTGCAACTTGAGGGTGGGAGACAAATGTCAATTTATCAGATGGAGCAAGTTGCGGATGCTTTTACCAGAGGGTTAACTGACGACGCACAAGTTATTCTTGGTGCAAGACATTCTGATGACTTAGATGGTAGGATGAGAGTAGTTGCCGTAGTAAGTGGACTCTAACTAGTCCATTAATTCAACAATATCATCTGATAACTCGAGGTCATCAAGGTCAATAACCTGTTCTTGGTTTTCATTCTCATCTACTTCAGGTGCTTTCTCCGGTTCAACAGGCATATCTTCTGGTGATGGTGTTTCATCCACTTGCTCAACATCACTAACTTTTTGCTCGACAGTGGTGATTTCTGGTCCCATGGTTTGTGGTGGGTTTAAAATCCGATTTTTGTGATTTCTAAGTACCTTGGGATGAATCATAATTAGAGTAATTGCAGTAACTAAATGGCCAATTGCCATTGTTGTTGCTAGGTTCCCGCCCCCTATGGAATTACTAAGGTTGGTAATCATGGCTATACTTCCTGCATATCCAAATCCGAAGGCTAATCCCCAAAACAGCGCATTTTCAGAAGTGAATAGTTTTCCTCCACGACTAACATCTCGACTTGCTAAAGACCAAATGGCTAGAAGCACAGTGAGTATCATCAAAATAAATTCCTCAATTATCATAGTAATTGCAGATGGTTCATCAATAAGTCTCCTCCATGCACTCGCGATATGCCAGGTGACAAATATCTGAGAAATCATGCCCCACCTAGTAGCAAATCTAGCGCCACCTTTAGTGGAGGATACATCAATCAGGGTGTCTTGAATCCAATAAACCATTCCTACTTGAATTGCGATTGCAAGAATGATGAATCCGATCCACTTCAATTTCTCACTTGTTTCACCTTCAAAACCAGAGGTATAGCCATAGCCAATGAGTACTGCAACTGTTGCAACAGCTAATATTTGCCATGTAGAAACCCCCATTGCGCTACCTTCACGTGGTGTGTCATCGAGAACTTTTGTTCCGTTTGCCAACCACGATGCTGTCCCCGATTTGAAAGACAGTCCCTGGCCTATAGACCAAAGCAGGAAGAGCGAAGCAAGTGAAAGAGGTATCCATGAATCCCAGTTCCCATCACCTTTGATTAATTGTAATAATCCAAGACAAATAATGGTGCTTAGTAGTAATGGCAGACTCCACGCTCTTAATGAGCGGAGTAAGAGCGATTTGAACCAAGAATCCGAAGCAAGCCCTTCAACTCTAACCATACGGTGAGCAAAATCCCAACGCGTAGAAGTTGCAGTCAGAGCATAACCAAATGATAGTGAAATGAAACCGATTGCTGAATACACTTTTGCTGTATCAGGTCCTTGGGCAAGGGCATAGAGAATTGTTGAGAGAATTAGAAGAAGTAGGATGTGGGGTAAGGTCTTCAAATCAACTAGTGTGGCTAGTAATTGCCCCAAACCAAATTTTGGTTCTTCCAAAGGGGATATTCCTAGTTCGTCTTCGTCCACCGCATGGACAGAATCTACATCTTCGTCTATCCCTGCCATGGTATCTCCACGCGTCCACTCCTGTTAAGGGCGATGCACCTTAGGGGTGGCGTGGCCAAGTTACGAAAAGCGGCTCGCGGAAAGCATCGTTGGGTTGGCTTAACTGTTGATGAGTCTGTTACTAACAGGGAAGAATTGGAGAAAATAATTAATCAAAGCGATGTCCTCAGTGGTGGGTGTAAATTGTTTGATTTTATTGACGGCAAAGCAATAATTAAAATTCCTCTGGAATCCTATGATGATGCCAAATCTATTCTTAAAGAGGGATTTAATGGATTGATTTCCCAAACAACTTCGGGGAAAATCCGCTTAGTGCGCGAGAGAATGGGCATCAAAGTATCTCGTAAAAAAAGATAATATTTATCTTTTCAAGTCGCCTTTTTCTAATGTTTTCCAGCCCAACTATCTTCAACAGATAGTGCTTTATTTTTTAGAGGTATAATCTTGCGATAGACTTCAGATGGAGAACGAATCTCACCTTCAACAGTTAGTAATCTTGCGAGGGGAATGCCAAAATGTTCTTCGTTTTCAACTAATAAAGGTTGAATTACATCCCAGTCAGCATCAGTGAGATCAACAAATTCTCCACCATTCAGTTGCGAAGGTGAAAGCACATTTGAAGGATCACGAACATAAATCGCCCCTCCACTTGAGAGGCTGAACAGATTCCCGCCTGGGTAAGGTGTGTCCAAGTCAGAAATTTCCCCATTTCTTTCAAACCGTATGCCGTTGACTATCACGAAACCGCCTCCCTCTAATGGGTCTCCAGCCATAAATGATTCAGCTAGGTAGTCTAACGCAGTACCATTGATGACGAGTTTTGGACTACCAACTGAGTTAATCATTGGTCTACCAGCAGCATTTCCTTGGACAAATAATCTGCCACCTTTAGCGCCATATCCGTAACATTGCCCTACATCGCCATGAATAACCAACGTCCCACACTTGTGTATTTGAGCGACTTGGTCCTGAGCATTTCCGTGCATGTGGATTGTCATTCCATCGCTTCCACTTCCGAGATAATCTCCGACACTACCAAAGACATCAATCTTCACATCAGAGGTTTCCATTCCAAAGCCGTTGCCAATGAACCGGTGTCCCTTGCAGTGTGTAACCATGAAATTTCTCCAGCCCGCTTGGTGCAGTGCAATTAATTCTCTAGCGAGTGAATCTATTCCTTCAATCGGATAGGGTCTAGCGTCTACAACTATTGCTTGAGTTGGGTTTTGAGGTTTGGGCAGATGTCCGGGGGATTTCTGCCCAGAGAAATATTCACAGGGGGTTGTTCCAGCGTGATTGAGAATTCCCATTATTGCATCTTCAACACAATCTAGCCATCTGCTTGTTCTAAGTGCACCTGTGTCATATTTTCTGTTTAATAGGAGGCAAAGCAAGTCAACTGCTTGCTGGCGTGACTGTTGGCTAGCGTAAGAGCCAATTTCTGAAAGAAGGCCGAGGGCTGCCGGCCAGTCGAAAGTTGGGAAAGTGGCAACAATTTGTGGAAATACCTCGTTTGTAGCCCACTCAGAAGGCCAATCAAATCCTGATTCCATAGCCGCTGGTTCAATGTTGAAATTTCCTTCAGGATGGGTATTCACGGTGGCATCAAATTTGTTGGTTATAGTTAGTTCATGTCCGCCGTTGTTATCGGGGTTGATATCAAAAATGAATGAACCACCATCGGTGTAAGATCCGCCGCGGGCATTCCAATATTCATCACAACGACGCCAAAATCTCTTATCCTCTGACGCCAAACTCTCTAAGACAGCATCAATGACTTGCTTTTCACTACCACAAAATGCTATTCCAACTTCACCACGTTGGTATGAGAAAACTTGTGGTCTTAACATGCTAGTATCTGTTATGCCAATCAATTGATGTGTTAGACCATCTGCCTTTGCGATAATGAAGAACCACGGGCCATCAGGAGAGCCATGAATATGGGTTTTTTGAATGGCCTCATAGACCTCTTGTTTTTCGTCTGGAAGCATTATAAAATCAAGTTCACCAGTAGGTGCTAAACTCTCAATCACATATTCCATCGGGTATCCATATACACGAGAGTGGAGGTCAAATCCGAGTGCGGCAACTTCGGTATCCGTGAAGAAAAGAGGTTCCATGCCTCTCTGTCCCAAATAGTCCTTGACTGAGACATAGTTTGAGAAATCGCCATTATGCACAAGAGCAACATCTACACCCTGTCCAAATGGGTGTGCTCCGCCTGGGTGGGTGACTCGACCCCTTGTA
>Ga0302127_10001385_pt1 | contig 14359 bp, 13 predicted proteins | sample CB4_SCM_MG_FD_204452 | JGI IMG/M metagenome (GOLD analysis project Ga0302127, IMG submission 204452) | Marine microbial communities from Western Arctic Ocean, Canada - CB4_SCM | ecosystem: Environmental > Aquatic > Marine > Oceanic | place: Canada: Western Arctic Ocean | collected 2017-09-24
CTGACTGGCTTCGCTTGACCAGTGTCGGCATCGACATCGGCTCATCCACATCCCACCTCATGTTCTCCAAATTGATCATGCGGCGCCGAAGCACCGAGATGTCCAGTGAATTCGAAGTTGTATACCGGCAAGTGCTTTACCGGTCGCCGATTCTACTGACTCCTTACTCCGACGCTGACACAATCGACACCGAAACCCTCGGCGCCTTTGTTAAGAAGAGCTACGAGGAAGCTGGCTTTGGGCAAGACGACATCGACACAGGTGCGGTTATCTGCACAGGTGAAGCTGTTCGCAAGCACAACTCAGACAGCATTATCCACATGCTGGCAGCAGCGGGCGGTAAATTCGTATGCGCTACGGCAGGTCCCAATCTGGAAGGCATACTTGGTGCCCATGGTTCAGGCGCGGTCGCCCGCTCCTACAAGATTAACGCAGGCATGAACGTCGACATGGGCGGTGGAACAGCCAAGATTGCAGTCGTTCAACAGGGCAAGGTCGTTGAGACCATGGCGATCAACGTGGGGGCACGGTTAATCGCGTGGGACACGAGCAACGTCATCACTCGTGTCGAGAAGGCGGGCCATGTGGTTGGCAGCAAGATTGGCTTAGACATCAAAATCGGTGATTCGTTGACTGACGAGCAAAAGGACGCGCTCGCCGAGCAATTGGCGGTCGTTCTCTTTGAGGCATTAACCCGCTCCGAGTATTCTCCGCTAGCGTCAGAGCTCTTGGTATCCGGGCCTCTAAAATTCGAGGGCGCCATTGACGAGATTGGCTTCTCAGGAGGCGTGGCTGAATACGTTTATGATTACGATAGCCAAGACTACGGTGACCTCGGGCCGATGTTGGGTGCGGCAGTGCGCAAGCGCCTGCCGGCACTCGGGATTGCAGTCTCCGGAAGCGCCGAGCGCATCAGGGCTACGGTAATCGGTGCATCCCAGTACACCGTTCAAGTTTCTAGTTCAACCGTCTTCGTCTCGAAGCCGGAACTCTTGCCTCAATTGGACCTCCAAGTGGTTCCGGCATACCTTCCGGAAAATCCCAACGACCTAACTCGAGAGGCCGTAGCGAAGGCAATCGCTGATGGGTTCGAGCGCCTAGATATTGCTTCGCACGAAATAGGGCGGCAGATTGCTATCGCCTTGATAGGGCCGGTCATACCGACATATGAGTCAATAAAAGCGATATGCGACGCGCTAGAGGTTGCCCTCAAGCCACTGTCCGACTGGCCTTGGACCATCATCCTTAGCGCCGATGTCGCAGGGTTGGTCGGATCTATGCTCAAGCGTGAGCACAAGGTCGAACCTGAGGTCATCGTTGTTGACGGCATCAACGTCGGCGAATTCAACTTTGTTGACCTTGGATCACCGATTGAGTCAGTTGAGGCGATTCCTGTTGTAGTGAAATCTCTAGTTTTCGAAGGCTAGCTAGCACAAAGTAGATAGATGAAGCGCCCCCGCTGATCCGGCGGGGGCGCTTTCTTTGGTCAACGTTTGAGTTCGGGATTTAATCAGAGCCGGCGACGGGAGTGGTAGCATCAACGAATCTCCTAGGAGCCTCTTCTTTTGACAATGAAACCGCCTATGCCGCGATCTCGCCGTCCGTTTTTCGGCTGGTGGGTTTCCACGACGGCAGCCACGATGTTTGCCATCCAGACCGCAGCGTGGGGCGCAACATTCGGGGCATACCTGCTCCAATTTCAAGATGAATTCGGCTGGAGCAAGCTCGCAATATCCACTGCATATTCGGCCTCGCATCTGGTTAGCGGGTTGCTTTCGCCGGGCCAGGGCTGGATGGTTGACCGATTAGGCTCTCGGTTCGTGATGCGTGCCGGCGTGGTGATGCTAGGGGTAGGGTTCATTCTTTTGAGCCAGGTCAACAGCCTTTGGTTTTTCTATGCCATTGTCCTCATGATTGGGCTCGGCGTTAACCTGGCTGGCTTCATTACCCTCAACACTGCTGTCGCCAACTGGTTCATCCGCAAGCGTGCGTTGGCTCTCGGCCTATCGTCGACGGGCATTGGCCTTGGAGGCTTGCTTGCTCCCTTGGTAACGTGGTTGCTGGTGAATCACGGCTGGCGCCCCACCGCATTCTGGACAGGAATCGTCATTATGGTCATAGCACTGCCGCTGAGCACTCTCCTACGTCAGCGTCCACAGGAATATGGGATGCTGCCCGACGGTGCGCACCCTGGGCAGGAAGGCGAGGCTCCGGCGCCCCTCCCGACGTCCGTTACAACCGTTGATTTCACTGTCGGCGAGGCATTGCGCGATCGTAGCTTCTGGCTGGTGTCCGTAGGCCATGGCATGGCACTGGTATCGGTTTTCGCGCTGATGGTGCACTTGGTGCCGTTGCTGGTTGAAGGGCATGGCTGGAGCGAGACATCAGCACAGACAATGTTCGCGGTAGTCTCTACCAGCATGCTGGTAGGTCAGATCGGCGGGGGATTTCTCGGAGATCGATATGACAAGGCTCGAATGGCCGCTGCATGCATGGTCGGACACTGCATCGCGCTTGTAATTCTGGCGTTTGCAGATAACACCATCCTCATCGCTGCAGCGGCGATTCTCCATGGGCTATCGTGGGGGGTGCGGGGGCCTCTGATGATGGCCATACGTGCAGATTATTACGGCATGCGTAATTTCGGTACGATTATGGGAGTATCCTCCGTAATTTTCATGGCGGGAGGGCTAGTGGGGCCAGCACTCGCAGGCGGGCTCAACGACCACTTCGGCGGTTACGCCGAAGCGTTCACATTGGTAGGAGTGATGACCGGCGTGAGCACGATGTTTTTCCTGCTCGCTCGGAAACCTCCGCTGCCCTACCGCACACTGGCCGTTTCCTCCATCGATGACAAGGAACATCAGGCGTGAAGCCGCTCAAGCAGGTATGGAGATGCATACGATGGTTCGCGCCGATTCAGCGATGGACCTCCGCAGTCACGGTGGCGTTCTTCGCGGGTACAGTGTTCTGGACTGTCGCAGTTGGCCTTGGCCTCACCGGCATTGCGAAAGCCCCTGGTGATGTTGTGGTCGCGATGTATCAAGCCGCGCAGGACGGTGAACCAGAGGAAGTGCGTAAGTACCTGACAAGCGAGGGGAAGAAGCAGTTCGACCTGCTTACTCCGGATGAGGAATTAGCGTTACTGGGTGTGCTCAGCCGTGACTCCACGACCGTCCTTCTCACGGCACTCGGCGTCCGCAACTACGGAAAGAGCGCGGTTACAGGCTTGTTGCAAGGCATGTCTGACAGTCAAACAGATCTTCGCATTGAGGTGTTGGAGCGCGAGGGGCGTTTCTGGAGAATCGAGTGGCCAATCGGGGTTGCGGATTGGTACGAGTCAGTTCGCCGCTTCGACCCCCTTGCTGCCCCTCGACGTCTCCTATAAGGGCCTTCAGGGCTTTCGTATACCTCAATCGACCTTCGGCTCGAAGTGGCCATGGAGCACCAAGACAGTGCCGCTCAGGCTCCATGGCACATCAGGCCTTCACGGGCAGGTACCGCCATTGGCGCATCGGCCGATAGCATTGGTACCAGCAACACCTTGCATTAGTGGCGGCGCTCAAATTGCCAACGACCGCGCACAGCAGCGCGCTCTGTGCAATCAGCAGGCGAAACGTAGTCTTGTGTCGGGACCACGCTCTTCCCGCAAGCGCGGGTAGCGCACCGCATCGATTTTCCAGTCTCGTAAGGAAGCAGTGTTGATTCCTCCTCAGTAATGGACGGTGGTCAGTTTCGCTATCGACCTGCTGCCCCATGCTAGCGAGTAATTACCCGGGGTTTGTCGCCCATCCAGATGACGAAAGGTCCAAGGTGACCCCGTCTGGTCCCGTGAATTTGTACTCAACATTCAGGCTGCCTGTTCCCTTCGTCGCCGTATTCATCTGCTGCTCAAGGTGGGGAACGGCACCCGCCTCCATAATCAGGGCCTGTGCGCTGGCCATATCATCGACCGCGAAGCCTATGTGGTGAATTCCTGCATGGCGTGGCGCTCCTTCCGTGGTGGCAACCTCGTCGGTGTGGTATTTGATGATTGCCAGGTTAATGTAGCCGTCGCTCAGGTAATAGCCTTCTGCGAGGGGTGAATCAATTTCCCCTACCTCTATCAAGCCAAGCCCTTCCTTGTAGAACGTCGCTGTTCCTTCGGGGTCCTGCGTGGCGATAGCGATGTGACTGATGCGCTGCATGCGGTGCTCCTTATCTCGGCCATCAAACTCTGCTGAACCATAACATGAAGACCGCTGACAGCAAGAAGGCGGGAGCCTCGTAGCCCTCGCCTTCTTGCTGTCAGCGGTCTTCATGTCGAGCGATGGCTACCAGGTAGCGGTCATCACCTTTTTGACCTTCGGGTCCTGAAGCCAATCTGCGTCCTTTTCGAGCAGGAGATCACCCGCACGAACATGGAATACGCTACCGTTGGCCGCTGCGTAAGGTTCTTTGCCTTCCCGTAGCTCATTGGCCTCGCGGAGCAGTCTCCGTCGAGCCTTGATGATTCCCACGTCAGTTGTTCCGAGGTGCTCATTCTGGCGCGGCGTTACGACGCCCATGCCTTCCTGGACCGAGTAGTCTTCGTCAGCAAGGACCGCTATCCCTGTGAAGTTGACGTTTTTCTGCATATCCCGGTCGATTAGGTAATGGTTGGCTGCATTTCGAACAGGAAGGTGGTCGGAGCCGGGGTGCACCTCCGAGTGGATGCCATACCCACGTCCCCACAATTGCCTGTCAGATCGGGGAATCGGGTTATCCAACGTCCACACGAAGCTCCAACGCGCGGTGACTCCGTTGGATATCGGCACAAACGCATGAAAGAATTTCTGCTTAGCACCGGATGGTGGCATAGTGTAGAACGGGACCATGAACAAGTTGTAGCGCCAGTAATGGTTGTCTTCGCCGGTCTCCCGGCGCGAACCTGTCGCTACGCCATAGTCGGTGTCCTCGGCAAAGAATTTGGGGTGCTGATCCCGGGCATGGTAGATGTCGCGGAGGTTGCCGCTACGCTCGCCCTGAGCCAACCAGCTGTCGGTGCGCCAGTAGGCATCCAGTGATGAATGAAGGAAATTGGAATGCGCGGAGTCAATGCCACCCTCAATCGCCTGAGCGTAATTGCACTCCTGTCGGTTCCATGAGATGTACTGATGACTCTCAGGCACGTTGAAAAACTCGAACTCAGGGAATTCCTGCTTGGACTCAGGCGGGCCCATGTAAGCCCATAACGCGCCGCCGCGTTCTACCACGGGGTATGAAACAATCTTGACTTTGTCGTTGAAATTACTTGATTCGTCCTCAGTAGGCATGTCGACGCAACTGCCATTTATGTCGAACTTCCAACCGTGGTAAGAGCAACGGAGGCCATTTTCTTCGTTGCGGCCGTAGAACAAAGACGCCCAACGGTGCGCGCAGTTGCGCTGCACAAGGCCAACCTCGCCAGCAGTGTTGCGGAACGCCAGAAGCGCCTCGCCCATTAGGGTGACCATCACGGGCTCGCCGTCTGCGTCGGGGATGTCACTCGACAGTAAGAACGGCATCCAAAATCGCCTGATGTAGTCTCCCATCGAGGAGCCGCGGTCGATCACCGCTAGGGTTTCGTTCTCTTTGATACTGAGCATTCCTGCCTCCTATCGTTCTCTCCGGCCTTTGATATCAACGTCTGCTACTAAAAGCGAACTATAACTACTTCATGGCGCACTCGTCCAATATTTTACTGACCCACGGAGCTACAGATTGGTGGGTAGTAATTCATCTACTAGACACTGTCGTTCGGAATCAGCAGCTGCATCGTGAATCAAAGAAATTATCATTTCCTATCACGAGAGCACCGGGCGGCCCTGCATCAGGTGCTAGTCGTCCGCCTTGTTGTCATCCACAGAGGCAAGGTTGGGGCGCCGCGGTATTTTGTATACAGCCCAAGGGCTTGGGCAATCGGGGAGAGGATTATCAAGCAGTCTCTGAAAAAGTACTCAAAAAACCTAGCTAACTCTTCGGCAGAACAAGCGGTCCGAGGGTCACACTTTCGTCAAGGGGATTTCGGGCTTGAGCCGCCTCCGCGTAGCGAGCCACGTCTTCTTGCAGTAGAAACCCCTGCGTTACCAATCCCTCAGCCGCAGAGCGGACAGCATCGACATACGCGGCGTGCGTGCCATAGCGCTCTTCGATGGACCTGCGTGGGTCATCGCTTTCCTCGCGCAGGGCTTTGGTTCGAGGGAAGGGAATGAAGCTTCCGGTCAGGGACGCCAAGTCCCCGCCACCCAAACCCGTCTTACGGACGTTCCAGCCGGTGTGTGTACCCACGGGTACCATGATTTCCGGCGAGCGGAGGCCTCCCAGGTCGTTTCCATCAGCGTCGACCGCTGGAAGCTGAACGGGGTACTCCTTGCCCGCAATAGGCTTAGGCGGATGCTCCGTCACCAATCCACGATCGAAGTCCGGGCCGTGGTCATAGAGCGGAAGTCGGCTTGGAGCGGTCGGAACGTTAACCCCGGGGGTTTTCGGTAGTGCTGCGATGGCTTGCTCTGATGACACCAATGTTCCATTGGCACGACGTGGCACGATACTGTCTGGCGGCGGCATGCCATCTGTCACCCAGCGATCCATGGCGGCAAGAGCTCCGCGCATAAGCGGCCCGTTGGACATTTGGTTCTGCGCCTGCTGTCCGATCGCCTCTGGCGCCGGGTTCGCCCCCATGTGCTGGGCGCTGGCCAAGAAGTAGGCACGCACCGACTCAGGGAACTCAATATCCTCACCCGTCATGGGGCTCGTGTGACCCAAGGAGGCGTGCCTATTCCAGTACTCGGTGTTGGTATGCGTATGCATGACCAGAGGGTCAGAACCGGGGCGCTTCAGCACTGAGTCCAATTCGTCAGAGAAGGCGTCCTGGACGGCTGAGTATGCGAAGGGGTAGCGTTCCGAAGGCCATTGGTGTTCCTCGTGCTGCCGCGGGTATCGCCCCACCTGGGCAAAGCGAGCGTTGGCGAACAAGCGTCCGCCACCCGAGACGTGCGTGTACACCGCATCAAACACTCTCGTTCCAGCCGCATCCAGGTTATAGCCGTCGTAGATGAACTGGCGGACGACGCGGGCACTGAGGGATTGGCCGTAGAAGTAGGCGCGGCTCACACCGCCAGCCAGCGGGTTGGCAGTGGAGTCATCTGCTCGCAAGAACGCCACTAGGTCGCGGATGCCGGTGATGCCGAGCCCCATGACACGGGAGCCTTCGGTCTCGTAAATCAATTCGTAGATCGAACCCGGCTGGAAACCACCTTTGATGTAGCAATCCCCCGTGGAGGGGGTCTTTGTCACTTGCCCGTCGACCGAACGTGTTGCACTGGCGAACGACCAGTCCTCAGGCGACACAGGCTTGCGCTCTTCCCCTTCGATGTGGCGCAAGGTCATGCTTGCGCGTGAGGTATCTAGATCAACTGCTTCGTAATTCCGGATGCTGGGCCCGCCGCTGAGTGGCATGGACAGGACGCCACTGCTGTCGGCGATAAACTCCTGTCGTACCAGCCCGCGGAGACGGTTATCATCCAGCAAGGCCTCCGGCAGATCGCAGGTAATCAAGCCGAAACCAGGAAGCAGGTCGCCCTGCCACCCGGAGTTCACTATCGTGTAGCCTTGGCGCAACAGATAGCCGTTGCCTGCCGAGGACAATGTCATTGGGTTGTTGTCCGCCGGGCTGTCGTTGAACGCTCGCATCCCTGTCATGTTGCCACGATTATTGACGTCGTAGAACAAAGTGCCGTTGCCCCGCGACATGTCCATGGGTTTTAGGATGTCGAGGTCTGCGGAGAAATCCACGAGGCCCTGGCCATTGGTTGGCGCCAAGTTCAAGTCGACCACGTTGGCGTTGACAATATCACCGGGGTCCAGCGCGAAGTGCGCAGTCCCCACGAGACGTTCATAGGCTCCTGCATTGCCGAAGGCGTGTCCTTCCGCGAACATGACCTGGCGGTTGATGTCAATCCTGACGCTGGTACTCACGGGTGCATCCTCCAAACGCGTGGTGCGGGCCGCAACGATAGCGCACCTTGCGGTAGTCGCGCTATAGAGAGTGAGCCTTGCCCTTAGACGCGGTAACCACGTTTGGCCGGTTGATGCCGATCGAAGAGTGCAAAGAGCGGCGCTTCATTCCCAAATGAGCGGATGCGTTTGTCACCAGCTAGACGTCGGCTCTCCCTCTATGTCAGCAGGCGGTTTGCCTTCGGCATCGACATTCGAGCGTATTGCGGGGCCTTCCTCTTCCGGCATGAATCTTGCGTTGTAGGCCAAAGGGAATGGGGCGGGTGTAGAACGGGTTCCGAATCGCATGGAAAGTGCGCTCTCCGTGAACCCGTAGGTGGCGATGCTCTTCTATATCGCTAATGCTGGTTTTCGCAGGGTGGTCCAGCCTGACGCATTGGTCTCGCCAGAGGGATGCTTGATTGCAACCTGGTACAACCCGCTCCTGATCCATGCATCTATATCCGCAAATGCGCAACTTCATTCGATGAGGTGAAGTATCGCTAAACGGAAAGCCATGGCAGGTTTTTTGTTCTGCATTTGACGTGCCGGCCCTAGGTGGGCTTCTGCAGGCAAGATGGTTCCCGTTCATCTGTAGGTGGTTCCTACAGGCAGGCGTGCCAGTGAAAATGTGCAGGTCCGTAGCCAGGAATTTATACGGCTCCGTACGCCACATGAAAGAGACCGCCATCCCTGATGGGGTGGCGGTCTCTTTTATGTGGCGTACTTTCGTTCTGACTTCATGTCCAAATTGCGCCTATCGGGAGAGTCTGCTTAGTCGGCCCAGGTTACAAATTCTGAGACCGGCGTCCGAGAGGACGAGGATTCCTCATCCGCGTAGCCCACGGTAGCAATCGAAACCAGCGCCCATGCAGGATCCGCTCCAACGGCTTCGGTGAGGCCCGCTAATTTGGCGATACCGCCCGTCTCCCATGTCACAGCCAGGCCTTCGGCGACGCCAGCAAGGCTGGCATTGTGCAGCGCGCAGACCACGGCGGCGTAGTTTTCCTGTGTTATGTCCGCCCTGTCGGCAGGCACGCTATACGCGAAAATCATCAACGGCTGGCTCAACGTCCATTCACGTTGGCGCTCGGCCATAGTCGAGTCTTCGCTGTTCCGAGCGATAATTGCTTTTTGTGCGAAATCTGCAAGCTTCTGCCGATGCGCACTGTCCTTGGTCGAGACGAAGAAGCGCCAAGGCTGTGTGTGCTTGTGATTAGGGGCCCAGACGCTGCTGGCGAGCATCCGCTCTACAGCTTCACGAGGGACCTCTCGATCATCAAATTTCCATGCCATGCGCCGGTTGTGCAATGCTTCGTAAACCGTCGTGCTTGTATGCGGGACGGTAACGTCCGTCCATTTCTGCTCTTCCACTGCGGCCATGGGTGATTCTCCTAGGGGCGAATTAGTCGTGATTGCGCTTGCCGTTGAGTTTAGCGTATACCAGCTCAATTGGGGTGAGGGCCGCATGGAAGGCTGGACAAGAGGGAGGAACGCCCAACCCCGAAGCCCCATGAAGGGCCCGCCCTATTCTAGGTGACTTACCACGAATAGATCTGAAATAGCGCCATTAATTATCTTCTTTTAACATCATGCTCCGGAGATTCACTTCAGGCGTCTCTTGGAATGCGTGTTACGCCCGAAAACCATCTACCATTACACGAACAGCCGAGGTTGCAGCGTTACTGCGACCCGCCCGGCTATCTGCAATACGAAGCCCCACCGAGCCGATGCGCTGGAGAAGCGTGTCTGGGATGCGGTGAAGCGTATGCTCCACAACCCCGAGGCTATCCTCATTGCTCTGGAGCATCCATCTGAACAAGTCGAGCCCCCACCGATTGACGCCGAACGCGAGCAAATCAAGCAGGAGGTGGCAGAGCTGAAGCGCCAGCAAGCGGCGTTTCTCCAGGCAATCAAAGGCGCCCCCGCCGCAGCAGCAGCGATTACCGGTGAGCTCGACAAGGTCGCCAAGGAGCTAAGCCGAATCGAGCGGCAGCTGAGGAGCACCGACAAGCCCGCAAAGAACCTCACTGCGACCAACGTCGACCCCGCACTGTTCAAGCAGGTGATCGATGAGCTCTATCACCGGATGAATGCGAAGGATTCAATCGAGGAACAAAAAGAAACCCTGAAGCGTTTGCACTTCAGGGCTTCCATGAAAGACGACGGGACTCTGACTATCAATATCAATCTGCCGGACGGTACGGGCGCTCCAGTGCCGCCTCCAGAGGCAGTATCAGAGGCAAATTCTATTCACCACTGGACAAACATGGGCATGACAACGTGAATGTAATTGTCTGTGTCTACAGGCTTGATGACACCGGGGCTAGATGAGGTCGTCATCTCCATGGCCACCTTGTCTTTGCCTAGCACCGCCAGAACGTCGGAGAGGTAGCGGCTGTTGAAGGCTATCTGGCCCTCTTCTCCTTCTACCTGCGCCTCAATCTCACCGGTGTTATCGCCAAGTTCTTCGGCGCGTGATGAAATCGTAACGGTCCCTGCTCCCTTCGCTCCAGGGGACATCTGAATGCGAATGATTCCGCTACCGTCTTTCGCGAAGATGGAGGCGGTGCGTGTCGCTCTCTGGAGTTCTCCCAGGTCTACAATCACGCGAGTGGTGTGCTCTTGCGGCACAAGTTGGCTGTAGTTGGGAAACGTGCCCTGGATAAGTTGCGACACAATCTCCACGTTTTTGAGTCTGAACAGTATCTGGCTGCGCTGTGGGGTCACCACGATTTCGATGGGATCGTCGCCCTCAATGAGTCTTTCCACCTCTTGCAGCGTGCGGGCCGGAACAATGACAGAAAGCTTCTCAGGAACCGCGTCCAGCACGCTCGATTTGTGCACCGCCAACCGGAATCCATCGGCGGCTGCCAGCGTCAAGCTCGTGCCCTCAAGCTCCACGTTTACACCAGTCAGCACTGGTCGGGAATCCTCGACTGCTGCCGCTAGGACGACTTGATGGATGGCCTCTCGAATCACCTTGGAATCTACGCGGGTCGCAATACCGTCTTCGACGGACGGAATCGGAGGGAACTCAGCGGCGTCCGCACCATTGATGGTGGCGTCCACTCTATCGCCCTTCAGGTGGATTCCTTTGCCGGGGGTCGTGCTCGTTACGGAGAGCGTTTGCTTGCTCAGCGAGTTAACGAAGTCCGTGAGTAGGCGGGCAGGCACCGTGATGGCCCCTTCTTCTTGAATTTCAGCGCCAATCCAGGTGCTTATCGCAATCTCAAGGTTGGTCGCAGACATCTTCAATCGCCCGCCATCGCTGCTCAAGAGGACGTGCTGCGTTATAGGCAGTGTCGTCCTTGTCGCTACGGCCCGCTGCACGACGCCTAGGCCGTGACTTAGATTCTCCTGAAGGCAGTTCAGCTGCATGGCCCAACCTCTACTACATATTGTGGTTATTCGCGTGAGTAACGCGGAGTATATGTTGCACGTGCATACGGGTCAACGAGTACATGGCTATTGAATCTCGCTCGTAAATGCTGCTATTCGAACGCAGAAATAGTCTTGGGAAATACTCCGAGCGTTCCACTGTTGACTCTCGCATTTCCGCTAACGAAAAAGAGGCAGCTCCCAGGGGGCTGCCTCTTTGGCTAGAATCGTGAAGGGCTAGCGGTGTTCTATAGGCCCGCGAGGTACAAAACGATGGCGTCGATGTCTGCGGCCAACAGTGATACACCGAAATTCTGGGGCATGATGCCATCCAGGCATGGACCCGAGGGGCAGTTCGCCGCAATTACCGCGCCTGGATCGACGATAGATTCGTAGATGTATCCCGCCCCGCCTTTACTGGCGATGTCGGTAAGGTTGGGGCCAAGCTGACCAGACGCGGACGTACCGTCAATCGCGTGGCAGGCGGAGCAACCCGATGCCCTGAAGGCAATGAACCCAGGGTCCACAGCGTCGCTCGTTTTAGCGGTGGGGGTGGGCGTCGGCTCAGCCGTTTGGCCGTCAGGAACATCGCACGGAGCGTTTACAAACGCACCATTCTCGGCAATCAGGCAGTCCCCGGTGGGTTTATCGGCACTGCACGCTGCCGCGAGCAAGCTAAGAGCGACGAGAAGTAGTGAAAGTATCGGCACTTTACGGTAGCGGGTGGGCACGGGGAACCTCTTTAGATTTCATGGTAAAACAATGTGAATTCTATCACGCAAAATACTACGCTTGGTCGCTCTTATGTCAAGGCAGAAATCAGCTTGCCTGGTGTGGTACGGGCCCACCTAGGGGAGTTAAATCGGAACGGGCCAGTGGAACTCCCCTTCCACGGGCCCGTTACACCGTTCAGCCACGAACGGAAAGGAACCTAGGTTAACTAGCCCGCTTTACCTCGAGAGATTCCCCAGGGGCAAGTGCCACTCGCCTTACGTTGATTCCAAGTTTCAACAACCAGTAACCCAGCGTAGCTTTGCTGACTTCTAGTTCCAGTGCGGTGGCCGTAAGGCCTTGTTCGTTAATCATCTCTGGTAGCAGGCGTTCGAGTGGTTGCTTGAACCGATCCTCGACTGTCTGCATGAGACGAGTCTTTCGCGCCATTGAGACCCCTCCTCATCAAATAGTTTGACACATAGTTAATACCATTTACTCAGACAACAGTCAATCACTTGGATAGCATTTATATTATACAGATACTATTATTTTTCATAACCTAAATTTTATACTTTTCTAAGAATTGTTCAGAACACTACATTCTGGTAACATCCGACACCCAGGAAGCAGACCCTGGCCTGCTTCCTGCAGAATAAGCACCGTGGAGTCATTCTCCCTATGCCAGATGAACTGAAGGTCGTTTTGATCTCTATGGCACCCGTTGGCGAGCTCCGTGCATCAATTCCCCTTGGGCTTATCAGGTACGATTTCGCCTGGCCCTTGGTGCTCGCCTTGGCAGTGATTGGTAACCTTGCCCCTGTCCTTTTCATCATTCTGGGCTTGCGCTCGATTGGCTTGCGCCTAGAGCGCCGCAACGATTTCGTCGGAGCGCTACTACGTTGGCGCACGCAGCGCATTGAACAACAATGGGGGGAGCGTGTACGCCATTACGGATTCTGGGGAGTCATGCTCATCGTCGCCATCCCCCTACCTTTGACAGGCGCGTGGTCTGGCAGCCTTGCGGTATGGGCATTACGAGTTCCTCTCCGCACCGGGTTCAGTGCCATTGCAGCAGGAGTGGTTGTAGCCGGAATTATCGTCACATCGCTCACTCAAGCGGGCGTTGTCATTTCCGGGAGCTAGCGTCCAGTGAGGGGAGTAGTGCTCAGTCGTACGCCACGCGAGTTCTCCTACCACAGGTCCGCCATCGAATAGGCACGTAGAATTACATTATGAATTTCTGGAAAAAAACCCAACGTAACCATGGGCTTGAGCACGGGACAATCTCGTTGCTACTCAGCCGTATCCCCCACGACCAACCGATGGCAGGCTACTCTATCCCTGCGGGTTTTTTCGTGGTGGGCGATGTGACGACGGGTCAGATTAGCGAGGCGGCCAACGAGGCTCTCTTGCGGATGCAGGCAGGAGAGGCCAATCTAGCGATATCCCCTTTCTGCGGAACGAACATTGTGGTGGGTGCGGCACTTGCCACGGCAGGAACGCTCATCGGTTATCGATTGGGCGGGCGTGGTATACGCGGAATCAACCGTGCGTTCTCAAATGCCGCTCTAGCAATCGCGGCCTCGCGCCCCATCGGACGAATAGCGCAGCAGCGGTTCACGACGTCCGCTGACAACCCCTCGATGAGAATCATCGACATCACACGCTACCAGCTCGGTAAGTTCACGATCCACTGGATTAGTACCGCTTTCTAGTAATTACCGAGCAGGCGGCGATTAACTTCCAGGCCTTAGCGCCCCATGAATTTCGGCTTCCGCTTCTCTACAAATGCGTTGTACCCCTCAACACGGTCTTCTGTCATGGCCACAATTGTTGATGCTCGCTGCTCGAATTGAATGCCCGTGTCTAGGTCGGCATCCATAGCAACATTCACTGCGCTTTTTATGTTAGCTAGGGATATAGGCGGTAGTTCAAGTAGAGCAAAAGCCCATTCTCTCGTCTTTGCCATTAATTTGTCGGGAGATGCTAATTCGTTGACGATACCCCACTCATAAGCTTTCGGTGCATCAATCAGAGTGCCGAAGAGCATCATCTGTTTAGCTCGCGCTGGGCCAACCAATCGTGGCAAACGTTGAGTGCCACCCGCTCCAGGCAGGATACCCAGTGTTATCTCCGGCAACCCCATGCGTGACATGGTGCTAGCGATGCGCATGTCGCATGCCAATGCCAATTCCAACCCACCACCTGCTGCCGGTCCGTTTATCGCGGCTATGGTCACTTGTGGCAATCGTTCGAGCCGGCGGAATGT
>Ga0302127_10001386_pt1 | contig 14358 bp, 10 predicted proteins | sample CB4_SCM_MG_FD_204452 | JGI IMG/M metagenome (GOLD analysis project Ga0302127, IMG submission 204452) | Marine microbial communities from Western Arctic Ocean, Canada - CB4_SCM | ecosystem: Environmental > Aquatic > Marine > Oceanic | place: Canada: Western Arctic Ocean | collected 2017-09-24
TTCGATCGATACACGAACGCTTGAGCGTGGAGATCTGTACGTTGCACTGGCGGGTCCTAATTTCGACGGGCACGATTTCGTTGCAGCCGCATTCGAGAATGGCGCCAGTGCGGCGCTGGTCGCCGAAAGCGGCGCTGGAAGCCTCGCCGGAACCGTGGGCGAAAATCCGGGCCTGATTGTGGCCGACCCGCTGGCTGCGCTTCGGTGCCTTGCAATAGCCGCGCGGCAAAGAACCGACGCAAAAATGGTTGCGGTTACCGGAAGTGTCGGCAAAACCGGCACCAAGGAAGCCCTTGCCCATGTGCTTTTGCCGCAAGGTTCGACCTGCTTCAGCAAAAACAGCCTGAATAACCATTGGGGCGTGCCGCTATCGGTCGCCCGCATGCATGCGACGACGGAATTCGGCGTGTTCGAAATCGGCATGAACCACCCCGGTGAGATAACGCCCCTTGTCGAGATCGTCCGCCCGGACGTTGCGGTAATAACCGCGATTTCTCCCGCCCATATGGAATTTTTCGCAACCGTTGAAGATATCGCCCGCGCCAAGGCGGAGATTTTCTCCGGTCTGGACGGCGGCATCGCGATCATCAACCGGGATACCGAGTTTTTCGACCTGCTCGCCAAAATTGCGCTGGATACCGGCGCACGTGAAGTCATCGGTTTCGGACGCAGCGCCGATGCCGATATGCGTCTGATGGAATGTTTCAGCGATGCGACAGGCAATCTTATCGACGCACGGTGGAACGAACAGGCAATCCGGTTCCGCGTGGGTCAGCCCGGCGTTCACTGGGCATATAACGGTCTCGCCGTTCTCGCCGCGGTCGACGCGCTCGGCGGCGATATGACAGCCGCGGCAGCAGCCCTCGCAACGCTCCCCGCCCTGCCCGGACGCGGCGCTGTGCACGTTCTTCCCTGGGGCGACGGACATATCAGGTTGATCGACGATTCCTACAACGCAAATCCGGAATCGATGAGCGCCGCACTCAAAACGCTTGGCCACATGAAACCGGACGGCGGACGCCGGGTAGCCATCCTCGGCGATATGCTCGAACTCGGCGAAATCTCAAAAACCGCCCATGCCGGCCTGAACGCTCAAATAGAGAAGAACGAAATCGATATCGTGTTTCTCGCCGGGAATGAAATTACAGCCCTTGCCGACGCGCTCGAACCGGCCCGTCTCGGCGGCATCTCGGAAAATGCCGACGGTATTCTGCCTCTGGTTCTGTCGGGCCTGCTTGCCGGCGACGTCGTGACCGTAAAGGCATCCAACGGAATCGGTCTGACACGCGTTGTCGATGCCTTGACCGATCCGGCGTCTTATCAGCGCGCCGCGAACGGCGATTGAAACAGGAGAACATCAAACATGCTCTATAACCTCCTGTTCCCGCTGGCCGACGACATCAGCGTGTTCAATCTGTTCCGCTACATCACGCTGCGCACCGGCGGCGCCGTGGTAACAGCACTTTTCGTCAGCTTCGTTCTAGGCCCGGCCTTCATCCGATGGCTGAAAAGCAAGCAGGCCGAGGGCCAACCCATCCGCGAAGACGGCCCCCAGTCTCATCTGGTCACCAAGAAGGGCACGCCGACAATGGGTGGCGTTCTTATCCTTCTCGCACTCGGGATTGCAACGCTGCTTTGGGCGGATCTGACCAATGGATATGTCTGGGCGGTTCTGACGGTAACGCTGGGCTTCGGCGCGATCGGTTTCGTCGACGACTATATGAAGTTGACCAAACGGTCGAGCAAGGGTCTGTCCAGTCGCCTAAAATTATTAGGTCAGATCATCATTGGCGGGGGTGTAACGGTCTGGATCACCACGCTTTCCGAAGGCGCCCTGTCGACAGGCCTCGCCTTGCCGTTCTTCAAGGATTTGCTGGTTCCGCTGGGCTGGTTCTTTGTCCCCTGGGCGATCATCGTGCTGGTCGGTGCGTCGAACGCGGTGAACCTGACGGACGGGCTGGACGGGCTTGCGATCATGCCCGCCCTGATCGCCGCCGCCTGTTTTGCCCTCATCGCATACGTCGCCGGCAATTTCGTCTTTTCAAACTACCTCCATCTTCATTTTGTCCGCGGGGCGGGCGAGCTTGCCGTGTTCTGCGGCGCTCTGGTTGGCGCCGGTCTCGGGTTCCTGTGGTTCAACGCACCGCCTGCGATGGTGTTTATGGGCGACACGGGATCGCTTGCCATCGGCGGCGCGCTCGGTGCGGTCAGCGTGGTGACCAAGCATGAGCTTGTGTTAGCGATCATCGGCGGGCTGTTCGTTCTGGAGACCGTCTCGGTCATCGTCCAGGTCGCGTCGTTCAAATTAACCGGCAAACGCATCTTCCGAATGGCACCGCTCCATCATCACTTCGAACAGAAGGGCTGGGCGGAATCAACGATCGTAATCCGGTTCTGGATCATCGCCTCGATTCTCGCCTTGGTCGGCCTCGCAACGCTGAAGCTGAGGTAGGTCGAACAAAATGATCCCCGTGGCATCCCGCTCCTCTCAGCACATCGCCGTCTTTGGCCTCGGCGCGTCCGGCCGGGCCACGGCGCATGCGCTGACGGCCGGAGGCGCAACTGTCACTGCCTGGGACGACAACGCAGAATCGCGTATCGACGCAGCAAATGAAAATATTCCGTTGGCAGACCTCACCAAATCCGACTGGAGCGGATTTTCCGCTCTCATTCTCAGTCCGGGCGTCCCGTTAACCCATCCAACGCCGCATCCGGTCGTGGACTGCGCCCGCAATGCCGGACAGCTGATTATCGGCGACATAGAACTTCTTACCGAGAATCGCGGTGGCGCGGTCCTAATCGGTATCACCGGCACCAACGGCAAATCGACCACATCCGCCCTGATCCATCATGTTCTGCAACGCACCGGCTGCAGCGTGCAGATCGGGGGAAATTTCGGTCCGCCGGTTCTCGGCCTTGCGCCGCCGGTGCCACAGGGTGAAATCGTTCTGGAACTATCGTCGTACCAGCTGGATCTGACGCAAAATGCCACCTTCGACATCGCTGTCCTGTTGAACGTCACACCTGACCATCTCGACCGGCACGGCGATATGGCAGGTTATGTCGCGGCGAAGGAACGTATCTTTCGCGCCGCCACCGGGCCGCACCGCCAGATCGCGGTGATTGGGATCGATGACGAATACGGCCAAACCATACATCGTCAATTATCCGGAAACGACGCTTGGCGCGTCATCCCGATTTCCACGACGCGCGTTCTCGACGAGGGCGTTTTCGTAATTGACGGCAAGCTGCACGACGCAGACGGAACTACCGGCAGAAATACCTGTGACATCAGCGATTTCGAGACACTCCGCGGTCGTCATAACTGGCAGAACGCGGCCGCGGCATGGGCCGTTGCACGGGCACGCGATGTAGCACCCGAAGAAATCTCAAAAGCCCTCAGGTCATATGCCGGCCTGCCCCACCGGCTTGAAACGATCGCCGAAATCGACGGCATTCGCTACGTCAACGATTCCAAAGCTACCAACGGCGCGGCTGTGGCGCGCGCATTGGCAAGTTTTTCCACCATATACTGGATAGCGGGTGGCGTCGCGAAGGAAGACGGGCTTGGCCCGGCCGAACCGTATTTGGATCGTGTCCGCGGTGCCTTTCTGATCGGCGGGGCTGCCGACGAATTCGAATCAACGCTTACCGGAAAGGTGCCGGTTACCCGGTCGGGCGATCTCGCCACGGCGATCACCGATGCGAGAAAATGCGCCCGCACCGAAAATCTGCCAGCGCCGGTGGTCCTGCTGTCACCTGCTTGCGCGTCGTTCGACCAGTATCCAAACTTCGCCGCCCGCGGCGATCATTTTCGCGATCTTGTGAATGCTCTCGGCCGGGAGGGCGCCGAATGACTGTATTCGCGCGCGCCGATACGTCGATTCTGGGTCGCTGGTGGTGGACCATTGACCGATGGACGCTGACCGCGATCGGCGCACTGATCGCGTTCGGGATCATCATGGCGCTTGCCGCCAGCCCGGCCGTCGCAGAGCGCATCGGCCTCGACTATTTTTATTTCGCACGCCGCCAGCTCATTTACCTGCCGATCTCTCTTGCACTGTTGGTAGGGGCGTCCCTGCTTTCCCCGCGCGGTGTGTTCAGAGCCGCCGTGGTCGTGCTCGCAATTTGCACCGTATTGGTACTGACGACATTTTTAACCGGCGTCGAGATCAAAGGCGCGCGGCGATGGGTCGAGCTTGGTCCTCTGTCGATCCAGCCATCCGAATTTCTGAAACCGACATTCACCGTTGTCGCCGCCTGGCTGTTTGCATCTGCGCGGAATGGCGCGTTGCGGCACGGCAATCTGATATCCATTGGCTTGTACGGCGTTCTCGCCGGCCTGCTGCTGCTCCAGCCTGATGTGGGGATGGCGATAGTTGTCTCGTCTGTTTGGGCGTGCCAGTTCTTTCTTGCCGGATTGCCACTCTATTGGGCGGCCGCATTGGTGATATGCGGGGCCGGAGCATTTGTTCTGGGCTATTTCACCCTGTCTCACGTCGCAAGCCGTGTTGACCGATTTCTCGATCCGTCTTCAGGTGACAGCTATCAAGTCGACCGTTCCTTGGAGGCCTTTATGAACGGAGGCCTGTTCGGCCGCGGGCCTGGAGAAGGCACGGTCAAGGAAGTGTTGCCGGACGCCCATTCCGATTTTGTATTTGCAGTCGCCGGCGAGGAATTCGGGTTGTTCGTCTGCCTGATTATTGTGTGTCTGTTCGGCTTTGTCGTCCTTCGCGGATTCGCAAAAGCGTTGCAGGAAACCGACCTTTTCGTCCTGCTGGCCATATCCGGCCTGGTCGTACAATTCGGCCTCCAGGCGGTCATCAACATGGGTTCGACACTGCGTTTGATGCCAACCAAGGGTATGACCCTTCCGTTTGTGAGCTATGGCGGGTCGTCGCTGATTGCGATGGGTCTCTGTATGGGCTTCCTGCTGGCGCTCACGCGCCGTCGCGTAGGGGCGGAGGTTCTGCGATGACCGCGTCTCGCCACATCATGCTCGCCGCTGGCGGAACCGGAGGACATGTATTCCCCGCGATAGCGGTCGCCGAAGAGCTTATGGGACGCGGATATACCGTCTCGCTCGTCACAGATGCCCGCGGCACGGATATCGGGAACACGCTGTCAGGCGTAGAGGTGCATCGAATAAGTGCCTCCGGAATCCGTGGAGGCGTGGTGGCGAAAATACGCGGTGTGGTTGCTATTGGTGTCGGCGTGGTCCAGGCGAGACGCCTTTTTCGAAAGTTTCGTCCCGAATGCATTATCGGCTTCGGCGGCTACCCGTCCGTGCCGACAATGGTCGCTGCAACGTCGCGCGGACTCCCGACGATCATCCACGAGCAGAACGCGGTATTGGGCCGCGCGAACCGATTGGTTTCCAAACGCGTTTCGACTATCGCAGCGTCTTTCGACGAAACAATCGGCATCGACGACGAATACTCGGCCAAGGTGATCGTCACCGGAAATCCTGTCCGCGCAACGTTCAGCGCTGCCCGCAACCAGGACTATCCCCAGATCCGTCCCAATGGCGAGGGCGTTAAAATTCTCGTCCTTGGCGGCAGTCAAGGGGCGACGATTTTCAGCGATATCGTCCCGCAGGCCATCGGCGGTATGCCTGCCACGCTGCGCCGGCGGTTCGCGATTACACAACAATGCCGGCCCGAAGATATCGACAGGGTCCGGGCGAAATACGACACCGCCGGGATTTCTGTCGAATTGTCCACGTTCTTCGAGGACGTGCCGGGCCAGATGGCGGCTGCCCATATCGTGATCACCCGGGCCGGCGCATCTACCGTCGCCGAGCTTACCGAAATCGGCCGGCCCGCCATCCTTGTCCCCTACCCGCATGCAATGGACGACCATCAGACCGAGAATGCGCGGTCGGTTGAGGAAAAAGGCGCTGGCTGGCTAATCCCCCAGGCTGGATTCACACCGGATGCCTTGACGATGCGTCTGGAAAGTTTTGTGAACCTGCCGAGCATTCTGATAGACGCGGCCCGGGCAGCCGAGGCCGCCGGCGGCCAGAACGCGGCCGGCGCGGTTGCCGATCAGGCAGAACGGTTGATGGGCGGCAGGCAAAACGGCGGCCGCGGCAGAACCGGCGATTCCCTTCGGGAGATCGCCGCGTGAAGATGCTGCCTCTCAGCATCGGCACAATACATTTCGTCGGGATCGGCGGGATTGGCATGAGCGGCATCGCCGAAATTTTGCATAATCTCGGCTACGCTGTGCAGGGCAGCGACATTGCCGACAGCGCCAACGTAAAACGGCTGCGCGATCTTGGCATCGCAATCGCTATCGGCCACGACGGCGACAATCTCGGCGAAGCCGAGGTCGTTGTCATCTCGTCAGCCGTAAAATCAGATAATCCGGAAGTCGTTGACGCCCGGTCGCGGCTGATACCGGTCGTGCCGCGCGCGGAAATGCTGGCGGAAATCATGCGGCTCAAATGGGGTGTCGCCGTTGCCGGCACCCATGGCAAAACAACGACCACATCCATCATCGCCGCCGTTCTTGACGCCGGTCAGTTCGACCCGACCGTAATCAATGGCGGCATTATCAATGCCTATGGCACGAATGCCCGGCTCGGCGATGGCGACTGGATCTTAGTCGAGGCCGATGAATCCGACGGCACATTCATGAAATTGCCGGCAACGATCGCCGTCGTCACAAACATAGATCCCGAACATCTCGACCATTACGGCGACTTCGATACGTTGAAAGCGGCCTTCGTCACCTTCGTCCAGAACATTCCTTTTTACGGATTCGCCGCCTTGTGTATCGACGATGCGGAGGTTCAAGCCCTGATCCCTCAGGTCTCGGATCGTCGTATCGTCACCTACGGCCTCAGCCCGCAGGCAGACATACGGGCGACCGAAATATCGTCGGACCCGGAAGGCTCGAATTTTACCGTCATGGTTTCCAACCGGGCTGACGCGTCGACGATGGAACTCGGTCGTTTCACCATGCCGATGGTCGGGGACCACAATATACGAAACGCGCTCGCCGCGATCGCCATTGCGCAGGAAATGGGCGTCGACACGGACGTTCTGAAATGGGCACTTGCCGGTTTCAAGGGTGTCAAAAGACGTTTCACCCGCACCGGCGTCATCAACGGCGTCACGATCATTGACGATTACGGCCACCACCCGGTGGAGATCGCCGCGGTGCTCGCCGCAGCACGTACAAGCTCCCGTCGAAATGTCATTGCGGTGGTCCAACCGCACCGCTACTCGCGCGTGCGTGACCTGTTCGATGATTTCTGCACCTGCTTTAACGACGCGGATACGGTGATCGTTGCCGATATTTATCCCGCCGGCGAGGCGCCGCTGCCCGGTATCGATCGAGATACAATGATCGAAGGCCTTCGCAGCCGCGGACACCGGCATGTTTTGCCGCTCGCCTCTCCGGATGTTCTGTCCGGTCTCATCGCCGACATTGCGAAACCGGACGATTTTGTCGTCTGCCTCGGTGCCGGCAATATTACGGCGTGGGCGAACGATCTGCCGGCGGCCCTGACTTTGGCATGGGGCGATAGCTCCGCAGCCGCATCGGGGAGCCTGTGATCGTGCTGGCCCATGCAATTCCCCGCCTGATCGACCGGCTGCCGCCTGTTCGTGGCGAGTTGACCGAAAATGCGCAATTGTCGGGAATGACCTGGTTCAGAACAGGCGGCCCGGCAGAAGTACTGTTCCGGCCGGCCGATACCGACGATTTGATTGCATTCCGCCGGGCGCTCGATGACGATATCGACGTTACCGTTCTCGGACTGGGCTCCAATGCGCTGATCCGCGATGGTGGCGTGCCAGGCGTGGTTATTCACCTCGGCAAATCGATCGGCGACATTTCGTTTGACGGCACCGACATAATTTCTGGCGCCGGCGCCCTCGACGTCGCGATCTCCCGCGTGTGTCGGGACCGCTCGATCGAAGGTCTCGAATTTCTCAGCGGTATTCCCGGCACAATCGGCGGCGCGTTGCGTATGAACGCCGGCGCTTACGGCCGGGAGATGAGCGACGTCGTCGTTTCCGCGCAGGCATTGGATTCAACCGGCTCGGTGCGCGACCTCACCGCAACCGAATTCGAATTTTCGTACCGCCACTGCGCGATTGATGAAAGCTGGATATTCGTGTCGGCCCGACTTTCCGGCGTTCGCGGCGATAAAAAACACATCGACCGGCGTATGACCGATATTGCAAACGACCGAAAATCCTCGCAACCGATCCAGGCGCACACCGGTGGATCCACGTTCAAAAATCCAGAGGGCACGAAAGCCTGGGAGCTTATCGACGCGGCCGGCTGCCGCGGGCTGACAATCGGCGATGCGACGGTATCGGAACAACACTGCAATTTCCTGATCAACAGAGGCGGTGCGACCGCCCATGACCTCGAAACGCTCGGAGAAGAAATCCGCAACCGGGTCGAGGCGCATTCCGGCATTCTGCTTGATTGGGAAATCAGGCGTATCGGTGTGCAGCCAGAGGATCGGTCATCATGAGCCGGTCAGTGGCAGTGCTCATGGGCGGCTGGTCCAACGAGCGGGAGGTATCTCTGGTCAGCGGCGGCGCCATTGTAGACGCCCTCCGGAAAACCGAATTCGAGGTCCGTCCGATCGACGTGCAGCGCGACGTGGCTAAACTCGTAAGTCAGCTGGAACCCGCGCCCGATATCGTTCTTAACGCGCTTCACGGCCGCTACGGCGAAGACGGATGTATCCAGGGAATTCTTGAATTTCTGGGCCTAGCCTACACCCATTCGGGCGTAATGGCGTCTGCCCTGGCGATGGATAAGCCCATGGCAAAAAGGTTGTTCGAAACTGTGGGCATACCATGCCCGCCGCATGAGATTACAACGCGTGACGACCTCAGATCCGGCACGGTTATGAACAAACCCTTCGTTATCAAACCGATGAACGAAGGATCGAGCGTCGGCGTCACGATTGTTCTGCAAGACGACGACCTGCCTGCGCTTGACGACGACGCCTGGGCTCTTGGCGATGCCGTCATGGTCGAGAAATACGTTCCTGGCCGGGAACTGACCGTCGCCGTGATGGGAGACAAGGCGCTCGGCGTCACCGAAATCCGGCCCACAAAAGGGTTCTACGACTACACGGCCAAATATACCGAGGGCAAAGCCGACCACGTCATACCCGCCCCGGTCAATGAAGTTATCTATTCGACCGCGATGGAATACGCCGTGCGTGCGCATCACACGCTGGGATGCCGCGGCGTCTCCCGGGCGGATTTCCGATATGACGACACCCGGGGCGATCCCGGCGAACTTTTCCTTCTAGAAATCAACACACAACCCGGCATGACGCCGTTGTCGCTTGTTCCGGAACAGGCGGCGCATGCCGGTATCAGCTTCGGCGATCTCGTTCGCTGGATGGTGGAGAACGCATCATGCGATGGATAAAAATGACCCGAAAATCCACCCGGAAGGGCGCCAAGCCGAAAGACGGGCGGCGACGGCCAACGCCGCGCTGGGCCAAGCACACATTGCGCACGGGGTTTGCCGCCACCATTTTCGGTATCGCATTGGGTGGACCGGCGTGGCTCTGGCAATCGGGCTGGGTCGCGTCGGCAACTAATTCGCTTTTCAGTTCAGCCTCCCAAGTCATGGCAAACGCGGGCTTTCGGGTCGAAGAGATACTGCTCCAGGGCCGTCGCTACGAATCATCCGACCGGATAATGCGCGTTCTTAATATCAAGCGCGGCGCCCCGCTGCTGAGCGTCGACATTGAAACCGCCCGCCGCAATCTCGAGCGGCTTCCCTGGGTTCGCGTCGCCAGCGTCGAACGGGAGTTTCCGAACACCATCCGGGTGAAGATCGTCGAGCGCCAGCCACTTGCCCTTTGGCAGCGCGAGAACGAACTGGTCCTGGTCGACGATGAAGGCACGGTGATCACGTCGAAGAAGCCGGACCGGTTTCACAATCTTCTCGTGCTCGTCGGGAAGGACGCACCCAGTCACGCCACGTCGTTGCTGTCGATACTTTCACAGGAACCGGCGTTGAAACGCCGCGTAAACGCCGCCGTGCGCATCGGCGAGCGGCGCTGGAACATCCGTATGGACAACGGGGTCTTTGTCCGATTGCCAGAAGACAATGCGCTGAAGGCCTGGCGGCGCTTCGCCCGGCTTGAACGCCAACACAAGCTACTAAAACAGGATCTACTGTCGATCGATCTCCGCCTTCCCGATCAGTTGATCGTCCGCACCCGGGCGGGCCGACCCGAAACCGACCGGAAAGTCAGTCACCGCAAAGGAAAAAACACCTGATGATCGGCCCTGATTCTCAAGCTTCACACGGCGGGATTTTCTGACCATGGCTAAACTTCGCACGGGGATCATTGCTGCGCTGGATGTCGGCAGCTCGAAAATCTGCTGCTTCATCGCACACGCGAATACCGACGGCGGCATCAGGGTTATCGGTGTTGCGCAACAGGCATCGGCGGGTCTCCGGAACGGCAGCGTGGTGGATATGGAAGCGGCGCAGAACGCCGTCCTTAATACTGTGAGCGCCGCGGAAGAACTTGCTGGCGAACGCATCGACCGCATATTCGTCAACCTGTCCGGCGGCAAAATGTATTCGCAGATACAGGAAATTGAAGTTTCCATCGACGGCCATGAAATCGCAGAAACCGATATCCGACGCGCCCGTGAACGTAACTTCCAAATAGAGCAACCCGAAGACCGCGACCTGATCCACTGTCTCCCGGTCGGCTATTCGATCGATGGCAATCGCGGCATTCACGATCCGCGCGGCATGTTCGGCGAGCGTCTCGGCGTCAGCTTTCACCATGTCAATGCTGCCGCCGGCTCGGTTCGAAACCTTAGAAGCTGCGTCGCGCGCTGCCACCTCGATATCGAGGAAGTCGTGGTTTCGCCATACGCGGCCGGTCTGTCCTGTCTCGTCGAAGACGAAAAGGACCTCGGTGTCACAATGGTTGATATGGGCGGGGGCACGACCACTATTGCCGTCTTTTATGACGGCCAGGTCGTGTTTGCCGATTCGATCCCGGTTGGCGGCGGTCACGTCACTAACGATATCGCCCGAGGTCTTTCGACGCCGCTTGTGCACGCAGAACGGATGAAGATTCTTTACGGCAGTGCGATCGCGTCGCAATCCGACGACAACGAGATCATCGACGTTCCGCTGGTTGGGGAAGACGATCACAATCAGGCCAATCACGTTCCCCGATCCATCCTCACCGGCATTATCCGTCCACGCATGGAAGAGACGTTCGAGCTCATCCGCGAACGACTGGAGATAAGCGGTGCTGACCGAATCTCCGGCCGCCGAATGGTGTTAACCGGCGGTGCGTCCCAGCTACACGGCATTCCTGAACTCGCCGGTGTCGTCCTCGAAAAGCAGATCCGTATCGGTCGCCCGTTGCGAATAAGCGGTCTCGCCGAAGCGACGAGCGGGCCAGCATTTTCCACATGCGCGGGCCTGCTGCGGTATGGCGTCGAGAAATACGCCGGCACGATCGAAGACACCCCCGCAAGCGAAGAAGTCCTTTCCGGCCGAATAGCCCGGATAGGCCAATGGCTGAAGGAGAGTTTTTAACCCGATGAAGAAAATACCCCAGGCCGATTATCCGAAACCAAAAATTCCACGCCGCGGCGATGCCGCGGATTTCCCAAGCCCGGGTGGATCGACACCACCCGTTTTTGTCCCTTCCCTGCCTAGGAGGCCACTATGACCATCAATCTCACCGTTCCCGTAGCGCAAGACCATCTGAAACCCCGCATTTCCGTTATCGGCGTCGGCGGCGCCGGCGGCAACGCCGTCAACAACATGATTTCGTCGCAACTTGAAGGCGTCGAGTTTGTTGTCGCCAATACGGATGCCCAGGCGCTGGCGCAATCGCTGGCAGATAAACCCATCCAGCTTGGCCCGGGCATCACCCATGGCCTTGGCGCTGGCTCCAGGCCCGACATCGGGCGCGCCGCGGCTGAAGAAGCGATGGATGACCTGATGGAAGCGCTTGGCGCGGCACACATGGTGTTCATCACCGCCGGCATGGGCGGCGGCACCGGCACAGGAGCCGCCCCGGTTATAGCCAGGCTCGCCAGAGAGCATGGCATTTTAACCGTCGGGGTGGTCACCAAACCTTTCCAGTTCGAGGGCATAAACCGGATGCGCATCGCCGAAGCCGGCATTGAGGAAATGCAGCAATACGTCGATACGCTGATTGTCATTCCCAACCAGAACCTTTTCCGGATCGCCAACGACAAGACCACGTTTGCGGACGCCTTTACCATGGCGGACGAGGTTCTTCATTCCGGCGTCCGCGGCGTTACCGACCTGATGGTCGTCCCGGGTCTGATCAATCTCGACTTTGCCGACATCCGTGCGGTCATGAGCGAGATGGGCAAAGCCATGATGGGCACCGGCGAAGGTGACGGCGAAGACCGCGCACGTCTCGCCGCAGAAGCCGCCATATCGAATCCGCTTCTGGATGACGTGTCGATGAAGGGCGCGCGCGGCGTGCTTATCAACATCACGGGCGGCCCGGACATGACGCTGTTCGAAGTCGATGAAGCGGCCAACCGGATCGGCGAAGAAGTCGACCCGGACGCCAACATCATCTTCGGATCGACCATGGATTCGTCGCTTGAAGGAAAAATGCGGGTATCGGTCGTTGCCACGGGCATTGACGCAATTGCAGACGCGCAGCCGCGTCCGGTGCTGAAGGTGTATTCCCAACCGCAGAAGCTGATCCGTACGCCAGAGCCGGAAGCCCCGGTCGAAGAAGCGCCGGCGATGCCGGCAACGGCTTCTCGGGAGCCCGAAGCAGAAACCAGGGCGGAGATCACGGCTCCTTCAGCGGCCGCGACGCCGTCTCTTCGGATAACGCCGGCCGCGGACCTGCCTGCAGCGATGCCGGCCGCCATGGCTGAGGCGCCGAGGACGGAAATAATCGCACCGCCCGCTGCCCAGTTTGACCAACCGGCGACAAATCCGGTTGTGGAAACCGCAAGCGAAATCGTCGAGGATCCGGCGCCCGCCGCGTCAACGACGTCGGAACCTGACGTTATTGCCGAAGCCAAACCGGAGGTCGCACCTGCAACGGAAGCACCGGCACGGCCGGAACCGCATCTGGCCACAAAGAACGACGCGTTCATGCCGCCGCCTCCGATAGATCCGAAATCGACCGCCAAACCCAAAATTGAATCGGCTTCGGACGCATTCAAAGCGGCCGATCTGGTCAATGGTGGCGCGAAAGACGATATGCGCCGCCGGGGGCCGAACCTGTTCCAACGAATCACCGGAACCACACGCGAGCGCAGGCCTGACGCGCCCGAGCGGACGATGCCGGTAGAACCTGCGTTGGAACGGCCCGTGGCGAGGCCATATCCGGAAGAACGGCAGGAAACAACGCCTCAGCAGGCCCGCCTGGACGGCGTCGATCCGGAAGACGGGGTCAAGACGTCGCAATCTGACGATGATTTGCTGGAAATTCCAGCTTTCCTTCGACGCCAGGCGAACTGACCGCGACGTTAACCCTGTAAACCACGTAACAATCTGTAACAATTCTTGATTTGAGTTCCTCGGAGGGTGTTTGCTACAACCTCCTCCGAGGCCTTGAATCTGCTTCAGGGTATTTTTCGGTTTCCCCCACGTTTACCCAGACGTAAGTCGCGATGGCGGGGGTGGGAACCAGGACAACAAAGTATAAAGACCACTGGTGTGATCAGACAAAAAACATTGAAAGCGGAGATCGGTTGCACCGGCGTTGCCCTGCACTCCGGGCGAACAACGGCCCTCACCCTAAAACCTGCTGAAGAAAATACGGGTATCCGGATTTGCCGCACCGATTTGGTGAACGGCGCCCGGGATATCACCGTGAATTGGCGTAATGTTGTTGATACGCGCCTTGCGACCACAGTAGGCAACGACCACGGCACGACGGTGAGCACGATCGAGCACCTGTTGGCTGCTCTCTCCGGATGTGGAATTGACAATGTTCTGATTGAGGTCGACGGGTCGGAAGTTCCGATTATGGACGGCAGTGCGGCGCCTTTTGTGTTTTTGATCGAATGTGCCGGTCAGATCGAACAGAACGCGCCCCGGACAGCGATCAAGATATTGAAATCCCTCAGGGTCGGCGATGAAACCCGTTCTTTGTCGATCGTTCCGTCGGATGAATTCAGCCTCGATTTCGAGATTGACTTCGATTCCTCGGCAATTGACCGGCAGGCGCTTGCTTTCGGACCTACCGATTCAAATTTCAAGTCCGATATCGCCCGCGCACGCACCTTCGGCTTCGAACAGGAAGTCGATGCCCTGCGCAACGCGGGCCTAGCTCTTGGCGGTTCGCTGGACAACGCTGTGGTGGTAAGCGGCGACAGA
>Ga0302127_10001388_pt1 | contig 14352 bp, 14 predicted proteins | sample CB4_SCM_MG_FD_204452 | JGI IMG/M metagenome (GOLD analysis project Ga0302127, IMG submission 204452) | Marine microbial communities from Western Arctic Ocean, Canada - CB4_SCM | ecosystem: Environmental > Aquatic > Marine > Oceanic | place: Canada: Western Arctic Ocean | collected 2017-09-24
TGGAACCAACGGCGACAACGAAGAGGGAGAGCCAGACATCCACTATCGGTGGGCCAAGTGAGCATCATGTCTTGTGATTCAGTGATGACTGGGGGCGTTCAAGTCCCCCCTCCGACACCAGAAATCTGTGCCATCGAGTGAAGCTAGGTTCTGGGTCGTGTAGGTAATGGGCCCAGATCTACCTGCCCATGTTGGAGGTGCCCTACTGGCACACCCCAAGAAGACCGTTCGGGAGGTAGGTGTGTTCGAAGCTCGATGGTCAAGCCAGTGTCTGTGGTTTTGGTGGACAAAGGAATTATCTGCTCTTATGAGCCTTGGAACATGGCCTGGATGAGGTGTGGGCCGGGTTCTCCGTAGGCCCGTTCGAGTTGGGCGCAAAGATCTTCGGCGGTCGTCACGCGGACGGCAGGAACTCCTTGGCCTTCCGAAAGCTTGCAGAAATCAAGATCAGGCCGACTCAGGTCCAACAGGCTCCGAGCGGCAGGGCCGCCTGCATGGGCACCAACACGGTCAAGCTCCATGGTCAAGACAGCGTAGGCGGCGTTGTTGCAGAGAACTGTAGTGACGTTTAGCTGCTCTCGAGATTGTGTCCACAACGACTGGATTGTGTACATAGCGCTACCGTCAGCCTCCACGTTGAGCACCGGACGGTTGGGACAGGCGATTGCAGCGCCGATGGCAACAGGCATCCCCTGGCCGATAGCACCGCCGGTGATGCTCAGCCAGTCGTGTTCCGGAGCGTTCTTGGTGGCACGTAACAAGAAGATCCCAGAGGTGGCTGCCTCGTCGGAAACGATGGCGTGCTCAGGGAGGGTCGCTGCGATTGCCGCCGCTGTGGTGAATGGATCTAGGGGTCCTTCCGGACGGCTGAGCGAAGTCGGTTGGGGCGAGGTGGCGACAAGATCTGCGGCAACAAGGGCTGCAAGGTTGTCGAGTGCTCTCGGAGCGTCAGTGTTCGGTTCGGCTAGGCGATGAACGGTGCAGCCATCGGGTACGAGTCGTCCCGGCTTGTCGGGGTAGGCAAAAAATGCGACCGGCTCAACCGATCCGAGCAGGATCAGATGCTCGATTCCAAGTAGCTGATCCATCGCCATCTCACCTAGGTAGGCGAGACGATCCGGCTCGAACCGACCTCCACCTCGGGTCATGCGCGTGGGAAAAGTCTCGTGGAGTGCCTTGGCGCCCGTTGCTCGGCAGATTCGCTCGAGAGCCTCGGATCCACGGGGGTTGAGCACTGAGCTGCCGGCTAGGAGGGCGACCTTTGGACCAGCAGAGATGAGAACTGTTGCAATGTCGGCAATGGTTCCACTGTCAATGCTGGCGAGTTCGGAGACCTCAACCGGTGGTACCGGCTCTGCGCCAAGACTCCACGAGACGTTAGCGGGAAGTATTAGGGTCGAGATTCCAGCACCTGAAATCGCAGCAGCTACGGCTTCGGCGGCATCGCTGGCTACTGTCGAAGTGGTCTCACTCCGGCGAACCCATCCGGAAACAGTAGTAGCGACCGCATCGATGTCGGACTCGAGCGGTGCATCGAGTGCCTTGTGCGCAATGGCGTGGTCACCGACGATGTTGACCAGTGGCGTACGTGCACGGCGAGCGTTGTGCAGGTTAGCGAGGCCGTTTCCGAGACCGGGACCGAGGTGCAGGAGAGTCGCGGCTGGCTGACCCGTCATCCGGGCGTAGCCATCGGCAGCGCCGGTTGCTACACCCTCGAAGAGCGCCAACACTCCGCGCATTTCCGGAACATCGTCAAGTGCGGCGACGAAGTGCATCTCCGAGGTACCTGGGTTTGCGAAGCACACGTTGACCCCAGAGTCGACGAGTGTTCTGAGGAGGGCCTGAGCGCCGTTCATCTCTAGGGAGCAACTCGGATCCGAGATATGCCGCTGGGGAGATCGGCGCTTCTAACCAGGTCGGCCCGCTTCTTGAAGGCAGGCTTCAGCTCTTGACCGTTGTACATGCGGGCCCTTTCTTGATCCGCCATCAGTGCGAAATCTAACGATTCGCATAATGGTATAGGAGACGAGGGGGCCTACTAGGGTTTATCCCGTGGGCATCTCGATCGAAGAATTCGCAACCGAAGCAGATTCTTGGCTTGTAAGTAATGCCGAGAAGAGATCGAGGAGTCAGGAAGAGGAACTCCCTTTGGGGTCAGGGAGATTTAGCGTCTCAGTGTTCCACACCCTCTCAAAGGATGAAGAGCGGTCTCTCCTCGAGGATCTGAAGTCATGGCAGCAGAGAAAAGCCGCGGTGGGCTACCACGCTATTTCATGGCCGGCTTCGCAAGGTGGCCTGGGCCTCAGTCGGGAGCATGCTGCTGCGTTTTCCTCCCTAGAACGTGGCTACGTTGTTCCGGCTGGACATGAGACATTCACCGTTACGACTCGGCTAGTAGCACCAACGGTGGACCTCCTAGGGACCACAGAGCAGCGTGAAGAATTCGTTTCCCGGTTCCTCTCAGCTCAAGAATTGTGTTGTCAGTTGTTTTCAGAACCTGGAGCGGGAAGCGATCTGGCAGGGCTCGGATGTAGGGCGGAAAAAGATGGAGAAGAGTGGGTTATCAACGGACAGAAAGTTTGGAGCTCCGGAGCACAATTTTCTGAGTGGGGTGAATTAATTGCCCGCTCTGATCCCACTACCCAGAAGCATCGTGGGATGACAGCGTTCTTAGTACCGCTGGACACTCCAGGAGTTGAGATTCGCCCGATTCGACAGATGAGCGGTGGTACGTCGTTCAATGAAGTGTTTCTAACCGACGTCAGGATCCCTGATTCGCTGCGTCTCGGTGAGGTGGGGGACGGATGGAATGTTGCATTAACGACGCTTGGGTTCGAACGCGATCGTTCAGACACTGGCGGGGACGGGGGAGCGGCTCGAACGGGTGGGTCGTGGGGGCAACTCCTTGCGACAGCGAAAGCCGTTGGATCTACTAGTGACCCGGTCATGAGGCAATCCCTCATGCGCGCCTACAGCCACACGAGGGTTGAGGGGTTTCTTAACAGGCGAGCAGCGCAGTTGAGAAGCAGCGGTACACCCGGTCCCGAGGGCTCTCTTGGCAAGTTGATGTGGACCGAGGGTATGAATCTGATTTCAGAGGTGGCATCTCAGGTATTGGGCACAAAACTGATTGCTGATACCGGGGAGTGGGGCACCTACGCCTGGAATGAACACATCCTTGGTGCCCCCGGCTACCGCATTGCAGGTGGTTCGGACGAGGTCCAGCGCAATATCGTGGGTGAGCGAGTCCTTGGGCTACCGGGAGAGCCTCGAGTGGACAAGGGCTTGGCCTGGAGAGACATTCCCCGCTGAACTGGCTTTGGAATAAGTCTGACCCCGATAGATGTTAGAATTATGCGTCCAGCTACATTTGATGGAGGTACCCCATGGATCTTGGCCTGCTTGGGAAGAGAGCGCTAGTAACAGGAGCAACCAGAGGGATCGGTCGTGCTATTGCGGAAACCCTTCTCGCTGAGGGAGCGTCGGTAGCAATTTGTGCTCGCAACGAAGATGAAGTCCAAGACGCCATTGCGGACTTGAATAAGATAGGGAGCGCGTTTGGCGCGGCCGTAGACGTGTCTGACATCGGTGCTCTCGAGGCTTGGGTCGCAGAGTCTGCAGAAGCATTGGGAGGTGTGGACGTCTACGTCCACAACACGTCAGCTAAGCCCCAGAAGGAGCTTGGGAACTGGGTCAAGAACTTTGAAGTTGATTTGCACGCACTTGTTGCCGGTGTCGCGGCGTCACGTGCAGCGCTCGCTGAGGGAGGAGGGTCGCTTATCAGCATTGGAACTACAGCGGTGGCTGAACACTTTGCTAGTGGTTCGGGAAGTTATAGCGCTCTAAAGGCAGCGGTCACCAACTGGACACTTGGCCAGGCGCAGGTGCTCGGCGCAAAGGGCATTCGCTGCAATGTCGTTTCTCCAGGACCGATTTGGGTTGATGGTGGAGATTGGGATTCAGTCCGTTCTGCAAATCTGGAGTTCTTTGACGCCACGCGCAAAGCCCATCCAATGGGTGAATTGGGTTCAGTCTCCGACGTGGCAGCTGTAGTCGCTTTCCTTGCAGGAGAAATTTCATGTCATGTAAACGGTGCGAACATCACTGTTGACGGTGGATTTCTCAAGCGGATCAACTACTAGGTACCGCAGATGGCCCTGAGTCGGTGCGCTCTGCTGGTCGACCAGTGAACTCAGTTCGCCGACGCACGGCGCATTTGGTCGCCGGGGGCCGTTATCACGATATTGACTTCGCCCGACGCGAACTATTAACGCTCTTAGCTGAACACGATCAGGTTCGAACAACGGTCTCCTCAGATTGGGAGGATTTAGATAGATCCCTCTCGAGTGATTTCATGATCAGTTACACCTGCGATGTGCGGCCATCTGAGAAGGCTCAGCACGAGATTCGTTCCTGGCTTGCCGGCGGAGGCCGCCTTCTGGCTCTTCATGGCACCAACGCGGCACTTGACCTTGGCGGATCGGATGGAATTGAAGCCCCACGATGCTTTCCCGCATGGGCAGCGGTCCTTGGGAGCCAGTTCGTGGCTCATCCCCCTATCGCTCCGTATCTCGTGGAGATGGCGCATGGTGACCATTGGCTGACAACTGGCATTGCTCCATTTGAGGTCGAAGACGAGTTGTATCTGATGGAGTATCCAGATCCGGACTCTCTTGAGGTCTTGATCTACACGCGGTGGAGCGGTGAGGCACCATCGTTCGCTGAGTCGGATTGGCGAAACGTCTCTGATCGGCATCTCGTCCAGTATTTGCACCCGGTAGGGGATGGTGCGGTGCTCTACAACACCCTCGGCCATTGCCGTGGGCATTGGGACATGGAGCCAATTGCGGATTGGTACCCCAAAGTCGAGAGGTGTTCATGGCAACTCCCGCAGTACTACGAACTGCTGCGACGCTCCATCAGGTGGGCAATGGGGAGTGCGGGATGATGGGCACACTCCGTATTGAAAGGTGGCCAGAATGCAGAAGCAGGTAGCGGTCGAGGACGGTCTTTTTTCTTGGACGGCAGAGGGTGTGCGATTGATCGGCGGACGTTGCATCGACTGCAGTAATCACATCTTCCCGCACCAACCCGGATGTCCCAAATGTGGCAGTGCTGAAGTCGTAAAGGTCGAGTTGGGCGCAGAGGGAGAACTCTGGACTTGGACTATCCAAGGTTATCCACCAAAGGCTCCGCCCTATATCGGAGAGATCGGAGAGCGCGACTTCGAAGCATTTGGTGTCGGCTACGTGGAGTTGCCTGAAGAGGTTCGTGTAGAGGCGCGGTTAACCGAAAATGACCCTTCTCGTCTCCGGATAGGAATGCCGATGAAGCTGGTCTTGGTTCCCTTGACGATCAACAACTTGGGCGAAGAGGTCATGACATTCGCTTTTGCTCCGAAAGGATCTGACAATGAGTGAAGTCGCGATTGTTGGCATTGGTATGCATGCATTTGGCCGACACGATGGGATCTCGGGTATGGACCAGGGGGTGACCGCTGTCCGAAGAGCATTGGGCGACGCAGACCTCACGTGGGAAGACATGCAGTTTGCGTTTGGCGGGAGCGTGTCTGCCGGTGCTGCTGACTTGATGGTTTCTAAATTGGGTCTTACCGGTCTGCCGTTCATTAATGTCGCGAACGGTTGTGCGACCGGCGGTTCGGCACTCTTTTCAGCGTGGAACTCCATCAAGTCCGGGATGTTCGATCTGGGGATTGCCGTTGGATTCGACAAACATGAACGGGGTGCCTTCCGTCCGAGTACGGCCGAATCGGGAGAGTGGTATGGCCAATCGGGCCTAGCCCTGACGACTCAGTTCTTCGGGATGAAGATCAACCGGTACATGCACGAGTTCGGCATTACTCGCTCGACGCTCGTCCGAGTAGCAGAGAAGGCTTATCGAAACGGAGCGATGAACCCGATGGCTTGGCGTCGGGAACCGTTGTCCGCGGACCAAATCGAAAGTTCGGCGATGCTCTCATACCCGTTAACTAAGTACATGTTCTGCTCGCCTGGCGAAGGTGGCGTTGCTGTTGTTCTTGCTAGTGCTGAACGGGTCCGCAAGATGGGCGGACGACCGGTGTTTCTTAAGGCGTCCGCTGTTCGTTCTCGCCGCTTCGGCTCATTTGAGGTAACGGCCCCCCACCTTCCAATCGAGCGCTCCGACGGTCCGACCGTCGATGCATCGCGTATTTCCTTTCAGATGGCGGGGATCGGTCCCGAGGATGTAGACCTCGCTCAGCTACAGGACACGGAGTCGGGTGCAGAGGTCATGCATATGGCCGAGAACGGTCTCTGCCAAAACGGTGAGCAAGAACAAATTATTGCCCGGGGGGAAACGGAAATTGGTGGCCGGCTTCCGATCAATACTGACGGAGGTTGTCTTGCTAATGGAGAACCTATTGGAGCTTCTGGCCTTCGGCAGGTCTACGAAAATGTTTTGCAACTTCGAGGAGATGCGGGCTCTCGACAGGTGCCAGGGAATCCTCGAGTGGCCTATACGCATGTTTATGGAGCGCCAGGTATTTCTGGGGTCACGATTCTGAGCCGTTGATTTGAGGCCAGAGAACACCTAGAGCAGTTTCGAGATACTCTCTGATCTAGTTGCTTCTTATGCTAGTGCTCGTTCTCATAGTGAATCGTCAGCCTGGTCCAGCGTCTTGGATTTCGGTCTTTGATGGTGCCTGGGGTCCGGCGGAGAAAGGCTAAGTGGAGATCTTGCGCCCCAGAACTCTGGTTACGTCAACTAGTCAGAACGGTCACTAGTCATGCCTGCCTTCATAAAGGAACTTGGCCTTGAATCTGGACTGGTTGCAATGACAGGTCCGAGCTCAAGGCTCACTTGGGGGGAGGTGGATCTTCTGCTCAACCGTTGCGCAAATGCATTTTTGGAGACTGACCTAGGCCCATCTCGACGAGTTGCTGTTTTTGCGGAGAATTCCTGCGAGACGGCTTTGACCCACTTGGCTGCTTTGTTTGGGGGAGTATCGACCGTTCCGGTGAACTTTCACCTCAAGGTCTCAGAGGCTGCCTATATTCTTCGGGATTCTTGCGCGACGGTGGTCTTCGCTGGACCCGAGACAGTTGAGCGAGCGATTGAGGCGGCAGAGCTTGCAGAAGTTTCGACGGTGGTTGCGTGGGGAGATTTTGAGGGCCCGCAGGTTTTGTCCTGGAATGACTGGCTTGGGTCCGGTTCGGATTCCTCACCCCCCGAGGATGTGCGTCCTTTACCAAACATGTTGTATACGTCTGGCACGACCGGACTTCCAAAGGGAACTGAACTCCCTCCAACCATGTTTGTTGGAGGTTCAACGGTGCGGGAGCACCTCGATGCCCTGAAGGAGAGCGGATACGCAAAACTTGGAACCCACCTTGTTCTTGGGCCCATGTACCACACGGGGCCACTAAGCGGCATGCGTTCCCTGCTATCTGGTGTGCCGTCTGTGATTATGGGGCGTTTTGACGCGGAGCAGACTTTGCGGGCTATCAGTGAGCACCGGGCCGAGTCGACGCTGATGGTGCCAACCCACTTCATTCGACTTCTGGACCTTCCATCGAAGACTCGGGAGCGGTATGACGTTTCCTCAATGCAGCGTGTCGTCCATACTGGCTCAAAGTGCCCGGTTGAAGTGAAACGAGCCATGATCGAGTGGTGGGGTCCGATCTTCCTTGAGGCATACGGGGCGACAGAAGTAGGTACGACCTGCTCAATCACGAGTGAGGAGTGGCTTGAACACCCTGGTTCTGTTGGGAGGGCAATTCCGCCATTTACATCTCTGATCCTGGATGATGAGGGCAACGAGACCCCGGCAGGGGAGGAGGGACGACTCTTTTTTAGAGATTCAACCGGTCGTGGTGTTGTATATCCGAATGATCCTGAAAAGTCCGCCGCTGTACACCTCGAACCAGGATTGTTTACCCTCGGTGAAGTTGGTCATGTAGACAACGACGGCTATGTCTACATCGACGATCGCGTCTCGGACATGGTCGTCTCAGGTGGGGTCAATCTCTACCCGGCCGAGGCCGAACAGGTACTTTTGGGACACCCAGGAGTGGCGGATGTGGCCTGTATCGGTATCCCACACCGCGAGATGGGTGAAGAACTCAAGGCCCTCGTAATCCCAGTGGACCCTGGCGAACGGTTAGAAGAAGGCGAGTTGCTTAGCTACTGCAGGGAACGCCTGTCGCACCACAAGTCCCCGCGTTCGGTCACAATGGTTCAGGATCTTGGTCGGACGAGTATGGGAAAGATTGACAAGCGAAAACTTCGTTCACCATGGTGGGATGAAGCGGTGACAGATTAGGTGCCAAGGCACGTCGGTGTTAAGTGAGTGACGGAGAACTTCCTTTCCAATAATTCCGACTTCACCGTTTACTGCGACGCCGCTCTTCGAAACCCGGCTACCGGGCGGATGGAGTCCCTTCCGTCCTCGGATTAGCCGTTTGAATGGGAACACGGAGGCAGGACCGCTAGTCCGCAGTCGAGGTCATCCAACCACTGAGTGGCGCATCACCCTTGTATATATGTTCGACGACCCGGTGTTGGAGTCGCCATCCACTAATCGAGCGTATGTAAGTGTCGTTACACCGGCTTAACTGCTGCCCTGAAGTTCCATTCCGGGTCTGGCTTATTTCGACGAGATGCCATTGCCCAGTAGCAGAATCACCCTTGATGTCGATCAAGCCGTTTGAAACTATTTGAAATAGGAGTTCATAGCCGGCAATCCCACTGATAAATCCTGAAACAATCGCGTCTTTGCCGCGGATGTTATTGAGGCCGAAGGAGAAGCTTGGACCGTCATCGTCCCAGACTGAGGCCCATAGATCGATATTTCGACTATTGACACCCTCACAGAACGTATCCACCAGCCGCCGAATAGATAGTTCGTCCGCCACTTGTTCCAGATTCACCTGCTTCCTCCAGTTCTGTTGCTAACGCCCATTAGTCGCCGTAGACCCACTCTTCGAGCAGTACTTGAGCATGGCGAACCTTTAGCTCCTGATAGTTGGCCAGTGTGACTCCCGGCTTCTTCATAGCAAGTAGGCCTTCCTGCACTCTCGCCAGGTTGAACGTATCTTGATCGAACACCCTGGCGAGGTTGCCGAGTTCCGGAGCGTGCTCAGCCCATTGATCGTCAGGGCCTAGCCAGTTGACTTCCACCGACGATGGTCTCTGGCCTTCAGGGAAGGGTAGGAGGAACATGCATTCCATAATGCATGTCTGGTGATCGTCACCATTGGGCCGAAAACGATAGTTGATGGCGTTGAAGGCGCCCCAGGGATGGAAGTTTGGAAAAACTGTGTAGTAGAAGGAATCATTGAACTCGGCATCGCACATCTTGTCCACGCGATCTCCAACTACGGGGCGCCAAGTCTCCCGTCCAGTGTCGGCGGAGAACTGACGAGCAGTCATTCCCTCGGGGATCACGCTTACCGGATCATCCCCTAGTTGTCTATCGGTGCGAACATCAAACATCTGTTGTTCGGTTGGTATCCAGTTGAGGTTCGGACTTGGTGTGTTATTTGGGGATATTGCCCTGCTGAAGTTGCCCCAAACGTCGTATTGGGTGTTTGCGTCGCCAATGCTGGGCAGGATCTGAGGATGGGTGGCAACTACGTGAAGTGCTTCAGAAAAAGCCTCCGAAGCGATCTTCCAGTTACAACGAATAACTTTTGCTACATGGACGCTTTTGTATCGATTTTCGAGATCCCAGGTAGCAAAGTGTTCAATGAGTTCGCCAAGAAATGAAGCAAGCGGTTCACACTTCTCATCTGGGTTGATGAAGACGAATCCGCCCCAGGTATCGACATTGACCTCAGGCAACTGGAACTCGTCGGCCCGCTCGAACACGTGGGCAAAGTCCCAGCCCGAGGGGACTTGTTTCAGTTGGCCGTCGAGCGCCCAGCAGAATCCATGGAATGGGCATCGAAGTTCGTCAACCCTCCCGTCATACTCGCGGAGCATGCGGCCTCGATGCAGACAGGCGTTGTAATAACCTTTTATCGTGTTATTGGCAGTTCTTACGATTAGGTAGGACCGATCTGCAATGTCGTAACGAAGCGTGTCGCCGATCTCAGAGATATCTTCGCTGCGGCATACCATCTGCCAGACCCTGCTCCACAGTGTTTCCTTTTCGAGTTCGTGGAATTCACGCGTTGTGTAGCGAGTAATGGGGACGTCGGCGTTAGTGAAACGTGTATCGCTGGTTCGCCGTAGCACCTCCGGAACGGGGTGTGTATCAGTGTCGAGGATTTGTTGGTATGTGAGGCCCTTCGGCTTTGCTGGTGCCGGATGGTCGCTCGTCATGATGACTCCCTCTTCAAATATGACGTTGGTCGTCGCGGCGCAAGCTCGTAGACGCTAGATGCCAGCCAGTTGCACATTTGGGGGTCACTGGTTCGCAACTCACCACTGATCCATACGCCCTCCCGATCAAACATCCCGGAGCTCTCGTCTGTTGTGACCCTGATTGTTCCTTCATCGGTGATTTCATACACTGCACCGCTTAAAGGATGTCGCAGTCCTGGCATTGCCCTCTCCCTAGTGTCTTGAATGTTAAAAACCCTCTACTTCTCCAAACCCAAAGAATTGAACTACGGGGTCACGATTAGCCACAACACTTGCAGCCCGGCCTGTTTCCCCGTCGGTAGCTACGGCAACCATGGCCGAGGCAAGAATCTCAGGTGCCAATAGTGCGACTCCCGGTGGTAGGTGGATCGTGTCGGGCCGGCCAGTTCCGCCTGGACAGATTGCGTTGATTGTTATGTCTCGGGTGCTGAGTTCATTAGCTAATGAGCGGACGTAACCGATCAAGCCATGCTTGGAGATGGTGTACACCGGGTCAAGGGCCCATGGGATTAGACCTGCGACTGACGAGGTGATGACAATCGCCCCACCGCCGTTGTCGGCAAGTGCAGGGATCGCCGCAGAGACCCCAAACACTGGGCCATCGATGTTTACTGCCAGGATCCGTCGATATGACTCGATGTCAATTTTGGCAGGGTCATAGGGCAAGGGTGCGCTCAAGCTTTGTGACGAGACGCCGGCGTTCAAGAACACAAGATCCAGTCGTCCGTGGTGCTTGAGGGCAGTTTCAATCATTCGCTGGTTTTCGCAGTCATCGGACACGTCAACCTGAAGGAACTCGCAACCTAGCCGCCCGGATAAGGCTTCTCCCTTCTGGCAATCAATATCTGCCAAGACCACCCTGACACCCCAAGTCAGGAGGTACTCGGCGAGTGCCTCACCGATGACACCCGCACCACCAGTGATCACGGCCACTTTGCCGTTTAGCGAAGTCAGCGCCGAGGGAATCACGCAGTCGTCCTCGTTGCGTCCTCACTGGACAGGTTGCACTGTGCTGGCACTTTTACTCCTCTGGTAAGGAGTGCTGCCCTTGACTTGACAGCACGGGTGAGTAGACAATATGCGAGACAGCATAATCACAGCAAGAACGGGGATCACTATGTCGCCCTTAGCGGAGGGATGGGTTTCGCCAGACTGGAGTTCCATGTCTGGAGGGGATCTCAAAGCGCATTTGTTGGAGGTTCGGGATCTGGCCGAAGGGTATGTCAGTGGGCCACTTCCATTTGAGGAAGGACATCCGATACAACTAAACGATGACGGCACCATTGAGATGCCCGAGCAGGCCGATGGCAAGCATGCTCACATCGTGTGGCGTAACTATCCGGTCCCCGGTCAGCCGCAGGCGGTGCCTGCGAATCTTCATTTGGACGCGCTTATCGACAAGTTGAAGCATCTGAGGAACCGGGCGCGTGAGGATGTCAACATCCAAGTGTTTCCTGGCGGCTTTCTACTCGAGATGGTTCTTGTAGCGGAAGGCCCAAACGGAGAGGCCGTGCGAATTCAGGCCGGAATGATTCACTTCTTGAACCAAAAACTTGAGTTGGTTCGCCTACACGAGTACATCGACTCGATTGATATGAAAGCACTCTTGTAACGAAGAGTGGCCTTAACTCACATCGGGAAACCGATCGGCGCCTGACTCATGCTCGAGTCGAAGCGAGTTCATCGTGAATGCAACCAGGTGGTACTGACCTACTAGCATTGGTAACTCGATCAGCTGCTTTTCGTCATATCGATCAGCGAGAATTACCCACGTCTCGTCGGTTATGCAGGATTCGTTGTGTAGCTCGTCAACTGCCCGGAGCAGGGTCGCGTCAAAAGGATCCCACGCTAAAGCGTCAGGGCCTCTTGCGATATCGGACAACTCGTCGTCAGTGATACCGACATCTCGAGCGATCTGGCAGTGTTGGCCCCACTCGTATTCCGTGTCGCATCGCCACGCAGTTCGCAAAATCATCAATTCTCGATCCCTAGCAGGAATTTGACCTGCAAGGAGTTTGCCTCCGAAGGGAATCCAGCGTCGGAACAGTCCGGGGTGGCGGACCAACGTTGTCCAGAGATTGGGAGTACGGCTCGGACGGCCTTCACCGGAGGCGATTGCAAGAAGTTCATTTGCAACATCATCGCGTTCGGCTACAGGAATTGGAGGAATGCGGGGGGTGAGGTTGGGTTCGCTAGACATCGTTACTCCTTGGTTGTTCGGTCAGTTCGCGTGGTCGTGGTCGGAGTGATTAGTTATGTCGCCCACCTGGCCGAGCATGTTCGCTAAGTCCGACAGGTTAGATTTTGTGGGTTGGACACCGGGGCCATCGCTTCAATGCCTCCTTTTCGTGGTGCGCCCATGCGCCTGCTAATCTGTTTATCATTATATTTGTAGGACGTGATCAACCTTGGTGGAGACTTCCGTGAGTAGATCCCAGTTAATAGCGATGGCCAGGAAGAACATGGCGCACGTTGAGGCAGACACCGCTGATCAGGAGTCAGGCTGTTTTAGCGTGCCAACTGCCAGCTATACAGACCCTGAGCGTTGGCAACTCGAGGTTGACAGGATCTTCAAGCGGGTACCGCTCATGGTCGCACTTAGCGGAGAACTGGCTGAACCGGGCTCTTACAAGGCAATGACGGCTGTCGGCGTCCCGATCTTGCTCACACGGGGATCCGAGGGAGAGATCAAAGCCTTCGTCAATATGTGTAGTCATAGAGGGGCAATCGTTGTTCCAGACGGCTTAGGTAAGGCTCGCCGATTTGCCTGCCCGTATCATGGTTGGACCTACGACGGCGATGGTCAGCTGGTGGGCATTACGAATCGTGGTGAATTTGGCGCACCTGATGTTGACGAGTTGGGATTAGTTCCTCTCCCCGCTGGTGAGCGTGCGGGGATGGTCTTCGTAGGCCTCACGCCTGGGCGGGATCTCTACCTAGATGGTTTTCTTGCTGGTTACGACGAGGTGCTCGCCCATTTCGACTTTGGCGGATGGCACTTGGCAACTCGGCGTGAGATCGTTGGCCCGAACTGGAAGCTTGCGTACGACGGTTATCTCGACTATTACCATCTCCCGATCCTGCATCGAAACACCTTCGGACCCGACGGAAGCAACAAGGCGATATACAACATCTGGGGTCCTCATCAAAGGATGTCGCGACCTGACCCGGCGCTCCTCGAACTGAGAGACGTTCCAGAAGATGACTGGGACATCGACGCGACAGTTGGCGGTGTCTGGACAATCTTTCCAAATGTCTCGATGGCGATCTATCGCGGTCAGTCCGTTCTCCTTTCACAACTGTTTCCTGGCCCTACACCAGATCTGTCGATCACTGTTCAGTCCTACTTTCTTGCAATGCCACCAGGTGACGACGAAGCCGCAGCAAAGGCTGAAGAACATGCAGACTTCCTAGAGATGGTCGTACGCGACGAGGACTACAGCACCGGATTCGGAATACAGACGGCGATTTCCACTGGTGTTAGAAAATCTTTTGTATTCGGTCAGAACGAAGGTGGAGGCCATCGTTTCCATGGCTGGGTAGAACGTCTCATCAACGCTGACGACGAAGCGTATGACTCCATCTTCACATCGGACAGGCCTTCAGCCGCCTAGGTCAGATCCATGAAACCAGATCTTGTTGGACCACACACCAGGTCTGTGTCTAATATGGCAGTGGACATATTAGTCTAGAGGTGAATGGTTCTGATCTGATTTACATACACCCATCGGTATGGGTGTATCCACAAATAAAAGGGGAGTTTAAGTGCTGAACCGATCAAAGGTCCGGAAGTTCAAGGTCCTGCTTGCGCTGTTACTGACATTTACGCTGTCGGCGTCGGCCTGCGGGTCAGACGGCGACGACGAACCGGCGGCTGCCCCGGCTACGACGGCTGCCCCGGCTGCTCCGGCTGCTCCGGCTGCTACGGAGGCTCCTGCTCCGGCTGCTGCTGCGGATTCGTCTGATGCGATCAAGTTGCCGATCCATAACTGGTCCAGCCAGATC
>Ga0302127_10001389_pt1 | contig 14344 bp, 15 predicted proteins | sample CB4_SCM_MG_FD_204452 | JGI IMG/M metagenome (GOLD analysis project Ga0302127, IMG submission 204452) | Marine microbial communities from Western Arctic Ocean, Canada - CB4_SCM | ecosystem: Environmental > Aquatic > Marine > Oceanic | place: Canada: Western Arctic Ocean | collected 2017-09-24
GCTGACTCGAAAAGAAGACCCGTCTGGATGTATATCTAGCAAGCGCACCGCGAGATGGCCTACCGGTTGATCGATCGAAACCCGTAAAGCCATTGTGGGTTGTCCGAGGATTTGGACAGGTTGGTCAAGTACCGCGGTTTGGAAAACGAGCGAGCCGGTGTTATCACCGGTCTGATCGCCGGCAAGTTCCTCATCGGGTTTAAGGGGGAAAAATTCTCCAGCTGCAGTTCCGGTATCCAGCGGTGAGCAAATGGTCAGGTTGGTGGTTGTGCCCGGGCAGTCAGCGAGATCTGAGGTGTTGGCAGGGAAAAAGCCAACCGTCGATATATCTTTGCAAGGCCAGCACTCTTCGGCGACCCAGCGTCCTGGCTCATGTGTTCGAGGAAGAGACGGATGCACGCCCTCACAGATATAGGCGCGGTAGGCCGGCAGCGCATCAGCTCCGTTGTTACGCCCTTTTAGCCAATGGTCCCACCAGCGCAATGCCTCGTTAAGAAAATCCATCCGGGGGTGTGGATACGCAAAGTGGGGATACTGGTGGATCCAAGGGCCATTGATTGCCTTGGTTGGGCCTGCGAAATTTTGAGCGGCAGCTGGGGGTGCGTTGATATAGCCGTCAGCCCAACCGCTAATTACCAGCGCGGGAGTCGTCATCGCGGCGTAGTTCTCGCACACCGAGCCGTGGCGCCAGTAGTCATCCCGGCGTTGATGGGATAACCATATCTCAAGTGGAAAGGGTTGGGTTTGAAGGCGATGCAGCCACATATCGTGCCAGCATTCGCCTACCAGAGCAGGGTCCGGGGGTCTCGATGCATAACACAGCATGACAGCAGACCACCAGGCATTGGAATAAAGTAAGCAGCCGTTCTTGTAGTGGATGTCATCGTTATAGCGATCGACAGTTGTGCCAATAGCGACGACAGCCTTCAGTGCCGGTGGGTTCAAGGCCGCAATTTGCAGGGAGTTAAACCCGCCCCAGGAGATACCCATCATGCCGATGTTGCCGTCGCACCAGTCCTGCTTTGCGATCCAGGCAATGACTTCGACACCATCGGCTAATTCTCTGGACGAGTACTCGTCATCAAAATCGCCATCAGATTCACCAGTGCCAGATATATCTACCCGGACTCCAGCGTAACCATTGCTGGCAAATATGGGGTAGGTGGATTCATCGCGCAAAGCGGTACCGTCGCGCTTACGATAAGGCAGGTACTCAAGGATGGCAGGGGCGCGGTGTTCCAAGGCAGTTTCGGGCAGCCAAGCCCTGGCGGATAGCTTGCGCCCATCAGAAAGGGGAATCAGAAAGTGTTCAAGGTCATGGCGCCGTGTTGGCGTATGCGAGTTCAATGGGTTTTCGAATAATTAAGTTTTATCGATTTGAGGAATCCACGGAAAGTATCTAGTCTCGTTGGTGAGTTCAGCCAAATAGTTTTTGCAATTCATTGCCTTATAAAGGAAAGAAGAGTAGTCCACACAATGGTATCTAAAAAAAGAAAACTTATGAAACAATTCATGAATAAGGGATAGGTTAGCCTAGTTTTGATATGAGGGATCTTCGCGATCCAACATGCGAATCAACGCTTGCCAGTTGCGATCAAGATAGCTGTCTGCAGTTTCGGCTTTACCGACAAGTCCGTACTTTTCAACGCCCGCTATTGCGTCATCGCTTGGAATAATATGCTCAGCGCCTGATGCCATGACATCGACCTGAATCTTGCAGGCACTCTCAAGGGTGTATAAGAGATAAAAAGCCTCAGCCATGTTTCGGCCCGTAGCCAATAAGCCATGGTTATGCATGATCATGGCCCATTTATCTGCCATGTCTTCGCCCAGACGCTTGCATTCATCATCGTTGTCGGTGGCCAGATCGTAATGGTGATAACAGACCAGGTTGATAATCTCATTAGCCTGCTGACTTAAGGGTAAAAGACCGCACTTCATGGCGGACACTGCTGTTCCGGCGCGGGTATGACAATGCAATACTACGTTTACATCGGGCCTGGCCTTTAAGACAGCGGAGTGAATCGCATGGCCTGCATCGTTATAAGGGTAATCTCCGGATACGACATTACCGTCGAAATCGACTTTGATCAGATTGGATGCTGTGATTTCCTGAAACAGCAACCCAAAAGGGTTAATGAGGTACTGATTCGGTTGCCCAGGGACACGGGCGCTTAAGTGGGTGAAGATCAGATCGGTCCATCCAAATTTAACGAAGAGCCTATAACAAGCGGCAAGTTCCTGGCGCAGCGACCACTCCTCGTTTGAAACCGCTTGGTTAGTGGCAAGTGAGGTGGACATGGCAGTCTCCTGTATTTGAGGAAGAGTCAGGCAGCGGGTGTTTTGTGTGTTTTTTCGATCAAGATATAGATTTCGTTGTTTTCGATACTGACAGGATATGTCATAAGATCAATGCATGCAGGCGCTGACAAGGCTTTTCCGGTACGCACATCGAAACGCCCCTGATGCAACGGGCATTCAATGACGTTATCTATCACGATGCCATCTTCAAGATGTTGTTCCTCATGGGTGCAATAACCATCAGTCGCAAAAAAGCCATCCAGTGTGTGATAGATGCAAAAAGTATGATCCTCATGGTCAAATCGGATCAGGTCTTCAAGTTCGATGCCATCCGAACTGCAGACATGAATCTTTTCGTTTACAGATGCTTCCATTTTGCTCGTTTGCCCTTTAGTGACTGAGGTCTGTTTTGCAACGTATCGAGTTCGTCAGCAGGCATTACATGGTTGCCTTGGACGTTGATGCAATTGCCCCTTCTGTAATCATCTGCGGCGCCTGGCGTATGCTCCGAGCCCGGGTACTTTTGCCCAACGAGCGCCGCAGGACAACTGATACGAGCTCCAGGCTGGTTCGCCAGAATCCCGGATCTGGCTCTGGTATCTGTGAGGCAAGTGCCTGCCCCAGGGCGGGAAGCGCAAAGAACGGCGTATTAGGGTAAAGGTGGTGTTCGACGTGAAAATTCATATTCATATAAAGCGATCGTCCCAGCCAGTTTGTCCCAAATGAGCGTGTAGTTTCAAGGATAGAGGGCGAGTTCACTGCGGTTTCGGCATGCTGAAGTATAGTGAAAGACTGCATGATCGGTACTCCCAAGAGCCTTGGGAGTACGAGAAACCACAACAACCAGTTCTGTCCCAAAAAGATAGAAATTGCAATAATTGTATATAACAGGATAAAAATCCATGCGTTCCGCGTTAACCGGGGCAGTTCGTCCTGAGGCACCACTTTGCGGATCATGGGTGAGTACTGCGCACAAGCCATTTGTACCAGCCGTACGATATGATAGCGAGTCAGGGACAAACCGGCGATCTCGAAAACCCAGATGCGGAAGGTCATCGGCAGGTCGAAAGGCATCTGGCTGTCCAGGTGCTGGTGCCAGGTATAGGTGTGATGGTTGGTATGGGTGTATCGGCGATGCAGGGGCTCTTCCATGTATAAAATGGATGAAAACCAAAGTATCGCCTCGTTTAACCAACGGGTCCGATATGCTGTGCCGTGGGCAGTCTCATGGGAAAGAGCATAAGCGGGCAGCGTAAGCAAGCCTCCATGGATCGTCATCGCAGGCCAGATCCACCCGCTACCCAGCGCTAGCCAGACGAGCATACTGGTTAAGGTCAGACCGATGCCCCATTGCAAAAGAAATACCAGGCCGGCCCCGTTCCTTCGTTGACGAAGCGGCCTGATCACCTTTGAATCTATATGGACACTCGAGGATGCCGCATTGGTGGGTGCAAAGCGCTCTGCCATTAATCTTTCCAATGCATAATTGATTCAGCCTGCGAAGGACTTCATTCAGTCGGAGAGCAATTCTTTTCGCCGACGTTTACGAAATGCGTTTTGCGCCTCAATTGTGCCATCGTGCCAGCTGCCAAAGAGCTTATCGAAACCTGTCGCACGATTTCCATAGTTCACTTCGTAGTACTTATGGTGTAACTGATGGAAAGAGTCGCCACTGGGAATGCTGAGGTGCCGTCCAACATTGATTTGTGCAAAGCCTGCATGTGATAGGGCGGGAGATATTCCTTGAAACAGCCCCAGCAGCACGATTAGAACCGGGTGAGTCGGTACCACCCAAAAAATACAGAAAACACTGAAATAAAGTAGGTGCTCAATCGGATGCATGGAGATTCCTGACCACGGCTGTGGATTGGTGTTGCGATGATGCAGGACGTGAGCAACTCTATATAACGGGGACCAATGCAGCAGCCGATGTACAAAGTAAAAATGTGCCCAGCTCCCAAAGAATGTAAAAAATCCCAGAAGCAGTAGATAGATTTTCGAATCAACCCAATGCACCACATCGATGTATCTGTTTGCGTATATCCAGTAGGTCATACACTCAAACAACGTCCATATCGTGCACCCACTCACGATAGACCAGAACATGTTGTCCTTAAGTTGTGATTTAAAAAGAAACTTACTGGAGGTTTGCGTTTGCCATTGGGAATTAAGTTTTGTCGTTACACCTTGCCCGCGGCGTACATACAGCCACCAGTGCAATGGGGCTGCAAACAACGTCAAAAGCGCCACATTACGGATCCAGATCAGGGCGATCCAATCCCACTCAAAACCTTGCATTGATTGCAGGCTGGGACTTAAAAGAAACCAGGTCAAAAAGGCGAGGCCAATAAAAACGAGCCCCCAGGGAAACAATACGCCACTCCATATCCATTGCAGTGTCGCAACCGGTTTTGGTGGCCAGGCATAAAGTGGGGGTACTTCTATAGGGGCGCCCGCATCTGGCATGGCGGCGTTACTGTGGGGTCGGGTGTCATTGGTATCGTTGGAGCTTGTCATGGTGATCTCTATTATCTCGAATACGTTGCTGTATCCGAGTGCCATGGGTGTGAATCTGGGACGATTACCGAGATATCTCTTGCCTATGTGAGAGAATCTAGAGAATTCTGTATATTAAATAAACTATATAATATTTAATAAAAATTAAATATTATTAATGTCAGATCTAAATAGTCAGGTGCGTACTTTTCTCCATGTTGCCGAACTTGGCAGTTTTGTTCGCGCATCGGAACGGATGTTTGTAACACAGGCCGCTGTCACTACTCGTATCAAGGCTTTGGAGGAATGGCTTGGATATCCTTGTTTTGTTCGTAGTCGCCATGGGGCCCAGTTAACGCCTCAGGGCGAACATTTCCTAAACTACGCACGCGATGCTGTAACCTCTTTGGAAGAAGGGCGTAGAGCCGTTCGACGCCTGTCTACATCCAGAATCAGTTACCGGTTTATGAGCCAGTTTCTGCTGCTTGAAACTGTGGCGCTAGATTGGGTTTACTGGATGCGTACCAATGCCCCCGAGATTTCTATATCACTAGACTCCAGTCATTCACTGGCGGCGGCAGAGTTGATCATCCAAGATGAGCTGGATTTCGCCATCGGTTATCAAGTGCAGGCAATGACAGGGGTGCACTTTGAGAAACTCTTTGATGAGGTCTTGGTGCTGGTAACCTCGGTTACACTCGACACGAACTGGCGGGATCATTACATTGCGATTGATTGGGATCCGGATTTACTGGCAGTCCAACAGCATCTATTTGGAGAGATTGAGATTCCACAATCTGTGACAGCGCCGTTTGTCGATACGGCTCGAATGATCATGCTTCGCCAGCCTGCGAGCGCCTATGTCGTTGAGCGGGTGGCCCGGCAACAGATTGACGATGGCCGCTTACGGCTTGTGGATGAAGCTCCCAGGCTCAAACGACCTGTGCATGTTATTTATCCAGATAAACCCCGCTATTCTGAGGTTCAGAATCTAGCTCTCCAGGGAATTCGGGATGCGACCCGTGAATTGTCTGACATGGGATCTTTATCATGAATGTCCGCCATATTTGGGAAAACCCATTTCTATCTACAGGCGATTTCCATGGAAAAATTTGACTCACGCCGACTTAGAATTAGTCGGTCTACTGCCAATGCATTTGCGTGTTGACTGATGTAGGTTAAATTACACACCTCAGCACGTATGAATTTCAAGCATCGATCCTCGAATCTGAGACTCGCAGGAAAGATATACAGGAAACATTGTGTCGTCCTTGACTAAAGTCATATTGCAGCGCCTTGGGTTAGGAGTACTAACCCTTTTTGCAGTCTCTTTGATCATTGCATTTGCGGTTGAACTGTTGCCGGGTGATATCACTCAGGCCATGCTTGGCCAATCGGCGACGCCTGAAACGGTTGCGGCGTTTCGAGCTGAAATCGGGCTGGACCGTCCGGCGCATATCCGCTATCTACAATGGCTCAAGGGCATGCTTACCGGTGATATGGGCAGGTCTTTGGCCAGCAAACGAGAGATCACTGAGTTCATCGGAACTCGGCTCTCCAATACGCTCTTCCTGGGTGGTGTTGCCGCAGCCATTGCCGTGCCGCTGGCTTTGTTTCTTGGCCTACTTGCCGCGTTGTATCGAAACAGCATTTACGACCGTATTGTGAATCTGACTACGCTGACATCTATTTCCTTTCCGGAGTTTTTTGTCGCTTATATCCTAATTCTCTTTTTATCAGTCAAAAGCGGAATATTTCCAGGAATCTCTAATGTCAGTACAGATCTTGCCTTTGGCGACAAGCTTTTCCGCACTCTTTTGCCAGCCTTAACTCTGACGTTGGTGGTGTTGGCTCATATGCTGCGCATGACTCGGGCGGCAATTATCAATCTGTTATCCAGCCCATATATCGAGATGGCGCATCTTAAAGGTACGCGACCATTTCGGGTGATCACCCACCATGCGCTGCCCAACGCATGGGGTCCAATTGTTAATGTAATCGCACTCAACCTCGCTTATTTGGTAGTTGGAGTGGTTGTGGTCGAGGTCGTGTTTGTTTATCCCGGACTGGGACAACTACTGGTTGACAGTGTTTCCAAGCGGGATTTGCCCGTGGTGCAAGCCTGCGCAATGATATTCGCGGCGGTATATATCCTGCTAAACCTGTTATCGGATATTGTTTCTATCGTTTCCAACCCTCGTTTGCTGCATCCAAGATAGGCGGCTATACGATCATGGGTAAATTGATTCTCGGGGCCCCACTTAGCGCAAAGATCGGACTAGTGATCATTCTTGGCTATGTGTTCACTGCTGTGTTTGCGCCCTGGATAGCACCTTACAGTGAAACCGCGATCGTAGGCTCTTCTTACGAGTTATGGACGGAACAATTTATTTTTGGAACTGACAATATTGGTCGAGACATGCTCTCGCGTTTGATTTTTGGTGCACGCAATACTATCGGCATCGCTTTTGCTACGGTGATCATAGCCTTTCTGATCGGAGGGGTTACCGGGATGCTGGCGGCTATCCTGGGAGGTTGGTACGACATGGCAATCAGTCGCTTAGTCGATATTCTGATGGCCGTACCTAGTTTGATTTTTGCGCTGTTACTACTGACTATTTTCGGCACTTCAGTTCTTTCGTTGATACTGATCATCGCCGTGCTCGACAGTACCCGGGTGTTTCGAATTTCTCGCTCGGCCGCGATGAACGTTGTGGTGATGGAGTTCGTCGAAGCGGCACGGTTGCGGGGGGAGGGTATGTGGTGGGTGATTCGCAAGGAAGTGCTGCCCAATATCATGGCTCCGTTGCTGGCGGAATTCGGATTGCGTTTTTGCTTTGTGTTTCTTTTTATTGCCGCGCTGAGCTTTCTGGGGTTAGGAATTCAGCCCCCAACGGCAGATTGGGGCTCGATGGTGCGCGAGAATGCCCCGTTGATTAATTACAATGACATTACGCCGTTATTGCCGGCGGCGGCGATCGCAGGTCTCACGGTTGCGGTCAATTTTGTCGTTGATTGGATGCTGCATCTGTCTAGCGGCTTGCGTAGCGATTAACAGATGCGATAACGAGAATTTTCCATGGCCGACAACGATCATTCCCACGACCACGACCACGACCACGACCACACCGAACCGCCTGGAGATCTTGAGCTTAAGGTAAAGGCGTTGGAGTCCTTGCTTGTTGAAAAAGGCCTGGTAGATCCGGCTGCCTTGGATGTGCTGATAGAAACCTACGAACATAAAGTGGGGCCTCGTAACGGCGCACAGGTGGTGGCCCGGGCGTGGGCGCAACCTCAATTCAAGGAATGGCTACTGCGCGATGGCGCCGCAGCAATCGCCTCTTTGGGCTTCACCGGCCGGCAAGGAGAGCATTTGCGGGTTGTAGAGAACACCACGACAGTGCACAACCTGGTCGTTTGTACTTTGTGCTCGTGTTACCCGTGGCCGGTGTTGGGCCTTCCCCCAGTGTGGTACAAGTCCGCTCCATACCGCTCAAGAGCGGTGAGCGATCCTCGTGGAGTGCTGGCCGAATTCGGCACAACCCTAGACCACGATACTGAGATTCGGGTCTGGGATTCCACGTCCGAGATGCGCTATCTGGTATTGCCGCAGCGCCCGCAGGGGACACAAGACTGGACGCAGGCGCAACTTGCATCCCTGGTCAGTCGAAACGCCATGATCGGAGTTGAAAAAGCACAACAGCCTGAGGAAGGCACGGCAGCATGAGTGGCGGCCACGATCTCGGTGGCTTGAGTGGTCTTGGGCCGATTGCCCCGGAGCCCGAGTCTAGCGAGCCCGTATTCCATGCCGAATGGGAAAAACGTGTTTTCGCATTAACCATGGCTAGCGGATCTTTGTGCCGCTGGAATCTGGACGAGTCGCGTCATGCCCGCGAACGCCAACACCCAGCGGACTATCTGCGCAACAGTTACTATGAAAACTGGCTGGCTGGCCTTGAGACCTTGCTGGTTGAAAAAGGCTTGTTGTCGGCGGCAGAGTTAGCCACTGGAGTGAGTCAGGGCGAGGTTTCCGATAGCGAGGCTGCGCCCCTGCGCGCGAGCGATGTACCACAAGTTCTGTCTCGCGGTGGGCCCGTTGAAATGGTGATTGAAGGTGCTCCGTGCTTTACCCCGGGAGATCGGGTGCGGGTGTGCAGCCAGGACCCAAGGGCGCATACCCGGGCGCCTGTCTATGTGCGCGGCAGGATCGGACGTATCAAAGCGCATCACGGCGCCCATGTCTTTGCTGATCAACATGCGCGCGGTCAACGCGAAGGGCGCCATTTGTACAGCGTAGCGTTTTCTTCGAGCGAACTATGGGCTAGTTCAGAAAACCGTGACACCGAATTCAAAGTGATGGTTGATCTGTGGGAGCCGCATCTGGAGTTAGCGTGAAACCCGATAAAGCTTCTCATATCGATAAACTTTCTGGTTTAGCCTCTGATGGCGAAGGTCCCGTATTCGCGCAGCCTTGGGAGGCGCAACTATTCGCTATGGTGCTTGAGTTGGCTCGACAAGGTGTTTTTTCCTGGGACGAGTGGACTAAGATGCTTGGGGTCGAGATAGCTGCGGTTCGGGACCGCGGCGAAGCAGATTCAGGGACCACCTACTACCGGCACTGGCTGGCAACCCTGGAGCAGATATTATCTAAGAAAGGCGTTGTGCAGGATTCTGACGTACAAAGCCGTATGACACAGTGGCGCGAGGCTTACTTAAATACTCCACACGGCCGGCCTATTCACCTGGCGGCGGGCGATTCCAGCCAGGCCTGAGTTCTCAGCCGGCACATCTGTACACTCAATCGAAAATCAAAGGTTTAGTCTCCCAAGCTGGCTGATCAGCACCGGTTGAGAAAGAAAAGGGAAGATATGGAGCGAAAACTAAGCACGATATTGGCGTCCGATGTGGTCGGCTTCAGTAAGATGATGGCTGCGAATGAAGAGGATACCTTAAGGGTGCTGGGAAAACGTCGCCAGGTTATCGATGGCGTGATCGCTGAGCACGATGGTAAGATTTTTGGCTCCGCAGGCGACAGCATCATAGTCGAGTTTTCCAGCCCCATTAATGCGACCAAGTGCGCAGTGGAAATGCAGGATCGGATGGCGGCAATGAACGAAGATGTTCCAGAAAGTCACCAGATGATATATCGCGTGGGGATCAACATCGGCGACGTAATGGTTACTGAGGACAACTTGTTTGGTGATGCTGTCAATATTGCTGCGCGGCTGGAGTCTCAGGCCAGACCAGCAGGTATCTGTGTCTCCAAAACGGTTTTTGACATGATCAGCCAGAAGGTTATGGTGTCGTTTGAGGACGCCGGCGAACTCGAACTGAAGAATATTGAACAGCCAGTTCAGGCGTACTTTGTCATCAAGAGTAAAGGTGGTGTTCGCTATGTGCAGCAGTCGGAGAAACCTCAGATAGAGGTTAAAGATGCGGAATCCGGGTCGTTGGCAGTCATGCTGCTCAAGAATCTGAGCAAGGATGAGGAGCAAGCCTATTTTTGTGAGGGCTTCTCCGAGGACCTGATATCTGCTTTATCAAGATTTAGCAGTCTGACTGTGGTTTCGGGCAATGCCAGTTTCTCCTATCGTGACAAGACTATGGGTCCAAAGGAGATCGGCCGTGACCTGGGAGTGCGTTACATACTGGACGGCAGTGTTCGAAAGCTTGGCAACAAGATGCGTATCAGTGCCAGTCTAATTGGGGCCGAGAACGAAAAGACAGTCTGGGCAGATAAGTTTGATACCACAATAGATGAGATATTCGACACCCAGGACGAAATGATCGAGACCATAGTCGCGACCATAGTCGGCCGGGTTGAGGTAGATGGGACAAGACGGGTTAGTAATGCCAGGCCCGAGAATCTTTCAGCCTATGACCTCGTGCTGCAAGGGCTGGAGCATCACCGCCGTAGTGATTTGACTCGAGAAGATGCTCCCCGGGCACTATCTTTGTTTGAAAAAGCGATCGAAGCCGATCCATCCTACGCTCGGGCGCATGCGTGGCGGGCTTGCTCGCTGTCAAATTGCGTGGCATGGGATCCAGATTCCTACCCAGAGAATTGGTTTGATGAATGTCGAGGCTCTGCGGCGAGGGCATTGGAACTAAATCCGGATGATCACGAAGCGAATAGAATTATGGGCGCGATCTCGTTGCATCTGCGAGATTTTGAGTTAGCCAAACATCATCATGACCGGGCGGAAGAATTGTGTCCCAGTGACTCTTATATTCTTGGCAAGAATGCCGAAATGCAAATTTTTCTTGGAAATCCAGCCAAAGGTCTCGAAAAAGTCACTTGGGCAATGCGGATCAACCCGTTCTGCCCCGATGATTTATTGGAAAAGGATGGTAAATGCAAATTCTGGCTTGAAGACTACGACGGTGCGCTGCAAAGTTTTAAGAAAATGCGCATCGGGAGCCGTGACAGCCTTTTTTATACTGCTGCAATATTTGGCCACCAGGATAAGGGCGATCAGGCAATGCAAGCTCTTAAGAGTGCGATTCGACTATCGAACGTATCCATCCAACAATTTGCCGACAGCCAGCCGTTCGAGGATCAAAACCGCAATCACGAACTCCAAGAAATGCTCGAATCCGTTGGGGCGTGAGTGCGTAGTTTTGCGAACGGGTTACGTTGCGATGTCTGATTGATCAAAGGATGCGAAGCTGTTGGACAGTTAACGCATTGGATTGCAGGATGCCCGGTGGGTTAATCAGTACAAAGTGGCTATATATTATTTCCAAGCGAAACGAAATCGCTTTCATATACACTAGTGCTACTCGCAAACACCGCTTTCAGGCGGTGAGTTCATAACTGACCCAGGAGAAACTAGTGGACGAAGAAGTCTTCAATATTCAACTACGAAAATTTTTAAAGAAGGTTGGAATACAATCTCAAAGAGAGATCGAAAAAGCCATTCGGGATGGCATTGCCCAAGGGTCCCTTAAGGGCGTAGAAACCTTGAAGGCGTCAGCCAGACTTCAGGTCTCGGGTACCGACCTGGATGTCACCATCGAAGACGATATAAAACTTGCTTGAGCCGAGTCTCGCGCCAGATGTCGTGGCACGTGTGAGCGACATGTCCGCCCCCCTTGTTGAGATAACAGCTGCTACGGTTTACCGGGGTAATACCCGGGTGTTTGATGATTTCAACCTGACGTTAGTCCAAAACGAAAGCACCGCCATCCTTGGGCCAAATGGGGCCGGGAAGACGACCCTTCTTAAGCTTTTGACCCGAGAGTTATATCCTTTGTGGCGTGAGTTTCCGGTGGTGCGTATCCTGGGGCAAGAGCGTGGGGATATCTGGTCGTTGCGCAAGCAGCTGGGGATTATCTCAAATGACCTGCACGAACAGTATTCGCCGACGGTTTGTGGCGAGGAGGTCGTGTTATCGGGGTTTTTCAGCAGCGTTGGGGTTTGGGGCCATCAGCAAGTGGAGCCCGAGCAGCGTTTGCAGGCCAGAGAAATCCTCGCCAGGCTTGGTATCGAAGACCTTGCTCGGCGTGCGTTTGGTTCCCTGTCTACCGGGCAACAGCGGCGTTTATTGATGGCCCGGGCTTTGGCGAATGATCCGCCTAATCTGGTGCTCGACGAGCCAACCAGCGGCCTTGATCTTGCAGCGACTTTTCAGTATCTACAGGTGATGCGCCAGTTGATTGCGTCCGGCCATACATTGATTTTAGTAACCCACCATATTCATGAAATACCGCCAGAAATCTCCAGGGTAGTTCTGCTTAACAAGGGTCGGGTGTGGGCTGACGGCCCCAAGCATGAAGTGCTCAGTGGGGAGAACCTTTCGGAGTTGTATGGGGTCGAGGTGTCCTTGGTCAATTCGGCCGGGTGGTACCAGGCAGTACCCGCCTGAACAGTTCAGGTCTTGCTGGGGTTTTCGATAGGCATCTTCTGCTTGGGCTTCTGGTCGAATAGGACGGTGTCCTCGCCGTTATAGACCAAAAAGTGTTTTCCTTTTGCCCGGGCGATCATCGTAACGCCCAAGTCCTGGGCGAGTTCTAAACCCATGTAAGTGATACCCGACCGGGATATCAGTACTGGGATGCCCATGTGAGCGGCTTTCATCACGATCTCGGATGTCAGTCTGCCAGTAGTGTAAAAAACCTTGTCGTTTCCAGATATGCCTTCAAGCCACATTTCTCCTGCGATTGTGTCGGTGGCATTGTGCCGCCCCACATCCTCGACAAAGTATAGGATTTGGTCATCATCGCACAGTGCGCAGCCATGCACCGCGCCGGCGGCACGGTAGATCTCGTTATAGCTGGTGATTGTCTTTAGTAGAGCATAAATCGTTGATTGGCGAATTGGGACCCGTGGCAGGCGTGTGTCATACAGTTTGTCCAGGGTGCAACTGAAAATGGTACCTTGCCCGCAGCCACTGGTAACGATCCGTTTAGAGATTTTTTCATGCAGATCGACAATGCCGTCACCGTGTACGGTCGAAACATCAACCGTCTCGCGCTCCCAATCCACTTTTACTTGCGCTACCTCGTTGATATCTTCGAGCAATCTCTGATTGCGTAGATAACCAAGGGTGAGTTTTTCTGGGTAAGTGCCCAAGGTCATCAGTGTGACGACTTCAGCGTTGTCGACTTTTATCGTCAGCGGGAATTCCCCAGCGATGTTGAGATCCCGAGGATTGCCAAATTCATCACGGGCGCTTACAGGATGCGTGGGATCAAGTCCCTCGTCAGACATGACAGGGTGGTACATAGTGTCTGTGGTTTTCCTTGTGGCAGTCATGGTTTTACGACGGATAAATTGAGTTAGGGTGGCGTGGGCAGTTATAGTGAACGGTTGTGACCCTACAGGCAACCCCCATTTTTTAATGACCCCACGATACCCAGTTTCGATAATCATTGAGGTTAAGCATTATCCAGACAAGGCCTGGATGACAGAGAGTTGGTCAGCTATCGGTGTGATCCCTGTTGCGAAAAGTGAAGCCGGGGTCGGGCGCTCCAGTATCTATCAAAGTGACCAGGCCGAGCAGTTTCTTTACACAGGCTACAGTATTGAACTCTTTGCCGATGAGGCCGAGAGCTACTACGCTAACCTGTCTGGTGATCATCCGAGTGTTTTTGTGGTGTGCGAGCAAGAAGAAGACGATGAACTGCGCCCACTGCTGGTAACCCTAAGCTACGATGAGATGGCCTCGTATATTGAGGTAGATACACCGGTGTTTGATCTGCCGATTCCACCTCCAGTCTATGAATGGGTCGAGGCCTGGGTGCTCGAAAACTATCAGCCCGAGCAAAGGAAAAAGCGAACAAGGCAGAAGTGGGCAGATGAAAGCTGGAAACCGTTGCGCGACCCGGTGGGGCGCTGAGCATGGCGATACAAGGGTATAGAAGAGTATGAGCGAGCCCCGCAGTGATTTTTTTAACCGCTGGTCACGGCGCAAGGCCTTACAGCAAGAGGAAACGGACCAACTGACTATCAATGAAGGTGCTGCGCAAGAGGATCAGTTGCCGGTAGTTACCGAAGAAGAGGAAGTGCCCGCGTTGACGGACGATGATATGCCGCCATTAGAGA
>Ga0302127_10001390_pt1 | contig 14341 bp, 16 predicted proteins | sample CB4_SCM_MG_FD_204452 | JGI IMG/M metagenome (GOLD analysis project Ga0302127, IMG submission 204452) | Marine microbial communities from Western Arctic Ocean, Canada - CB4_SCM | ecosystem: Environmental > Aquatic > Marine > Oceanic | place: Canada: Western Arctic Ocean | collected 2017-09-24
TGGGTTTCAGTGACTCAGACAGTCTAGCAAACCTCCGGGGTATTGTCCCTTCGTGGTAGCGCCAAAACGGCAAGCGCTGATGGAAAGCATCTAAAAGCAACACAGCCCCCAACATGAATGCTGAAGGCTGTGTTATGTCTACTACACAATGATTCCGAGTTAAGCGTTACCTGTCACCTGTCGCATCACCTCAGCTGCATCGTCGGGCGTGGAGTCTCCCGCCCAAGCGATGTGCCGGTCAGGCCGGACAAGAATCAACCGCGATTCGTAGTGTTGTCGCCCACCATCATAGGTGTCACGCACAACGGCGAGGGGTACGCCTTCGGTCTTTGCCGATTTTTCAATGGTCTGGACATCCCCTTCTTCCGCGCCAAAGGCCAGCAACGTAAAGGCTGCCCCCAACTCCGCGGGGAGATACCGTCCACCCGATAACGGTTGAGGGGACAGATGATGGCCCGCGTGGAAGCAGCTGCACTTTCAGGGTCAATCTTCGTCCTGACATCACTGGAGAGCCAGACAAGCTGGAACGCCAGGACAAAGCAGGACGACCTCAACCTACAGTACGCAGAAGTATACATGGCAATTCGATACTTCATCGAGCGCTACGGAGCCCATCGCTGATGGAGGTTGTGAGTGACCTGGGCGTGGGGTCAACGGTGAGCCTCGCTATGCAGCGAGTCACAGGAAACACCTATCAATCATTCCAGGACGAGTTCAACCTTTGGCTCAAGGCATGGGACACCCCGGAGCGCTCAGCAATACGCACGTACATTTATGAACTAAACACCGTGACCGCAGCCCAGCAGGAAGTCCGGGTAAGCAGAGCCAAGGAATTGACTCAACAGCTTTCCCAGGCTGCACTGCTCCCCGGGAGGCAGGGTCGCGTCACTGAGGCCCAAGCGCTGCTGGATGCAGTACGTGGACTTACGCCGCCGGAGTCGTTGACCAGCATGCACAAAGATGCTGAGATGCAGGCCAAACGGTTCCTTGACTGGTTGACCCTTGAACTGCAGTGGGGAGAAACGGGAGCAGAGGCGTCGCGAAAGAGCGCTAACGCCATGCTGCCGGAGCTTGGTGCAAGACGCACTAACCTGGAACGGGCCATTGTAGACGTGGAACTCAGCTACTCGCTGTGAGATGATGTGCGCACATCAGACCAAGCGTTTCAGCGTCAAATTGAACGAACAAGGTGGGAGCTAACAACAATGGATGCAAGTGAGAAAGTTGCGATTATCACCGGAGCAGGAAGCGGTATAGGGAAGCAGACTGTCCTTGCGCTGCTAAAGGTAGGCTATTCCGTAGTGTTGGCAGGCCGACGGGCAGAACTCCTAGATGAAACCATCAAAGAATCAGCGGCAACTACGTCCAAGACATTGGCCGTACCAACTGATGTCAGCGACCAGGATTCGGTCAGGGCCCTGTTCGCCAAGACCAAAGAGACCTTCGGCCGGCTGGACCTGTTATTCAACAACGCCGGAGTCTTCTCGCCACGGGATAATCTGGAGGATCTCACACTGGAACAGTGGAAGAACGTGGTGGATATCAACCTCACGGGCGTCTTCCTCTGCACACAAGAAGCATTCAAGATTATGAAGTCTCAAACTCCCATGGGCGGCCGTATCATCAACAACGGTTCAATATCAGCCCACGCACCACGACCAAACTCCGCGCCATACACCTCCACCAAACACGCGGTGACCGGCCTCACAAAATCCACGTCCCTGGACGGTAGGAAGTACGACATAGCCTGCGGACAGATTGATGTTGGCAATGCAGAGACGGAGCGGACGGCGGGGAGCACGGCGGGGAATCCTCAGCCTAACGGTGACATTGTTGCCGAGCCTTTCATGAGCGCAGAAGACGTTGGACAGGCCATCTTGTACATGGATCAGATTCCGCTCACGGCCAACGTGCAGTTCATGACAATCATGGCAACCAAGATGCCCTACATAGGACGAGCGTAGGCGCAAAGACTCCTGTGTTCATGCACCAATAAAAGCAAGAAACGGGGCTGCGATGCAGCCCCGTTTCTTATCTCACTTACGTACTAAATTTTGGCTAACCGCTGGTCTCCATAGCCATTGCCTCCACATTGAACGCTTCCCGCAGTTCCTTGGTAGCCTCCCACCAATCCAGGTTTTGTGCCAAAGCAACCTGCCCTGACCGCTGATGGTACACCGTTGGGGTATCCACACCGGGAGGTGGCGTGCCATCCTCAGCCAACGCCCGAGCAGCAGCCATGAAGCGACGCCGCGTTCTGATAATCATCTGGTCAGTGGTGCCCAGATGCTCCTTAGTGCGGTCATAGATACTGCCCATGCTCTCAGTTACCGCCATGTCCTGCTGACGCACACCCTTGATGCCAGTGAAGCTGGTGTTCGCCCGCTGGGCCTCTCGGTCAATAAGGAAATCATTGGCAAAGTTCTGCGTGATCTTGTACCGACCATACCAGTCGGTTCCGTTCGGCAAGTAGTCCCTAAGTTGATCGCTGGGTGTCTCGCCAGGCTTCAATGCACGGACACTCCATTCCAGCGTGTGATGGTCGTCCATGGGCACGTATGCGATAAACCCGGCATTGGCCCCCAGAGGGTTTTCAATGCCTGGTACCATAGCGTAGAAGGGGAACAGAATGTGTCCAACCCGCCAGTAGTTCTGTCCCTCATCAGTAGCTCTAAACATGCCGTAGGAAGTCCCATGAGGCGTTTCGCGGACATCAAACTTGCCTTCCCTATTCTTCGCTTGATGGTAGTTGAAAGTGCCGGGTTTTGTGTTTTCCGTCGTTAAATGCCCAAGGTGTAGGAACGTGACGTGAAGGGTGTCCATTTCCCCCTCCAAGCCCTGCATCCAGTTGATGGGGCGGTGGAGGACGGTGATGTGATACGAATCATGCATGTTGCCTTCCAGTTCAGGCAACGGCGGCGGCACTGGGCGTGAGCCCATATAGGTCCATACAACGCCGTTTCGCTCCTGGCACTGGTACGCCTTGATCTTGACCTTTCCCTTGAAGTTGCTCTCCGCCGGCTCTGATGGCATGTCCACGCAGTCGCCATTTACGTCAAATTTCCAGCCGTGGTACACACAGCGCAACCCACATTCTTCGTTCCGTCCAAAGAACAGGCTGGCCCTTCGATGCGGGCAGTAGTTGTCAACCAAGCCAACGTGGCCATCAGTATCTCGGAAAGCCACCAGTTCCTCACCCAGCAGCTTAATCCGCACGGGTGCGCAATCCGGCTCCGGCAACTCGTCTGACTTCAGTCCGGGAAACCAATACTCTCGCATGAAGTTGCCCATAGATGTGCCAGGGCCTACCCGACATAGGAGTTCATTCTCGTCTGATGTGAGCATGCTTCTCTCCTTCTCTATCTGCCCGATTGGGCTTCTATTGCCTGGTCATTACCCCTGCGGCAGCAGGGTATTCTGTGGTGCGACCGTAGAACCAATCTCCAAGGGCTTCCTGCCAGTCCTGATCCCCTGCAAGCACCACTGAGCACGAGCGAACGTTGTACAACTCCGGGTTCTGCGACCCAGGTGGAGGAGTGCCGTTCTCTGCAAACGCGCGAGCTGCAGCAATAAGCCTTCTCCGTGACTTGATGACCGTGGCATCGGCGGTACCCAGGTGCTCCTTGGTACGATCCATGATTGGGCCCATGCTCCATTCCAGAGCTGCATCCTGCTGTCGGACGCTTGGTATGCCAGTGTAGTTCTTGGTCTTCTTGGCTTCCAAGTCCATATGGAAGTCCGTCTCAGGGCTCATTGCAGGCCACCACTTGGAGTAGAATGTCCCCTTTTGCTCCGGCTTCCAGGGGCCTCCTCCGCCTGTCAGTACCCCCACTTCAGTTGGCAGGTCTCCCTCCGGCCAGCGATTGCCCTGCAACTCCTTAGTGGGGTGCCACTCCAGGCCAAAGTGCATGGTGTAGTAGTCATCAATTGGAACGTAGATGGAAAGTGGTACGCGGGCAGGCGTTGCGGGAAACATGCCGTAGAAGGGGAAGAGAAAGTGGGTGGCACGCCAGTAGGAATTTCCGTCCGCTTGTTTCCGCTCTGCGCCATAGACCAAGCCGTAGTCCGTGTTCTGGACATGGAAATCCGCAAACTTCTCAACGGTGTACCCGCCATACTTGGGGTCATCGTCAGGGTTGAGGCGACTGTGCAGGAAGGGCGCATGGGTGGAGTCAAGCTCCCCTTCTAGCCCCTGCATCCAGTTGCACTCATAGATGAACCGACGATAGTGGCGCCGTTGTGCCTCTGGCACTAGGCCCCACTCAAACTGAGGTACTCCTGGAGGGTTCTCTTGGTTCGGGCCCATGTACACCCAGGTCATGCCACCAAAGTCTGCACCCTTGTAGGACGTAATCTTCAGCTTGCTCTTAAAGTTGCTGGTAGAAGGTTCATTTGGCATGTCCACGCAGTTGCCGTCCACGTCAAACTTCCATCCATGATAGGCACAGCGGAGACCGTCCTCCTCGTTCCGTCCGAAGTAGAGACCAGCGCCACGGTGAGGGCAGAGGTTCTGCGTAAAGGCAGCATTGCCGCTACTATCACGCCAGGCCAGCAAGTCCTCACCAAGCAGTTTCACCCGTTGGGGTTGGCCGTCCGGCTCCAGCTCCCATGTGTAGGCGGCAGGCAACCAGTATTGCCGCATGAGTTCGCCCATTGGCGTACCTGCACTCACCTGACACAGCAGATTCGTTTCCTCTTGAGTCAGCATGAACCCTCCCTCTGGTTTCAGCACCCTCCAGCATTACCGGAAATTGTACCAGAGTTTGGTTTTTGGAGCATTGTGCCAGCCCAGTGGCTACCGAAGGTTCATAATAGCGTCAATGACTGTGGGGATTCCCCGTTCAATACGCACCGTACTTCCTCCCTCCGGCGTGACCTCTAAGGTGAATTTCCCATCTTTCTGTAGCGACGGGTTGAGCCCCTTCAAACTGACGGTCATTATCATCGTCTCGCCCCAGTCCAGTGTGTAGCCGAAACTAGCAACTCTGCCAGATTGGACCCACGTCCACGCCAGGTCAGCCACCTGCTGGTTTTCATCCAAATACGAGACGATAGTACGATGGCTCTTTGGGCTCTCATCCGAGAGTAGCCCGTCAAAATTAGAATCAATGGTGGTTGTCATATCGATAGAACTATCCTTCAAAGGAATATTTACCTTGAACACTAACGAGTTGACGCTCCCCTGGCGGTAATCCATAGTCACGGCAACTCCATTCCCTGGTGCAACAACAAACGTCACCGCACCAGTTAAATCAACAATCGTATAATCCGTGGTTTTCGTCTGAGGAACACCAACCCAATATACCGTCTCTGACCCAGTTACAACAGGTACATTAGCAACAGTGAACAACTTATTAGCGCCATTGCCAGTTCCCAGGCTTTCACCCATAAACGAGAGGCTCGTAGCAATTACTCCACTCCTAATCTCCATAGCTCCGCCAGTCGTCTTCAGGCCAGAATATATTGCTGATTTCCCCTGGGAAGACGCTAGGATGCCTGCAGAAAGGACGGTGTACGCAAACACGGTAGATACCACGACAAAGGCAAGGAGGATGATTGCCGTTTCAATTCCAGTGATACCACTGGATTCTTTGCGCAGTCGTGATAAACTCGCCAGCATGCGATGAGGCTCCTATCCAGTGGGAACAACTCAAATGAGACACCCATCCCAAAGCATGGGTGTTTGACTAACAGTGATGGGCTTCCCTATCTACTCTAGTAGGAATTACGTAGAAGAGGATTAGGGGGTGCGACCAATAGGTTGGGGGATACCCTGTGTTTGCAGGTGCCTACTGAAGGCTAACCCCAACAAAAAGGCCCCTCCATCGAGGGGCCTTCAACAGCTAGAGGCAACCACGGTCAAGAAGCGTAGCGGCCAACACTCAATGCTATGAGAACCATCAACACAGGAACCATGACCATGACGCTAACAATGGCACCAACAATAAAGGCCAAGAAACTGAACAGGGAGCCGTAAAGGAGAGAGTTACTCAACGAGGCTTTCATCCCCCTGCCAGTGGCCCCGCCTGATAGAACGCCAAACACAAATCCGACTATGCCGATACCCATTAGGGTAAGGAGAAACAACGACCTATCGGCTGTGACAATGCCGATTAGGGCCGCTACGACACCACCATATATACCAATGTATCCGCCACTCGCTCCGCTGGCTCCATTAAGCTCAACCTCATCATCTGTGTGATGGCCGTGCCACTGACCGCGAGTATCTTGAGTCGGTGGATTCATTGGCCGCGCCGCTCGTTCACGAGCGCGAGCGCGATATGCTTTGTCCAAAGCCCCGCTTCTAGGTATAGGTCCTATTTGCATTCAATTATCCCGGCCTATCATCCTCTGTCGTCATGGCTATACGTTTGTGCTACATAGCATAAACCACTCCGATATCGCTGTTTAGATGCGCTTGGTGAAACGCCTTAGTCAACAATCGGTATGGTGGCCGTAATTCGAGGCACGCTTCCCACTGCCTTTGTGGTGTGACCTCTCCCCGTGGTGTCCTCAACCAGGTTCACGTGACCGGGGCCAAAGTGGTGAATGGTGCCATCGCCCAGGCCAATCTCCGCTTCACCTTGCACCGTGATAACGAACTGTTTGCGTGGCCCCGGGTGCCAGTCGATGAAGTGTCCCGACTCATAGCTGCGAAAGGTGATGTCCGTGGCCTTCAGCCCCGCAGCTAACTCTGGATGGTCAGCCAAATCTATTTCCTCAATGTGGGATTCGCCGTCGTCGCCTGTGTACATCCTCGTGATAGTTGGCATGGTCACTCCCCTTTTTTGTTTGCAATGTTTGCGCTCCAGCGCGAATCAGCCACTAACAATAGAAGGTTATGTCTCAATACGCTTAAGGTACTCTTGGAACGTGGGCCCAGCCCGCTCTGCCCGAAGTTTCGCAATATCATCAAGCAAGCCGTCTTGAAGTCGATTCCACTCTTCACGAGTGACTGGTGGGCCGTTGAATTTCGAGCCAGCTATCAACCGATGGAGGTTCTGAGGCAGCACGTTGTCAGGGCCGATGGACGGCATGAACGCATCAACCACCGGAGCTGACCCTATTGCAGCTTTAAGGTTTGTAACATCCATGCCCACTGATGCCTGTTCCGTATAGGTAACAGGGCCGATGTTCACGTAGTCCTGTCGCGTTGTGGTGGAACCACCGGCCCGATTTTGCCTAATCCTGGCTGCGTTTTCATCGTAGTCTGCATAGAATTCATTAAAGACCTTGCGGTCTCTACCAACGATGCCAGCTTGAGTACCAGAACCAATGGTGTCACCCGCCTTGGGCTCACGAACCTCGTACCCGCCAAGCCTGCCGCCGATATAGGTGGTCCAGTTGGTCTTGCCGTACTCACCATCGCTTATGACGTCTATCCCGGCGTTAACCTGCTCTTTTACTACATCGCCAACGGCGCTGCGTAGCCACTCTGCCAACTTAGCTTCATCGTGGGCTTGGTTGTTCGTCTTTGCGGTTACCAATATGCCTAGCTCCTGCGGGCGTGGCAATGCACCTACATAGGTGGTCAGTATCTTGTTCTCGCTTCGTTTCATAGGTCATTCTCCAGAGTTAATTGTAGTTAACGCGCCAACTCAAACATCTTGTTCATTGCTCTATAGTTCCCTGAATCCAGTTCTCTTCCTGCCAGCGCGGGGTCGTCCGGCCCATATCGGTGCGCCCGGAACAGCCACGTTCGCGGCTCCCCCTGGCGAATGGTCACGAAGGGGCTTATCCACTCCCAAACAATCTCTCCTTGTTGCGTGACTTCAAAGAGCCGACCACCAGTACCCTCACAGACAAGCACGTTACCGTTGGGCAAGCGCTCGGCCCCGGAAATATGTCCGCTGAAAAACTGTTGCTGGGGTTTGGCGGCGTACTGCCAGGCGATGCTGCTGTCCTTGGGGCTTACCTCAACCACTCGAGAGTATGGCATCCCGTGGCGGTGCATGCCGTTATCGAAGATCTGCACGTTGCCGTTAGGCAGCCAGGATGCGTGATGCTGGTGGAACACCTCTGGCGCGCCGAACTTCCACTGTAGGCTCCCGTCTGACCAATCGATGATGCCCACGCGGCTGTTGTCGCGGCAGGAGAAGAGCAGGGTGTTGTTCGCCACGTTAAGGTCGAGGCTGTTGGTATGGGTCCATTCGTTCCGGTCTTCCAGCGCGCAGATGGTATCACGTCGCGGGTCAAGCAACTCCCACAGGTGGATGCGTCGCACCTCATTACCGCTGGGGTCTATCTCAATGTAGTCGTCGCTGACAAGTTTTGGCCGTCTACTCCGCGCCTCTCGAAGCCCTCCTTGCACCAGCCTGTCGGCGTCCTCCGGCATCTCCACCCACTCCGGCATGATGGTGTTGCCGTTCGCCAGTCGGACGAAGTCATGGTGGATGCTCTCGTTGTTGTAGCTCCACACCCGCTCGCCTTCCCAGTTGAACTCCACCAACTGAGAACCGTTACCGCCCATGGTGCGCGCCCTCTGGTTTATCGGGAGTACCCTGCCCTCAACTGGCGAAATCGTCGGCATGACATCAGGGTGGTTGCCTAGCGCCAGCAAGTTACCGTTCGGCAGGAGCCGGGCATAGAACACCCTCAGATCAGGGAAGTACCACCTGTGCACGATTTGACCATCCATATCCAACAGGTACGTGGCATCGCCAAAAATCACTGTGACTAGGGTGTACCCTTTCCACGAGCGAGCGGAGTGGTGGTGACTGAGGCCAGGTTTACGAAACGATGACCAACCCATAAGACCTCCTTTTTGCTACGCTTACGCCAGTCGCTCCACGGTGTCGTGTTCCGGCTTCCAATCGGGGAAGTTAGGGCCGTCCGGTGCACGCCATTCCCGCAGGGAGATGATGTAGCCAGAGGGATCTTTAATCATGGCCTGGGTTCCCCAGAAGGTCATGGCAGCCCATGGCTCCCGGGCAATCTCCACACCAGCACTCCGCAACTCTTCAATGGCCGCTGCAATGTCAGACACCTCAATCCCTATGCGTGGCTCTGTGCGTCCATCCTGATCAGGTGTGTTCTCACCCTGTGTCAACTCAAGCAGAACGCCGCCAATCTCCACGTATGCAGACACGCGACCGTTCATGCTGTATTTCCGTTGAAGTTTGAACCCCAGCTTCTTGGTGTAAAACTCTATTGATTCGTCAACGCTCCTCGAGGGTAGATAAATGTGGCTGAATCCTTTGGCTTCCATGGTCTCCCTTTCGTTGGGGCTCCTAGCCCTTTTTTGTTGTTATGTCCAGCATGCAATTTTACTTCTGAACAGTGGCCGCAGCGTACAGCACGTCCCGCGTCTCATGCACACCGTCTACGTACAGATAATCTTCCAGCAGGGCATAGACCGCGCGCCTGAAATCTGCCCCACGAGGGTTCAAATCCTCCAGCGCAACCTGCTCTACGGGCATCCGCTGGGCCCAGTATTCTTGTTTGTTGTCAAAGATAACCTTGACCATCTCTGCGGTCACCTGAACATCAGGACAGCCTGCCTCAAGAAACACTGCCTTCAGGGATTCTTGTGTCCCCAGGTGGTGGCTTTCCAGGTCAGGCTGAATCACATTGAAGTCCTTTGCCAACTGCCCGTAGCGTCCGGCCAATTCGTTGCCTTCACCCCAAGTGCTCACTGCCAACACACCGCCTGGCTTGAGCACTCTTTTCATCTCGGCGAGGGCCTGTTGTTGGCGTGGGAGGAAGTTAATCCCAAACCCGACAAGTACGTAGTCAAACGACGCATCAGGGAAGTCCAACTGCTCTGCATCCATCTGACGAGCATCCGCGTTGGCCAAACCCTTACGGGTAATCCCGTTGGATACCTCCTGAACCATCTCATCCGCAAAATCTATCCCGGTTACGTGCCCAGCATCTCCCACCGCCTGAACGGCGGGAATCAGCACCGCGCCGGTTCCTGTGCACACATCAAGCACTTGCGCGCCCGGACGGACGCCTGCCAGTTCCACCAGCCGATGTCCGGGATAACTGAAGAACGGAGATAAATAGACGGCCGCAGAACGCCCAAACCAATCAGCCACCAACGTCTTTTTTGCAGCTACGTCCTGCTCAATACTCATGCCCCGGCAATCTCCTCATATGGCGGTTCCGGCATTTCCTTCACCCAGGTGGAATCACGCAGTTCAAGCCGGTTCCAGCTAGGGTCAAAGAAGTACAATTCGCGACCAGCGAAGTAGCCCTGGGCACGATATACTAGGCCAGACACATTGACCTTCTGCTGGTAAAACACCTTGCATGCCTGCTCAAAGGTCTCCGGGCTTACGGTGAACGAGTGATGGACTGCGCCCTCACTCACTTACTCAGAGTTCACCGGCTGTTCCCGCTGGCAAAGCAGGATGTTGTTCTCACTCACGCTGACGCAGGTCATCCCAGAATTGCCGAGCCTCCCCCGCAGGTTGCAGCCGAGCAATTCGCCGTAAAACTTCTCGGACTCGTCCAAGTCGTTCACAGGCATGGACCAGTGGGTCACGCCCTCTACTTTCAAATCGCTCATCACAGAACTCCCCTACAAAGGTTGGCTCATCAGCGCCCGTAGGCTAGCACTTGCCCCCAGACCGGTCAACGCAATGGGCCTCAGCGTTTGACCATAGGGGGTAAGGGTGGTAGGTTTCCCCAAACATTGAAGGAGCAGAGCATGTACGTTGTTGACACCCATTGCCACGTCGGAACCAGTTGGTTTGAGCCTGTAGAGATGCTGCTGTACGGCATGAACCAGAGCGATGTGCAACACGCCATACTCACGCAACACAGGGGAATGGTTGATAACTCGTACCTACTCGAGGCAATCGAGCGGTTCCCCGGGCGGTTCAGCGCCATCGTCGGAGTGGACGCGAGTGCTCCAGACGCCCTGACCACCGTAGAGCAGTTAGCAGCTAGCGATGGTGTCTGCGGCATCAGGCTGCAACCCGGAGACCGCTCACCTGGCAGCGACCCACTGGCGATATGGAAGAAAGCCTGCGAGGTAGGGTTGGGCATTAGTGTGTTCCTGGTTGAAACCGTCAATGCCGCAGACCCTGAGTTCCAGAGCGTCATCAATGGGCTTTCGGCCGACTGCACGGTAGTTCTGGAACACCTCTGCGGCATGTATGCACCCAGAGGCGCTGAGTCTGCTGTACCTCCGTACGAAAACTACAAAAAAGGCCTAGAGCTAGCAAAACGCCCCAACACCTACATCAAGTTCGGAGGGCTGGGGGAGTTCAGCCAACGCCCTGCACGTCTGGACAACCAAATGGGGTTTGGAACGATCCCGCCTGCCCTTGAGATGGCCTACGGGGCCTTTGGCCCAAAGCGCATGATGTGGGGGAGTGACTTCCCGCCCTCGGCTGCACGAGAGGGATACCGAAACTCGTTGCAGGGTGTGCTTGAACACCCGGCGTTCAAGAGTCAAGAAGATAAAGATTGGGCCTTTGGGAAGACCGCACAGAAAGCCTGGAAGCTTAGCTAGTAGTAGGGTTCGCCCTGCTTCATACGACCCTTGGGCTTCAACGCTTAGAGAAGAGGGTCAAGCCTCTGGCTTGTTCTCCGGTGGCGACTGCGGCGAGGCGTCGTTTGCCGCCAGCAACTTCATCGGCTTGGCCAGGAACATGGCGATTGCACAGACAACCCAGGAAGCAGCCATGAACGTTAGACCAAACCCGTAGCCGCCTGTACGGTCAAAACTCTGGGCCATCAGCAGCGGGCCGGCAGCATTCACCCCCGTAGCGAATGGCCTAACGATGCCAGCAATAGCTCCAAGATGACTCCTACCGAAATAAGCAGGCCAGACCAGTTGCTGAGTGCCAATAAACCCGCCAATGCCAAACCCTGCCATTGCTGAATACATCAGCACATAGTTGCCGTCCAGGATAAGCATCATGGGCATGGCTAAAGCCGTGAAGATTCCTATCGCTATTAGGACAACACGAATGTGGTATCTCTCGGCAAGGAAACCCCAGAAAAACCGGGACAGCATGCTGAACAGCCCATAGATGCTAAACCCCAAGGCAGCCACTTGCGTGGAAAAACCCTTGTCCACGTACATAGGCACTAGGCTGGAAGGCACGCCGTTGGGAGACAAACTTGCCGCAGCAATCGCCAGAATCAGAACCCACATGACCTTGGTCCGAACGGCCTCTGACATCGTGTAGTTTCTAACAGGCTGTGCTGCGGCGGCCCGTTGCACGGACGTTATGACCTCACCATCCGGCACAAGCCCCACATCTTCAGGCTGCCGCCGCACGAACAGGGCGGGGATGGCAGCAAAAACAACCGTCAGCCCTCCCAAGGCAACCCATGTACCACGCCAGCCAATGGAATCCAGCAGAAAGGCCATAACCGGTGGAAGGATGAACGCTGCCGCCCCTGACCCCATCGTCGCAAACGCCATAGCACGTCCCCTGCGACGTAGAAACCAGCGAGGCACTACTGCCGACATGACCAGGAACCCTGTGCCCGCCGTCGTCATTCCCCCCACCACACCATAGAGAAGGAGGTACTGCCAGTGGGACTCCACCAGGGACACAGCCATCAAGGATGCAGCAGAGACCAGGCCGCTGGCTACTGCAAGCGTTCTCGCGCCATGCTTAAGATCAGCAAAACGGCCTAACAAGAACGCGCCAACGGCTCCCACCAGTCCACGGATCGTCAGTCCAATGTAGATGGAAGAGAGGCTCCACCCCAGGTCTTCTCGCATTGGTATGGCAATGACGCTGGTAGACCAGAACACCCCTGCGGTCATGAAGCTCATGAGGAACGCAACGGCCACAATCACCCATCCATAAAAGAAGGGTATTCGCCCGTGCCATGACTGCTCCTCTAGTGATTGCTCATCGTTTCGGCTGCCCTGTGCCATCGTTCCCCTGTATTCCTAGAAGTAAACACATTTATGATGGGCCTGACGCAGGAAGCCCCACGACCCAAATTTAATCCGGCCGTGGGACTCTATTACATCTATTTAAGGACTAGGGCTTTACGTTGATATCAGCCCACACCCCAGCGTCGTCGGTGAAGTAGACATCTCTTGGCAACACGCAGCCGCCGGAGCGCACCGCGAAGGACTCAGGGTGGCTTGCGGCGTAGGGCTCAATGCCCTCCTCAAGCTCACGAGCAGCCTTGATAAGGCGACGGCGCATCCGGATTATCCCCATGTCTGTGGTGGCCAGATGCTCCTTTGAACGGTCAGCAATCGTACCCATGCCGTCAGTCATGGCGGAGTCCTGGGCCCTGATGAATGCAATGCCGGTGTAGCTCTCTGTCTTCTGCTTCTCCCGGTCGATAAGGTAGTCGTTGCGCCGGTTGCCTATGGCAAGCCATGAACCATCATCCATTATGTTCTTATCGAAGTTATTCTCATATCGTTGGCTCTCATCCAAAGGCCCGAATGGGTTCCATCGGACGTGGATGAACCAGCAGTTCTCATCGTCAATCGGCACCATTGCGCCGCCTTGAGTGATGCCCTGAGGCTCACGGGGAATCATGGTGAAGTAGGGGAACAACCACCGAGATATCCGCCAGTAGTAGCTATCCTCTTCCGCCTTACGCCGCGCGCCAATGAGGATGCCTCCGTCCGTGTCCTCAACGTGGAACTTGGGTGCCCTATCCGGGAACTGGTACTTTCCGGCCAGGGTGGTAGCTGTGGCCGAGTCGTCCAGAGAAGAAAGTTGGCTGTGTAAAAGGGAAGCATGGACCGTATCGATGTCACCCTCAACCACTTGTACGTAGTTGGACTCATACCGGAGTTTGGAGACGGAGACCTGATCCATCTCCAGGCCTATGTATTCAAAACCAGGCATCTGCGGCTCAAGCTCTGCCGGCCCCATATAGGCCCAGATCAGTCCGCCGCCTTCCTTCACGGGGTACGATTTAATCTTCACCTTGTCTTTGAAGTTACTCTCGGCAGGTTCTGAGGGCATGTCTATGCAGTTGCCATCTTTGTCGAACTTCCAGCCGTGGTACACGCAGCGCAGCCCGCATTCTTCGTTCCTGCCGAAGAAGAGGCTAGCTCGCCGATGGGGACAGAAGTTGTCCAACAATCCCACGTCGCCGTTGGTGTCCCTATAGGCCACAAGGTCTTCGCCCAGAATCCGGGAACGAAGTGGTGCGCCATCCGCCTCCGGTAGCTCCTTGGAAAGAAGGATTGGCGTCCAGTAGCGCCGCATCAAGTTCCCCATTGGGGTACCAGGGCCTACACGACACAGATAATTCGTTTCTTCTACGGTTAACAAGACGATTACCTCCCTGTCAATTTCCACTAAGACCGAATGAGCGATTCCGCGCACCTAAACCGACGCCAGTTTACATCACTATTTTTTTGAAATCCAGCGTTTCGATTACAATACTGAAC
>Ga0302127_10001391_pt1 | contig 14339 bp, 15 predicted proteins | sample CB4_SCM_MG_FD_204452 | JGI IMG/M metagenome (GOLD analysis project Ga0302127, IMG submission 204452) | Marine microbial communities from Western Arctic Ocean, Canada - CB4_SCM | ecosystem: Environmental > Aquatic > Marine > Oceanic | place: Canada: Western Arctic Ocean | collected 2017-09-24
AACAAACACAAGGAACCCCCAAATGATCAAACAATCAAACGAAGACAAACAAGTGTTCACGACTGGCGAAGCAGCGAAAATCTGCAACGTGTCACAACAAACAATAATTCGTTGTTTTGATAACGGTCGCCTTCAGGGATTTAAAGTTCCAGGGTCTCGTTTTCGACGCATCCCCCGCGCCGAACTCCTTCGTTTTATGCACGACAACAATATGGATACAGGCCGCCTAGGGCCAACGTGTTTGCAAGTGTTAGTCATAGGAATTGACAACGAGAGCTTAGATAGAGTTATTAAAACATATTCCATGGGGCACAACGTAAACATTTCTCACGCGACCGATGCGTGGACAGCCGGGTTCATCGCACATGAATATAAACCAAGCTTAATCCTTCTAAACCCAGTTGTTGAAGGAATCAACACAAGAGCCATACTTGCATCACTTTCAAAACACACTGGGAACCCACCAAAGATAGTACCTATCGGTAACAATTTTCAAAACGGTGTAAATGTGCAGGCACATGAAGCCGATTCAACAGAAGTGATCAAACAAGCAGTGCAACAACTATTAACTGCCTAACAAAATAAAAAAGTAAACCTACACAGGGCAATGAACGAGATGAATCAAGAAACTAAAACAACCAAACTATCAAACGTGTTACTTATTGGCTCGATGCCAAAAACAATAGATGCAATACGGGCATCGCTTGAAGCTGAAAATTATGTTGTAGAGCACATTGCTTCTGTATCAGAATTTAAAACTACCGTTCAAAAAGATTCGTTCGACCTTATTGTCACTGCCACCGATTCATCAAAATTCACATCAAGTGATTTGTTTGAAATGGTTATGTTGTTAACACCAGAAACACCCGTGGTTGGATACACCGAGAAACCAGACCCAACACAAATAATCGAATTTGTACGACTTGGTGGCGTGGATTTCTTTTGCATACCAGAAGATTTACAAGCGATTGCAGGCCGAGCACAAACAGTAATTGAATCTGCCGTAGAGGTTGCAGATTTAAAAGAATCAGCCGACGCAAACGCTCGGTTATACAACTCGGTAACGGAAGAACTCCAACGGGTGTCGGACGAGAACGATTCTCTATGCAATGATCTTGCAAACACACATTGTGAAACAGACAAGAAAATGAAACAGGTTGCAATTGGCGCCGAATTTCAAACGCTCGTGAACCAAGAACTAGAAGTGGAGTCTATGCTGCGAACCGCGCTTGGATATATGCTTACTCGAATTGGCGCGACGAATGCCGCGGTTTATCTTCGAGAAGGTGAGATAGACTGGGGTATTGGTGCATATATTAACTACGACCGACAAGCAGAACAATTCCAATCACTTATAGACACACTTGGGCCAATAGTGTGCCCCACGGTGTCTTGCGAGACTGGTACAAAGCGATACAAAGACGGCGAAGTATTTGCAACCACGGTTGATGCTGACCCTATTGATTTTTCTGGCAGCGAAGTAGTGACCGTCTCTTGTTTTCACGAAGAACGGTGTATGGCTGTTCTGGTTTTGTTCCGTGGCGACACTCGACCGTTTGGAGAAGAAGCCATGGATACGATTGAAACAATCCGGGAGATTTTCGGAACGCAACTTGGAACTATTCTTAAAATACACAGACGCGCAGAAACCACATGGCCAAGCGAGTTTATCGATGACGACGATTGGTCACAAGGAAAAGCGGCGTAACAACCAATAAATTTACAGCCCCGAGCCAGTAATTGAGACAAGCCGTATATTTTCTTGCCCAACAACATCACTGATTTGCTGAATCAACTTCGGCTCAACAACAACCCTGCGTTGACTACGCAGGGTTGCTACATGCTCGCCAGTGTTTACATGGATATATACGTCTGCCGGCATTGCGCCCTGTCCCACCTTTGATGCCCCCGCTTGTTTAATCATCCCCGACACCATTTCCATTTGCCCCCTGGCCTGCCCGTTTGATACGGCTTCATGGAATGTAATTTCAATTCGTTTAGATAGGTAGAGCGAGGCCTCAGGCAGTGCGACGACTTTGTTTACGAGTAACTGTAATTCACCCCTACCCCTGTCGACTTTTCCAACAATAAGTACAACGTCGTCTTTTTGTAAAAGATGTGCGTGTTTTTGATACCCCTCAGAAAAAATAACACAATCAATTTTCCCGACACGATCCTGTAACGTGAGAATTGCCATTTTTTGTCCCGCGCTTCTTCCGTTACGAATAACAACTATTCGAACGGCAGACAGCACTCCGCCCACGACAACTTCTTTTCCATCGCTTTTATCCCTAAGCGACATTACACTATCAGAGCACCACGCCTCAAGTTCTTTGTCGTGAGCATCAAGCGGGTGGCCCGAAACATGAATTCCAAGTACTTCTTTTTCGTGTTGCAATGTTTCTGGTTGGGTCCATGGAGTAACTTTTGGTAATTTAATATCCCCACCGTCACCTGCTTTGTTTGTGGTGTTTTCTGGAACACCAAACAATCCACTTTGCCCCGCTTCTTTATCTTTTGCAACAGAAGCGCCAATAGAAATGGCCCTGTCTAGCACCGCCAAAAGACTCGCTCTGTTTTCCACTCCGTGCATGGAATCAAAAGCCCCGCCCTTTATCAGCGATTCAACAGTTGCCCGATTTGCCGATCGACCACTTACGCGGGAACAAAAATCAAATACAGAATCAAAAGCACCACCCGACTTTCGTTCTTCGACAATTGCAGAAACTGCCGCACTTCCAGCACCCTTTACTGCTCCTAAACCAAAACTAATACTTCCATTCACATTTGTTCTTGCTTCATCATTATCAAAAACAACAGAAAAATCAGCGTCGGATTGATTTATATCTGGCGGTCCAACCGGAAATCCAATGTGTATGTTCTCTTTAGAATGATCAGGGAAAATTACACGTCTGCAATCACCAATATACGGTGCCCAATCCTCGGTTTTTCTTGCACCACTTTCAAACGTAAGTACCGCAGCCATATATTGAACAGGAAAATACGTTTTTAAATATGCCGTTTGGAATGCAATTATAGAGTATCCCGTGGAGTGACTTTTGTTAAATCCATACCCAGCAAACTTAAGAATTAAATCAAACAACTCGTTTGCAAACTTTTCTTTTAAGCCCTTTTCAACAGCGCCGTTAACGAACTTTGGACGGTTGGCATTGATAATCTTGTGTTTCTTTTTACCAATGGCTTTAATTAGCGTGTACGCTTCTCGCAACGGAATATCACCAAGTGCGTGCACTATTTGCATAACCTGTTCTTGGTAGACCATGATGCCGTAGGTTTCCTTAGTAAACCCATCAATGATTTCGTGTACCTTGGGAACTTCTTCAACGCCGTTTTTTCGTAAACAAAAAGTCTCAATAAGATCCATCGGTCCAGGTCGAAAGAGTGCGTTTGCCGCGATAAGGTCTTCAAGTCGCGTTGGTTTCATCTGCTTTAACAAGCGGCGCATGCCGCCCGATTCAAACTGAAAAATCCCAGCAGTGTCGCCACGCATGAATAAATCTAAAACTTTTTTATCTTCAAGGTGTATTCGTTCAAGGTCTAAAGGGTGCGCCCCATCGTTAAACTTGCGGTTTACGGCGCGCCAAATTTCTTCGTCTTCTAAACTTTCGCGCACAAGTTTCTTCGCAAGCTCGATAGTGGAAAGAGTTCGAAGGCCAAGAAAATCCATTTTTAGCAACCCAATACGCTCACACGTTGGCCCGTCCCATTGGGTGACTACGTCAGAGCTTCCACTCGCCTTACAAAGGGGCACGATGTTATCGAGTGGCTCGGTTGCAATCACAACACCAGCGGCGTGCACCCCAACGTGCCTAGCGTGGTGTTCTAACTGTCTGGCCGTGTCAATAATCTCTTTTATTTCTTTTGAGCCCTCGTACACCTCTCTGAGTTCGTCGCTCTTTTTAAGTGAATTATCTATTGTTATGTTGAGTTCAGTGGGAATAAGATTTGAGAGCCGTTGCCCGTCGCCAGCAGAAAGCCCGTGCACGCGGGCAACATCTTTAATTGCTGCTCTTGCTTTTAGCCTTCCAAACGTGATGATTTGCGCAACATGTCCATATTTTTTACGGACAAAATCAATAACATCAGCACGGCCGTTTTGACAAATGTCAATGTCGATATCTGGATATTCGGTTCGATCTGGATCAGTGAATCGTTCAAAGAGTAACCCGTATTTTACTGGGCAGGCGTTTGATAATCCAAGAACAAACCCAACCATTGTGCCCACGCCTGAACCCCGCGCGTTTGCTGGAATGCCATTTTGTCTTGCCCAATCAACAAAGTCCCAAACAATAAGAAAGTAAGCACTGATGTTTTTGTCTGAAAGAATTCGAAGTTCTCGTTCAAGGCGAGCTCTAATTTCGTCTGTCACACCCTTGGGGCCATACCGCCATATAAGTCCTGCTTCACATAAACACAGCAACGCCTTGTCGCAATCTTTTTTAAGTTCTTCTTCAGAAACATCCGTGTCTTTTTGTGAGTCCCAGGGGTGTAAGGCAAATCGTTGGCAATGCTCTTTAAACCACTCAGTCAAATCCCCGCCTTTGTATGGTTTATAGGAATCCGGCCCTGTTACCCGAACAACGGGCGCATGGTTTTTATCTACATCAAGGGTAACATTGCATCGTTCTGCAATAGCGGCGCTGTTTTCAATGGCTTCGGGTATGTCTTTAAACAACTCTTCCATTTGCACGTGCGACTTTACATATAAATCGCGTGAATAAACAAGTCGCTCGGTGTCGGCTTTTTGTTTTTGCATGGAAATACAGCAAAGCGTATCGTGTGCATCCCAATCTTCTTCGCCAAGGTAGTGTGCATCGTTGTCGCACACTATTGGCAATTCAAGCTCTTTTGCCAATTTTATAAGGTGGGGGTTGATTGCAAGTTGATCTTGTACATCGTGTCTTTGTAATTCAATATAAAACCGTGGCTCGCCGTTGCTGTTTGGAGAAAACGTTTCAGCGTGCCATTTTGCCTCTTTTACGGCCTTGTCCCAGTCTTCACTATTGCCGCTGTCAACAAAGTTGCACAAATGGTAGGCGATGGAACTTCCCAAGTGCCCATTGATTGCGATTAGACCTTCTGAATAAGTTGAAAGCGTTTCATGGTCCATTCTGGGTTTGTAATAAAAGCCATTTAAAAAAGAATCGGAACTCAATTTAACAAGATTTCTCCACCCTTCATTGTTTTCAGCAAGCAACACAAGGTGGAACCCACCATCTTTAACACCTGTTTTTTCTTTTACCGTTCTATCACCAATGGCAACATACGCTTCTATACCAAGAATTGGCTTTATACCGGCAGCGATTGCTTTTGAATAAAACTCAAACGCCCCATATAAATTGCCATGGTCGGTTACAGCAACCGAATTCATACCGAAACTTTTTACACGTTCAAGAAGTGCGTCAATTTTGTTTCCACCATCAAGCAGTGAATACTCACTGTGAAGATGAAGGTGAATAAATGAGTTTTTGTTTTTTTTTGTTACCACGAGTGCATCTTTGCGAACGCCCATGATACCACCTCTCAAAAAGTGACTATGATTGATTTTGTATGATCATGCGACAATTCCAAATTAGCTCAACGGCACAGATGTCGTTGCCCGCAAAAATAGCATCAATCGCCTTTGGGCTCGTGCTTCTCTTGCCCATCTTCGCACTCCTTATCGTTGCAGGGGTTGTGTCCGCATTTGTTTTTGGGATTTTGTTGCTTGTTGGCGTTGTTCGAGCCAAGGCCAGGGCACTGTTCGGGGCAGGATCTGGTGAAAATTTTTCAGCAGGTCCCTCTGCGGGCGGACGAAAAAACGTCCGTATAAAGCGAGACTGACGGGGCAGGTTCGGGTTTTCTGAACACGAGTTTAGAGGCAGGCCCTCGTCTCTCGTTGCACCGTGTCTTGGTACGAAAGGTGAAGTTGTTTTGTAAGTCCGCCTACCACCCCATCGCAAATCGGTTGGTCTTGTGTGTTTGCGCCCTCTTCAGTTTGCACAGAGGCACGAACGCCAACGACAGGCAAAACACCCCAACTAGAATTAGTTAAGAAAACTTCATCTGCATCAAGCAGTTCATCAAAGGCGACTTGTTTTTTGTTTGTCCCCACACCTAAATCATCGGCAATTTGGATGAGCACTTTGCGGGTGATCCCGGGCAATACGGCTGACGGCTCGTCGTCTGGACCCTCTTCACCCCGAGCGATTGGCGTGAACATTGTTCCATCTTTCACGCCAAATACGTTACTTACACAACCACTTGCAACATGTGCGCTTGGAGTTAACCACAACGCTTCCCCACATTTTTGCATGGCTGACATTTGTAAATTAAGTAGGTTTCCCCAATAGTCAAGTGTTTTGTGCCCAGCGGTAAACGCAAATGGGTTTACTCTTCCGCTTGCAAGTGAAACAAGTGTGCCGTTTTTATAAAACCCATCTGGGTAGTTTGTCGGTGGTTGCGATTGGATAATAATAGTTGGGTCACTCCCGCCTGCTCCAGTTTGTTGCAACATATTTAAATCACCCCCAGTAATGGTGATTCGAATTCGGGCTTCGGTTTGCTCGTTTGCTTCAAGTGTTAACTGTAGTGCTTCTACAAGTGGTTCAACGTGAAGTTTTTCAGTGAGGCGAAGCGCGGCACACGAATTAGCAAGTCTGTTCATGTGATCCATGGCTCGAAACACATGTCCATTGCGCGCAATCATCGTTTCGAACAGGCCTACTCCGTGTTGAATCCCCGCATCAAACACACTCATTGTTGCTTCTGTGTCTTCGACAAACGCCCCGTTTATCCAAACCTTCATTGAATCCAAGCTCCAGTAATAAGTAACGGGTCGGTATCTGAATGGCAAACAATTCGCAAACTAGCCACCCTCTCTTTGTCCACTTTAAAAACAGCAACGTGCGTTGCTGTGCCATCCCCATATTCCTTGTCGTCGCCAGTCGTCACAACGACGGCGATGTCCACACCCAACTCGATAGATTTTGCACACACCCTAGAAAGAGAATTTGCTAAGGTTGGTTCAATAACTTGGTTTTCAACAACATTGCTTAGATAGGATGGGTTAGATTGAAACAAGGGCACAAGTCGAACCACCTCTTGTTGCACGTGTTGGGCAACACCGGATTCTTGTTTAGCAGACCACCAAGAAACACTTGCGGCAAAAACAAGAATAAAAAGTACCCCAATCCATCGACGTTTGTTATTCATTGGTAACACTTTGTGTGTAAGTGCGCAGCGCGTTGGCGCGTTCAAGTAGTTGTTCTGGGTTGTTGTTTAGTGGGGCAAGGTCGTAATGCCAAACAGTTTCTGCATGAAGATTGAATGGGGCTAGTTCTGCAAACAAATCAACTAACGGCGCATCCCACATGGGCCTGTTTGTCCAAGCGGCGGTCATGATGGGTTCGTTTCCTACGCGCTCGATTCGAACATCATATTCCCCATGAAATGTAAACGGAAACGAAACGGGCGTTCGCCCAACTTCTCGGTCATTTACCCACACCAAAGCGCCGGGAGGATTGGTTGTTACTAAGATGGTTCGCTTTACACAACCCAACAATGAACAACTCAATAAAACTATAGATACAAAAAATCGCATGATGGGTGGGATTATATAGCGTGAATGATCTGACCGAATTGTTTAATCAAACTCATCCCCACGGAATGTGGACGCAAGGTAGTGTTTTCGAACCAATTCATCATTAATAATCGTTTTTGGGTCCCCGTCGCGCAAATTTTTACCATTGTCAATAATGTACGCTCGGTCACAAATATGGAGCGTTTGTTGCACCGCGTGGTCTGTAACAAGGATAGCAATCCCAGAATCCGCAAGTTTGCGCACTTCTTTTTGTACGTCTTCTACAGTGTGAGGGTCAACCGCAGCAAATGGTTCGTCGAGCAAAATGAGTTTTGGTCTCATGATTAACGAGCGAGCAATTTCCAATCTTCGCCGCTCACCACCACTGCAGGTTCGCGCAAAGTGGTCTCGTTTGTGTTCAAGGTGGAATTGCGCAAGGAGTTCATCGCATCGTTGTTTTTGAATTTGTTTTGGGATTGGCAGTGTTTCAAGAATAGTAAGAAGATTATCACCACAAGTCATTCCACGAAACACGCTTGGTTCTTGCGCGAGGTAGCCCATGCCACGGCGCGCGTGTTGGTACATTGGAAGATAGGTAACGTCTTCGCCATCGAAAAGAACTCTGCCGTTTTCTGGAGTAATCATTCCAATCATCATGCGAAACGTTGTTGTTTTCCCCGCGCCGTTTGGCCCCAACAATCCGACAATTTCACCAGCGTTTACTTCAATCGAAACTTCGTCGACAACTTTTCTTCCACCGTAACTTTTGACTAACTTTGTAGCAGAGAGTAAAGCCAAAACTATTCTTCTTCGCCGCCTTCTTCGGTTTCTATTTCAACCTTAATCCGTTTTGCTAACGGGGTCCACTCTTTGGGATAAAACCGGTGCGCAAGTTTACCGATAATAAGGTGCATGTCTTCATAGATATAGTCGTCAAGCAAAACAGGCGCATGGTCAGAAACAACGACTTTCGCCGTCCATGTAGTTCTTGCTTTTCCTGTTTTTGAAATCCACCGTTCCATGTCAATGTCTTCTATTTCTTCAGACGACCATGTTCCTTCGGGAGTAACAAGTGTGCCACTATCCTCAAGACGATACGTGTTGGCCTTTTTCTTCATCTTGAAGTATGCCCAAAAATAATAAAAACCAAATGGAATACAAAGTATAAACAACCACTGCATCGGACGGTCGAACTTACTTGGAGGAACCACACTTCCGTACGCATTGAGGTTTTCATTTAAGACGTCTTGTGCTTCTCGAAGCGTAGCGCCGTCGCTTGATTCTACTGCGCTTTTGAATAACAAAAGTGTGTTTTTCCACTGGGGATCAAGACCGGCGTCTTCTTCAAGAGCAACATGCAAAGCTACGGCTGCCTTGTCTCTTTCTTCAGCACCCATTTCAACATAAAGCGCGTCTTTAACATAATTGTTTTGGAGGTCTGCTCTTGTTGCATCTTGGATTGCATCAGGAATTACTACAACATAATCATAGACTCCCCAAAATCCAAGGACGACGCAGACGATTGCCATAATGACTGTTTTAAGCCAATATCTTGTTGCTAATGATGTTGTAATAGCCACGGATTCTACCTCGTTGTTAATACCTAAATAACTTCTTTACATAGTGTACGACAAAGCGCCACAGCCGCGGTATAAACAATTGTGCAAGTAGAAACCGCCGGAAGGTGTGCTAACAAATAATCGAGTTGTCTTTTGGTTGTGGTATCGGGGTTTATCTTCGATAAAACATGTTCGCCGAGTTCTTCAATTGCGTGGTCAAACCACGCGCAAGAGGGTTTCTCGGGGTTCTTTGGCTCTTCAACCTGGACACGCACCATAACACCGCTGCCAAGTGCAACGATTGGACAAAGACCTAAACTTGTGGACGGTTCTCTGCAAAGGACAATGGCGGCAAGCCCTTTTGCCCGTAAGGCATGATGGATTATTCCAGAATCTCTTCCCACTAGTGGAGGACGAACGAGAAATCTTCCACTGGCAGCAATGTCATCTCCCGTTTCAATAGATTCGATAATTTGGACTCGCTTACCATTCTTTGCAAAAGAAACAATTTCTGTTCTTGTTTCACAAAGCGTAAGCAGTTCAGTTGCAATTGCTTCCCAGTTTTCAGAAGCTCTATGTTGGGCAATTTTTTCAACCGAAACTTTTTCTTTTTTACATAAAGATGTGTATGTTTTTTGAGCCATATAAAAAGACGTATCGGTAAACTATCCTGCGTACGCCTCACGGACTTCATCGGCTAGAACACTATTTCCAAACCACAGTTTAACGGGACCGCCCGGTTGTAAATGCATAAGGACCGGCGCGCCCGCGGGCATGAGGAAGGCGCTTTGTTCAGCTGTTTCTCCATCGTTCATGAGCGCCGTGAGTAAACTCGCCAAAATTTGTTCATCACCCACATCAAAAAGAAGTGGGTCTCTTGTATTTAACTTAATGGTTGCTGATGCATCGAACTCTTGCCAAAGTTCATCGCCAGCCATGCTGAATGCAACCGCATCAAAAACAGATCGCCATTTTCCACAGGGTACAAGAACAGTTTGTCCTTGGTGAATTCTTCTTGCGCACTCAACAGAAGAGGCAACTAGGGCCTCGGGGGCAATGGCGGTGCAATTCCAGTCCCCTTCACAGGATTGCCCGTCGCTGCAAAGGCAGTCTTTGACATCCGCACTCTGGGAACCCATTTCTAGGCGTACGCAATCGTCTCCGTCTTGTGTGGCGGTGATGCCAAACTCATGAAGTAGCTCGTTAATTTCTTGTTCTGGGAGAAAATCCAATAATCTATTCCTATCTATTTGTGTTCAATGTATGCGTATTCAATACGATAGTGGCTACTATTGCAAGCGATGTCTGTCACTACCATACTTTTTGTTTGCACCGGCAATACGTGCCGAAGCCCAATGGCTGAAGGTATAGCTCAAAAATGGCTTGATGACCACGGTTTTAAAGACTGGTTCGCTGTTTCAGCGGGTGTATTCGCTTTTGGGGGGTGCGCGACAAGTGAAGAAACGGTGCAAGCGCTCTCTCAACGAGGCATTGTTTTTGACGGCATGAGCAAGCCGCTAACAAAGGAAATGGCGACCTCAGCAACAAAAGTGTTCTGTATGTCACGAAGTCATCTTGCAGCGGCGAGTCAGTTTACAGACACAGCGGAACTTCTAGATCCAAACGGCGACATTCTTGACCCAATTGGCCAAGACCAATCGGTGTACGATGCGCTCGCAAAACAAATGGAAGTATTCATAGCCAGTAAACTTCAAATACTCACCTCTGAGGAATAAATATGTCTTTTCAAATTGGAACAATAGTCATCGGTTCAGACCACCGCGCTCGAGAAATTGTAGACAGCATTGCTGTGCACCTTAAGCCACTTGGATGGACGGTACACAAACAGTATGGTGCTGGTGAAGATTCAGTCGATTACCCCTGCATCGCGGATGCTGTCACTTTGGAAATTACTTCTGGCGAAGCCGTTTGTGGTGTGTTGATTTGTGGCTCTGGAATTGGTATGTCGATGGCTGCAAATAAGGCCAACGGCATTCGCGCCGCGCTTGTGCATGAACCAGTCGCTGCCGAAATGAGCCGGCGACACAACGACGCTAACGTGCTTTGCATGGCGGCCGATGGTCCGATGGACAGCGACTACAACGCCATTATTGATACTTGGCTTGCAACCGAATTTGAAGGCGGACGCCACCAACGCCGCGTCGCCCTCATGCGTTAATCTACCCGCGGTAGATAAACTGGTCTAAAAAGCATGTTGCACTCGCGGTTGATTACATTGACGTTATCACATTGAGTCTTTACATTGACTCAGCAAGCTCTGTGAGAAGGCGAACACCCCAGCCAGTTGGGCCGGTGCAATACAACCCGCGGTCACTTTCAACACTGCTGACACCAGCAATGTCAATGTGCGCCCATGGAATATCTTCGTCGACAAAGAAACTCAAGAAAGCGGCACCTTGAATAGGCTGCGCACCCCGCGCAGGCGCCGAGTTGTGTAAATCAGCATGTTTTGCACGCATGTAGTTGCGATGATCTTCCCAAAGCGGCAGTTCCCAAACTCGTTCGCCTGTTTTCTTTGAAGCTTTTTCAATTTGTTTTTTCAACGTAGAATCGTTGCACCACAATCCAGCGCAGAACGAACCAAGCGCAACAACCACACCGCCCGTAAGCGTTGCCATATCCACAATTTTTGTTGGCTTGATTTTTTTACACGCCCACGCCAATCCATCCGCAAGAACTAGCCGGCCCTCAGCATCTGTGTTGGTTACTTCAACGGTCACGCCGTTAAACATTTTAATAATATCGTCGGGCCTATACGCGTTGCTTGAAACCATGTTTTCTGCACAAGGAAGTATCGCGGTAACTCTTGTTGGAACACGTAGGTTTGCAATAGCTTCCATTGCACCAAGTACACCCATGCCCCCGTTTTTATCGTACTTCATCCCCTTCATGCCGTTACTGATTTTAAGCGAGTACCCTCCGGTGTCGTAGGTAATTGTTTTACCAACAAGGCAGAGGTGTTCGCCAGATTTCCCCTTTCCACTACCAGCATGTTCAAGGATAATCATGCATGGTTTTTCGGCAGACCCCATACCAACATTCACAATGCCGTTAAGGCCAAGTTCTTTTGCTTGTGTGTAGGAAATAATCTTGCACTTGAGTCCGCATTTCTTTGCAATTTTCTTCGCCTCTTTGGCCATCCATGGTGGATTACAAATATTAGGCGGTGTTGCCGCAACTCGGCGAGCATCATTTACGGCGTCACCAAGAATTACACCTCGTTTTAAACCGCGAACAACCTCTTTTGAAGCGCTTGTGATTTGAAGCGTCCCTTGTTTTTTTATCCGCTTGGTGGCAGATCCATCAAACTGATCAACTCGCCAGTTTGCGATTGTCATCCCTTCAGCAACAAGTTGCCCAATCTCACACCCTGTCGCTACGCCTTGTGGAATAGTCAGGTGAAGTTGTAAGTCCACTGAACACAACTCCGCTTTTCCAAGCGCACGAACAACCGAGCCACCAATATCTCGAAGGTCAGCGTTTTTTAGTTCCGACTTTTTGCCAAGGCCAACAAGCAATACGGACCCCGCGCGGGTTGTCTCGCCCTGTTTGCCTGAGAAGTTGTGGCCAGTGATGGCGTCGGTGCATTCTGTTTTGAAGCGAGACAGCGCCGGTGGAACTCGTTTTGTATCTTGCCAAACGCCAAGAATATGAGTCTTTGAACTAGCGCTACGAATTTGTATAGACATAAACATGTGTTACACCCTACCATGAACATTATGTCCGATGTGCACAGAATTCTTGATGCAAATATAAATCGCGCCGCTGAAGGCATGCGTGTCTTAGAGGACATAGCACGGTTTTCACTAGAAAACAAAAAGCTTTGCTCTTCTATAAAAAAATGCCGACATGAATTACGAATGCAGACTCCTGAAATTAATTCTCGAGATGCGCAAGGAGATGTTGGAACCACTATTTCCACAAAATCGGAGGGTAAACGGGATTCGGTGCACGACATTGCACTTGCTGCGGGCAACCGGTGCGCCGAGGCACTCCGAGTTATAGAAGAGTTTTTAAAACTATCGTCCGCAAAAAATACCGTCGAAGCAATTCGCTACACAATGTATGATCTTGCGGAGGAAGTGATCCGATTGCTTGGAGCAACGAATAAACAGCAGTGGAAACTGTGCTTTGTAATGACTAAAGACGACTGCGTGCTGGCTTGGCAAGACACCCTAAGGCAATCGATTATCGCTGGTTGCGACTGTGTCCAGGTTCGAGAAAAAGAACTTTCAACGCGCGAGCTAATAGAACATGTGCACGAAGTAAAACAGATAGCACAAACATATGGAGCGCAGGTTATCGTGAACGACCGCGTGGACGTGGCACTTGCTACACAAGTTTCAGGGGTGCACCTTGGCGAACACGATATGTCTATCCAAGATGCTCGAAAACTTTGCGGTTCAGAATATATCATTGGCGCAACAGCACACACCACCGACATGATTACATCGTCAATAGGGGTGGGTGCCGACTATATTGGCGTTGGTTCAATGTTTGCTTCTCAAACCAAACCAAACGTGCAAGTTGCGCCGCTTGGTCTGTTGAAAAACGCGCTGGCGTATACACACTTAGCGATTGGGGGCATTACACCTGAAAATGTTCACGAGTTATATACAGTTGGCTGCAAAGGTATTGCGGTAAGTTCTGCAATCGCACACGCGACTACCCCAGAAAAAATCGTTTCATCTCTTTTGCAACCGGAGCACCAAGCAACATGATTCTTGCATCAGCAGAACACCACGGCATTGTTTCAACAACGCTTACTACATTTGTTTCCCTTCTCGCTTTTGCAACAGTAGTTGGCGTATTGGCAAAATTTGTAAAGGTTCCGTACACAATAGCCCTTGTTCTCGCGGGTCTTCTTGTCGCAGTTTTAGGCGCGGCACCCGACGGCGTGGTTATCACACAAGAGTTGATTTTAGTGTTACTTCTTCCGCCCTTATTGTTTCAAGCTGGTTTGCACCTTGATATAGAATTACTACAAAAAAAAGCAGTGCCTGTTCTTATTCTTGCAATTCCTGGCGTTCTTGTTTCGACACTGTTTGTCGCGATTGCTGTTCGTCCATTTATTGGTGACCACGCATGGCTTCCCGCACTGTTATTTGGCGCAATGCTTGCGCCCACGGACCCTATTTCAGTTATGGCAACGTTAAAAACAGCAAAAGCACCAAGCC
>Ga0302127_10001395_pt1 | contig 14338 bp, 14 predicted proteins | sample CB4_SCM_MG_FD_204452 | JGI IMG/M metagenome (GOLD analysis project Ga0302127, IMG submission 204452) | Marine microbial communities from Western Arctic Ocean, Canada - CB4_SCM | ecosystem: Environmental > Aquatic > Marine > Oceanic | place: Canada: Western Arctic Ocean | collected 2017-09-24
ACACCAACGCGCCGCATGCAGGCAAACGCCGCATCACGCATGGCTTGGTACTCGACGTCGGACAAGGTCTGGGTGGGCGCAACAGTGATGCTGTCACCGGTGTGCACCCCCATTGGGTCGAAGTTCTCGATACCGCAGACCACGACACAATTGTCGGCCGTGTCGCGCATCACCTCGAGCTCGAACTCCTTCCAACCCTTAATCGATTTCTCGATGAGGATCTCGCCGATCGGGCTGGCATTGATACCCGCGGCCGCCAGCTTCTCGAACTCATCAGGCGTCGAAGCAATCCCGGTGCCCTTGCCGCCAAGGATGTATGCCGGCCGGATGATAATGGGGAGCTCGAGCTCGGCCACCACGGAGCGTGCTTCCTCCATCGTGTGCGCGACACCCGAAGCGGGCACGTTGAGACCAATGCCGACCATCGCGATCTTGAACTTTTCGCGGTCTTCTGCGGTAGAGATTGCTTCGGCGTTGGCACCTATGAGCTCGACCCCGTATTCGTCCAACACACCCAACTCGACAAGTTCCATGGCGAGGTTGAGGGCCGTTTGGCCACCCAGCGTTGGAAGCAGGGCGTCAGGTCGTTCTCGCTCGATGATGCTGGTCAACACCTGCGCCGTCAGCGGCTCGATATAGGTCGCATCCGCGAAATCCGGATCGGTCATAATCGTCGCCGGGTTCGAGTTGGCGAGAACAACCGTGTACCCCTCCTCGCGAAGAACACGACATGCCTGAGTACCCGAATAGTCGAACTCGCAGGCTTGCCCGATCACGATTGGGCCAGAGCCGATGAGCAGGATCTTGTGGATGTCGTCGCGGCGAGGCATCAGCGCGCCCCTTTGACCTTGGTCATGAGTTCCTCGAACTGGTCGAACAAATACACGCTGTCGTGTGGGCCGGGCGACGCCTCGGGATGATGCTGCACACTGAACGCCGGCGCATCGCTGAGCTGCATGCCTTCGCACACGCCGTCGTTGAGGTTGACGTGTGTCATTGTTGCTTTGCCCGAGAACGAATCGGCATCGACCGCGAAGTTGTGGTTCTGGCTTGTGATCTCGACCATGCCGGTAGCGAGGTTCTTGACCGGGTGGTTTCCCCCGTGATGACCGAATGGCATCTTGCGGGTTTCGGCACCGATGGCCCGAGACAGCAACTGATGACCGAGACATATTCCGAAGATCGGCACCTCACCAATCAGCGCGCGGATGGTCGCTGTGCCATGTTCGACAGCTGCAGGATCGCCCGGCCCGTTGGACAGGAAGACACCGTCGACATCTCGGTCGAGAATATCGGCAGCAGCCGTCCAGGCCGGGACCACTTCGACGGTGCCGAGGCCCGACAAATGCGTCAGAATCGTCGACTTGATGCCGAAGTCCATCGCGACAATACGTCGCGCTCCACCGGTCGACGCAACGGTGTAGGGCTGATCACAGGTAACCGCGGCGGCGAGGTCAATCCCGTCGGTACCTGGCTCGTTCGCTGCTGCCTGCTTGATGGCCGATTCTTCAGCAGTCCCGAACGCACCAGGCATTGCGCCCAGGTCGCGGATATGGCGCGTCAATCGGCGCGTGTCTATCCCGGCGATACCGGGCACATCGCTCGCACGCAGGAACCCATCAAGGCTGTCGTTGCTTCGCCAGTTGCTGCGTCGACGAGCAAGATCTCGAACAACCACACCTCGACAGAATGGTCGCCGGCTCTCGTGGTCGAGTTCGCTCACGCCATAGTTGCCGATATGCGGATAGGTGAAGGAGATGATCTGGCCTGCGTAGGACGGGTCGGTGATCACCTCCTGGTAGCCGGTGAGCACCGTGTTGAACACGACCTCGCCGGCCGCAATACCGCCATCGGGGTCGGCCCCGATGGCCTCGCCTTCAAATATCGAGCCGTCGGCCAAAATTAGGGCCGCTTCTCGGATCGTCATCGTTGTGCCTCTCCGTCGATGACCATTGGTTCTCCGTGAACAATGGTGTGTCGTACTCGGCCGGTGAGTTCCCGGCCCTCATATGGGGTGTTCGAGCTTCGACTGGCCATCTCGCGGCCTGACACCACCCACGTCGCTGCGGGGTCAATGACCGCAATATTCGCTGGCCGGCCTGGCGCGATGGGCCCACCGTGGCAGTGCTCGATTCCGGCGATCGCCGCCGGCTGCCAGGACAAGAGTGCCAGAAGCGCACCGATGTCCATATCGAGTTCAGTCATCGCCAGCGCAAGCGCCGTCTCGAGACCGATCATTCCGCACGGGGCCTCATCGAACGGCAGTTCCTTGAGGTGTGGTTCGTGTGGGGCATGATCGCTCGTGATGGCATCCACGACTGAATCCGCAAGCGCCAATCGGACGGCAGCCACATCCTGCGCTGTTCGCAGTGGCGGGTTGACCTTGTAGAGCGAGTCATAGGACTCCACACAGCGGTCGGTGAGCGTGAAGTGGTGCGGTGCGATCTCCGCGGTGATGGACAGACCGGAGTTCTTTGCGGCGCTAACGATACCGATCGAGCCCGCCGTCGAGAGGTGCTGAAAGTGCACCTTGGCGCCGGTGAGGCGACAGAGGGTGACGTCGCGCATGACCATCAACTCTTCGGCCTCGGCCGGAATGCCGGGGATGCCAAGCACAGACGACATCGCCCCCTCGTGCATGTGGCCACCTTCGGACAACGATTCGTTCTCGGGATGCTGGGCCAAGGTAACTCCGAGACCACCTGCATATTCCATGGCTCGTCGCATCAGCCGATCATCTTGGAGGCCTTGGCCGTTGTCGGTAAAAACCTTGACACCGAGGTCGGCCATCTCGCCCATAGGCGAAAGCTGCTCGCCGTTGCGCCCCACGGTGATAGTGCCCGCCACCTCGATGTCGCACAGCGAGGCCTCGCCAAGGGTTTGGACTTCTCGGACGACCGAGGCGCTGTCGATGGCCGGCGTCGTGTTGGGCATGGCCAACACCGCGGTGAAACCACCAAGGACCGCTGCACGACTCGCTGACTCGACGGTCTCAGCCTCCTCGTTGCCGGGCTGACGAAGGTGGGCGTGGAGGTCCACGAGCCCCGGGGTCACGAAGCAACCTCCGGCATCGAGAGTGCGATCGCCGCTGAGATCGTCTCCAACGGCGACAATGCGACCGGCGGCGATGGCGACATCGGCCGTGCGTGAGCCAGTGGCGTCGACGACGGTGCCGCCCTTGATGACCAGGTCAGACACGTTCCACCTCCAACTCGGGAACCAGCCCAGCCCCTGATCCAAGGAGCTGGTACAGCACTGCCATGCGGGTCACCACACCGTTGGCAACCTGGTTGGTAACGACGGCGTTGGCCAAGTCAGGCACGTCTCCAGCGATCTCGACCCCCCGGTTCATTGGGCCGGGATGCATGACGAGTGTTCTGGGGTTGAGTGCTCGCGCTCGTGCCGAGGTCAACCCGAAGCGCGACGTGTATTCCCGCAAGCTGGGAATCAGCGACTCTTCCTGACGTTCGAGTTGCATGCGCAGCAGGTAAACGACATCAGCATGGGCACAGGCTTCGTCCATGTCTTGGGTGACCTTCACCGGCCACCCGTCGAGCGTCGGCGGTAACAGCGTGGGCGGTGCAACCAGCGTGACCTCAGCACCCAACGCAGCAAATGCCTTCACATTGGATCGAGCGACGCGAGAGTGCTTGATGTCGCCAACCAACGCTATTCTGAGGCCGGCAAGCGAACCGCGTTCTTGGCGGATGGTGTAACAATCAAGCAACGCTTGGGTGGGGTGTTCGTGCCACCCATCACCGGCGTTGACGATGGCTGCGTCGGTCCACTGTGAGATCTGCCGCGGCACACCAGCCGAAGCATGGCGTACAACAATGCCATCGATACCCATCGCACCGATGGTCTCGACGGTGTCGCGGAGCGACTCGCCCTTCTTGACCGACGAACTCGAAACGTTGAAGTTGAGGGTGTCGGCGCTGAGGCGCTTCGCAGCCGTCTCGAAACTCAGCCGGGTTCTCGTCGAGTCTTCCCAGAACAACCAGGCAATGGTCTTACCGCGAAGCACAGGCACCTTGGGGATTCGCCTGCCGCTGACCTCGAGGAAGTAGTCGCTCAAGTCGAGCAACTCGGTCAGACCTTCGGCACCAAGGTCGTCGATCGATATGAGGTGATTGCTCATTGGGGGGCCGCCGCTTCATAGGTGCCCAGCGCGACGCCTTCTTCGGTGACATCGACCAGCTCGTCTCGACGTGTCGGAAGGTTCTTACCGACGAAGTCAGGGCGTATCGGCAGTTCTCGGTGCCCCCGATCAACCATCACCGCCAACTGGACAGCGCGGGGTCGACCGAAGTCGGTCAGCGCGTCGAGAGCAGCGCGGATCGTCCGACCGGTGAACAGCACATCATCGACCAAGACAACGACCTTGTCGCCCAGCGCGAACGGGATGTCGGTCGGTGCTGCGGGGCCAACCGAACGGAGGCCGATGTCATCGCGATAGAACGCAACGTCAAGAGTGCCGGTAGGCGGCAGCGTCCCTTCGATCTCGCTCAAGTTCTGGGCCAAACGAATAGATAGTTCGACACCGCCTGTTTGCAAGCCGACGATCACGACGTCGTCGACGCCGTGATTTCGTTCGACAACCTCATGGGAAATTCGCCAAAGCGCTCGCCGAACATCTTCGACGTCCATCGGTTGGCTGTGGGCAACAAAAACGCCCCCGTTCGGGGGCATCGAAGTGCGTTCGCGTTCCGCCACTGGCAGTCCTCTCGTCCGTGTGAGCCTCTCTGGACCCACTTCACGGTCGAGACCCAACTTTAGCAGCGAGCAGACCCGAGCGCGCCTGCTCGTCGGCCCATTTCAGCGGGTCAATTTCTGGCCGACCCCGCCGAGCCTGCGCCTCAACCAGGCCGGCTCTCTTGCCAATCAATCGCCGTGGGCGTCAGCGGAAAGTGTAAACGCGACTGCCCCGATGTGATGCGGCCAGAAGCTCGAAGCCAGCGTTCTCAGCCGTACGTTGCGATGCCTGGTTCGCCGGATCGCACTCGGCAACCACCGCTGTGGTGCCGATTACGTCGCGAACCCACGTGCATGCCTCGCGAAGCGCCCGGGCCCCCAGGCCCTCGCCGCGGCGCGATGGCGCGATCCAGTAGCCCACCAAGCAAGCTCGACGACTGGTGTCGAAACTCGAGAATCCGATTTCGCCGGCCACGCCATTGGCTTCGACAACCAGGTCAAGAGCCAAGCCGGTCTCTCGGCGCTGCTCGGCTCCGTCGATCCAACGTCTGGCGCTTGCCAGGTCGGCGCCCGGTGGTGACAGCCAGGTCAGCACATCTGGATCGACCCAAGCAGAAGCGAGGGCGGCTGCGTCTTGTGCTGCCCACGGCCGGAGCGCAAACGCCGCATCACAGTTCTGGCCGGGTAGCGGCAGCGGGAGGGCAGGCCACTGTTCGCCAGACGAATCAATCGGCGACGGATGGCTCATCAGGACGCAGTTCGCCGGCCAGGCGAGCGAGTACTCCGTTCACGAACCGGCTTGACGAATCGGTCGAGTACTCCGAAGCAAGATCGACCGCCTCAGAGATGACGGCACCCGCCGGGATGTCGCCTCGTTGGTCCAATTCGAACGTCGCCATACGCAACAGCGCACGATCGACCGCGGGCATCCGCGGGACCGACCAGTGATGACTTGCCTTCTCGATGAGCTCGTCGAGGTCTGCCATACCCGCGCTGAGGGCCTCGGCGATCTGCGCGGCATACCCCGTGAGCGGCATAGGGAGATCGTCAATGATCTCGGGCAAATCCAGCCCTTTGGTTTCGGCTTCGTACAACAAGCCGAGCATTCGCTCGCGGCCCTCGCGACGCGACCCGGGTGCAGCGACAGAGCGGTCTTCAGCCATCAGGCGCGGGAAATGTAAGAGCCGGTGCGCGTATCTACCTTGACTACTTCACCTTGTTCGATGAAGAGCGGTACCTGGACCACAAGGCCCGTCTCGAGTGTCGCAGGCTTGGTTGCGCCAGACACACGGTCGCCTTGAATGCCGGGCTCGGTCTCGCTGATCGTCAGCGGCACCGACGCAGGGAGGTCAGAACCCACGACCTCGGTGCCGTACATCAACAACACAACCGATGCTCCCTCGATCACATAGTTGGCCGTGTCACCGAGTGATTCGACGGTCACCGACATCTGGTCATAGGTCTCGGTGTCCATGAACACGTACCCGTCTGGTTCTGAATACAGGTACTGCATCTCGCGCTTGTCGATGTTGGCTCTCTGGACAGACTCGCCGGCCCGGAACGTGTTCTCGATCACCGCGCCAGTCCGAACGTTCTTCAGCTTGCTGCGCACAAAGGCCGGACCCTTGCCCGGCTTCACGTGCTGGAACTCCACGACCTGCATGAGGTTGCGGTCCATGAGCAACGTCATGCCGTTCTTCAGATCGTTGGTGGAGACGGGGGCCATAGCGCTCCTCGGTACCGGCGTTTCCGGCGGCTCACTGTACCGGTCAGCAGCCCTGAACCTGACCGGGCCGCGCTACAGCCGCGGAGTTGATCGATACCTGGGTCGTGCTCAGGTCACAACAGGCGACTTGGGACTACCCGACAAGACGTCCGCACCGTCTTCAGTGACGTGGAGCAGGTCTTCCCAGCGCACCCCACCAACGCCGGGCAGGTAGACCCCAGGCTCGACCGTCACCACCATGCCGGCCTCGAGCACGTCGGTGGTCTGGCTGTTGACTCGCGGCCGTTCGTGGATATCCAACCCAACACCGTGACCGGTCCCATGGGTGAATCGGTCAGCCCAACCTGCTTCGGCGATGATGTCGCGGCAGGCCTTGTCCACGAGCTTCGCAGAGACGCCTGCTCGGACGGCCGCAGCGCCGGCTGCCTGAGATTCTTGAACAACGTCCAAATGACGCTGTTGCTCGGTTGTTGGTTCGCCAATGACAAACGTGCGCGTCATGTCCGAGCGATATCCATCGACCAACGCACCCACGTCGATGACCACGAGGTCGCCGTCGCCAATGACCCGGTCGGTTGGTCGGGCGTGCGGAAGGGCGCCGTTGGGCCCAGCGGCGACGATGGTCTCATAGGCCTCGGCGGTCGCTCCCCGCGAGCGCATGCCGTGATCGAGTGCAAGGGCCACTTCTCGCTCGGTCGGGCGAGCGCCGAGTATCAACCGGACCTCGGCAAGGGTGGCGTCGGCGATTCGGACCGCACTGGCGATGCGGTCGAGTTCGCCCCGGTCTTTGACCGCTCGCAGCTCGACGAGGGCCGCCGAAACGGCCACCAGTCCAGCTGAGCAAGCATCGGCGAATCGCTGCTGGGCAGCCCAGCTGATCGTGTCGGCTTCGAGACCGAGGCGGCTCAGGGATGCGACAGCTGCGATCGCGCCGCCGATGACGTCGGCGCCGATGACAACGTCGGCATCGACGTTGGCCCGGCTCAGCTGCATAGGTGCCTGGTCGCTATAACGGCCGTCGGTGAACAGGGTCAGTCCCCCGACAGCGACAACAACGGCAGCGTTTGATCCGGTGAACCCGGTGAGCCAGCGCACGTTACTGAGGTCGGTCACCACGAGGCCGTCCACCCCCAACAAATCAAACAGCCCGCGCACTCGGTCGACCCGATTACTCAACTGCATCGGGGTCAGCTCGATCGCTGGTCTCACGACAGTGCAGCCGCCAGCGCCTCGACTGCCAAGTGATAGCCGTGACCGCCAAAACCGACGATAGACCCCGTGGCAACAGGCGCTACGACCGACGTATGGCGCCACGCCTCGCGTGCATTGGGATTGGACAAGTGCAGCTCGACGATTGGCCCCTCAAAGGCAGCCAGAGCATCGTGAATACTCCACGCGTAGTGCGTGAAGGCACCGGGGTTGATGATGATCCCCACCGCGTTCTCGCGCGCAGCGTGGATGGCCTCGACCAGTACTCCCTCGTGATTGGACTGGAGGTGGTCGACGCTGAGCCCATGTACCTCAGCAGAGATCGTCGCCGTGTTGATGTGATCTGCCAGCGTCGCTGTGCCGTAGATCTCGGGCTCGCGGCTCCCGAGCAGATTGAGGTTGGCCCCGGACAACACCAGGATCGTGTCGGTCATCGCATTGCCTCCAAAGCATCGCGCAGTAGCGCTTCATCGTCGACGCGAACGGGCTGAACTCCGTTGGGACCATCGAGCACAAAGGTGACTCCGGTGATGGCCTTCTTGTCTCGCGCAAAGAGTTCGATGATCTCATCGGGGTCGAGACCAGGAGGCAGGTCGCCCACCAAGCCGTAGTGGGCCACAACATCGCGATGTTCAGTGACCCGGGCCGCATCAATACGGCCGAGCCGAAGCCCGACTTCGGCTGCATACACCAGCCCAATCGCAACTGCCTCACCGTGTCGGAGGTCGAACCCGCCGGATATCTCCAGCGCATGCGCCAACGTGTGTCCGTAGTTCAGGATCGCTCGGCGGCCGCCTTCGCGCTCGTCGTGGGCAACAACGTCGGCCTTAAGCTGCACGCAGCGCACGATCTGCTGCTCGAGCGGGACTGAACGCAGATCGCCGGCCCCCAAGAAGTGATACTTCGCCATTTCGCCGTACCCGCACCGCCATTCACGCGGCGGCATTGTTTCGAGCGTTTCGGTGTCACACAGGACGGCGCTCGGCTGCCAGAAAGCCCCGACGAGATTCTTGCCTTCGGGAAGGTTGACCCCCGTCTTGCCACCGACCGCCGCGTCGATCTGGCCCAACAGCGTTGTCGACACGTAAACGACAGGGATGCCTCGGTGATACACCGAGGCCGCGAACCCTCCAACGTCGGTGACGAGCCCGCCACCGACCGCCACGACCGCATCGGCGCGGGTAAGCCCCCACGACGCCCAGCTGCGACACAACTCCTCGATGCTCGACAACTCCTTGTGCGCTTCGCCATCGCCAATGATGAACGTTCGATGTTCGACCCCCGGGTCGACCTCGACGTCGATTCCTGCCTGGGTCACAACAGCAACCCGTCGGGCACCGGACGGCACCACAGATGCCAATTCGTGACGAGCTCCCCCACCCACGATCACCGGATAAGACCGGTCACCGAGATCGACGTTGACAACATGGTGCGCGCTCATGGCCCCGAGGTTACCGACGCGGGCCCGACCGGACGCGACTATTCACCCGAGCAGCGTCGCTGGATACAAGGTCACGATGATGGCGCCGACCATCAAGGGGGCCCCCGAACGAGAACGTCGTGTGGCGCAGGCCGTCGCCGGCGCTGCCTTCTTCGGGGTCCGGAAGGAAGCTCTTGCCAACCTTGGAGGTGAGGATCCGCCCGAACCCGAGGACTACCCCAAGCGCCGAGCCAATGAGCAACGCGATCATCACAGCCCGGAACGAATCAAGTTTGGATCCTGAAACCCAACCCACAAAGAGACCGAGCAACAACGCGAGCTTCACGTCGCCGAAGCCCATGCCTGCTGGGTTGATGAGATGCATGAGCAACAAGATGAAGCAGTACAGCACCGCGCCAACGGCGGCATGGGAAATCGCAACAGCGTGGCCATCGATGAGTTCGCCAAGAGCGACAATCACGGCCGACGCAACAAGCGCGGGAAACATGATGGCGTTGGGGAGCCGGTATTGGCGCAGGTCGACAATGCTCAGCGCGACCGAACTGACCAGCAGCACCAACACCGCAATGAGACGCCAAGTGTCGTACTGAGCCCCCGCGAGCCCGAAGAGTAAACCTGTCAGGACCTCAGGCGCCGGTAAACGAGCAGGCACGGCAGCATCGAACCGCTGCAGCGTTGGCCGCAGGGCCCAGCCGGCGACCACGCCGAGGACGACACAGATGCCGATGAACACACCGTCGCTCACTGATTGGCTCCGATGGCTCGCCCAGCGGCTTCGTGCATGACGGCGAGTGGTGCCGCATGAGTCGTCCACAACTCGAACTGTCGCGCTGCCTGGTGCACGAGCATCCCGACGCCTCCAATAGCGGTCGCGCGCCGGCGCTCGGCGCTTTGGAGAAGCGGCGTGGCAAGCGGGTGATAGATCAGATCGGCCACGACCTGATCATCAGACAGCATTTCCTCGGCGATCGGGCTCATCCCGGCAGTCGGCGTTCCGGCCATACCCACCGACGTTGCGTTAACGACGATGTCAGCGCCTGCGACATCGCCAAGCTTGCCAACTCGACCAACGGGCCCGGCTAGCGCTGCGGCGACAACCGCCTTTTCGCTGGTGCGGTTGATAACCGCGACGTCGGAGGCACCGGCTTGGCCCAACGCCAAGATGACCGCCCTGGCCGCACCGCCGGCACCCAACACCACACATCGTTGATCTCGCACGGAGCGACCGGTCTCGGCCTCGAGGCTGGCAACGAAACCTTCCCCATCGGTGTTGTGCCCGACGAGCTCGCCCTGCTCCCACGCCACACAATTGACCGCACCAAGCAGCGAAGCCTCTGGCGTCAGCCGGTCTACGGCCGCCGCAATGTCGGCCTTGTGTGGCATCGTGACCGAAAGCCCGCCGAGGTGCAACGTGCGCATCGCGTCGAGCGCCTTGTGCGCCTGGCCGGGCCCCACGTCGAATGCGACGTAGACCCAGTCAAGGTCCAATGCTTGGAACGCCGCGTTGTGAATCGGAGGCGAAAGCGAGTGACGGACCGGGTTCCCGATCACGGCGGCGGTCCTGGTGGAGCCAATGGGCGACTGCATCGAAGGCCAGAGCAACTCAGCCGCAGCCGAGGCCCTTGTCGACACAAATCTGCACTGCAGCCGCGAACTCAGCCGAGGTCACAGCAAATGTGTGGGTACCGGGTCCGTTCTCCTCGGTGAGAACGTAAAAGAACCAATCGCCGTCCTCGGGGTTCAGCGCGGCCTCCAGAGAAAGCCTGCCCGGTGACGCAATGGGATTCGGAGGGAGACCTGTGTAGAGACGCGTATTGAACGGCGAGTCGACCTGGAGGTCCGTGGCCGAAAGGTTGCGATCGCCGCCCAACGCGTAGACGATTGTTGCGTCGATACCCAGTGGTTCGTTGACGGCCAAGCGGTTGTAGATGACCCTGGCGATCTTTGCGCGATCCTCGTTGGCGCGTGCCTCTTCCTCGATCAGGGAGGCAACGACCAACACCTGATAGGGCGTCAACCCCAAGCGGGCTGCTCCGTTGACCAGGTCGACCTCGTCAGCGACATCATCGAAACGGGTGACCATCCGTTCGAGTAGCGCAGATTCGTTCGCGAGGCCTACTTTGTCTATCTCATAGGTATCGGGGAACAGAATTCCCTCGCTAGAGAACAGAATCTGGTCGTCAAAGATGCGTGGCTTACGGAAAGACGCGAAGGCGGTGCGCAGATCCGCGGCATCAAAGGTCGTGAGTTGGCTGAGGAGGCGCTCCTGGATCTCCGACACCCGAAGCCCTTCAGGGACCGTGACGGAGAACGTCTCGAGAATGCGGGCGCCTTCTTCGAGCCGCGTCTTGACGTCCCAAACAGCCATATTCGTCTGGAACGTGTACTCCCCTGCTTGGAACTCGCCGGCATCCTTGTAGCGCAGGTAATACCTGAACACGGTGCCGTTGGCCACGACACCCTCCTCGTCGAGGATCCGGACAATGTCGTTGGTCGAAGCGCCCTGAGGGACCTCGAGGACCACCACATCGCCGGGCTCGCCAGGCGGGTCGAGCCGGTCGTCCACCCAACCCCTCATGTAGAAACCGCTCACCGCGAGCACCGCAGCCAGCCCCGCCAGGAACAACAAGACGCGGAACAGCGTGCTGGTCCGTCGCGGCAGGTGTTCCCAGTCGCGGTCGTCGTAGTACTCGTCCTCGAACCACGGCGGGAGATCGTCGGGCGGCTCGAACTCGGTGGATGGATCGAACTGCACGACGCCTTGGGGGTATGGGTCGTAGTATTGGGGCACTGGTGCGCCGGCAACGCCCGACTGATACTGGACGTTGGGCGTGGCCCCGGGCCCCCAGCCGTCGGGGTAGGGCGAACCCCCGCCATCGGGGTAAGGCGAAGAGTGCGAGCCGACCGGTTCCCCGTCGTCCCCGTCGAGTGGCTGGTCCGCGTGAGCGACCTGGTCTGCGTTGTCGAAGACCGAACTCGGGTCGAGGCCACGACCATCGTCGTCGAGCAGTCGCTGCTCGGGTTCGTCGACGGGCGCGACGGCATCGGGGCGAATTCGTTCGACCTCTTGGGTCGCGTCGGGGTTTTGCTCGTCGGCTGTCATTGGTGGGTCATGAACGATCGGGCTGAGCGGCTTGTCCGTCCAGCCAGGCTTGCAGCAAGACTGCGGCCGCAACCTTGTCGACGACGTGCTTGCGGTCTGGACCCGCCACTCCCTGCTCTCGCAGAATCTGGTGAGCACTAACCGTCGTCAGCCGTTCATCGTAGGTCTCGGTGGGTACTCCTGTGACGACACCTAGCTGCTTTGCCTCGGTGATCGCACTGGCCGCCGCCTTGCCCACGGAACCGTCAAGTGACAACGGCAAGCCCACCACGATGCGCTGCACTTCCCACTCTTCGATGATGTCGGAGATCTTGCGGTGGTCTTCGTCGCGACGCTTGGCCCGAAGGACCACGCTGTGGGGGGTCGCTATGACGCCGCTGGCGTCGCTGAGCGCCAGACCAATACGCTTCGACCCGAGGTCAATGCCGAGCACGCGCATGCGCCCGAGAGGCCGAACTCAGCCGAGGCCGGCTGCAGCGCGGGCAAGGTCGAGAGCGGTATCGAGCGCTGCGACTTCTTTGCCGCCCGCCATTGCGAAATCGGCGCCTTTGCCGCCCCCACCCTTGATGGCTTTTGAGGCGTCTGCGATGAGCTCGGCCGCGTTGTGATCAGCCCCCTGGGTCACCGCTGCAACCAGGGCAACTCCTCCCCCATCGAGCGCGGACCCCAACACCACGGCGTCGACGCCCTCAGCGTCCTTGACGGCCATGGCCAGCTCTTTGAGGGTGTCGCGTGACAACCCGTCGACACGTTCGACGACGAGGCCGTTGATGGCCGCCGATGCGATTTCGGCGGATCTGCCGGCCGCCGCGGCAGATCGGAGCTTTTTGACTTCGTCTTGGAGGTCTTGGATCTCGCCGAGCCGTTTCTGGATGCCATCAAGCAATGCATCACGAGGGACACCGACGAGCGAGGCGGCGGCCGCTAGCTTGGCCTCCTCGTCACGAAGGAGACCAACGGTTGCGGTGCCGCTCACGGCTTCGATTCGACGCAGGTTGGATCCAATCGATCCCTCAGACACGATCTTGACCAGCCCGATGTCGCCCAGCGCCCGCACGTGCGTCCCGCCACAAAGCTCGGTGGAGTTGGGGCCCGCCTCGAGGACACGCACAATGTCGCCGTACTTGTCGCCGAAGAAGGCAATGGCACCGAGCTCTTGGGCCTGATCCATCGTGGTCTCGAAATGCCGAGCCGGGGCATTGGAGAGCACCTCGCCATTGACCAGGTCTTCGATCTCGGTGACCTGGTCGGGCGTCAGCGGCTCATAGTGGCTGAAGTCGAACCGCAGGCGATCCGGACCAACCCAGGAGCCCTGCTGTTTGACGTGGTCACCCAAGACCAGGCGCAGCGCCCAGTGCATCAAGTGGGTTCCGGTGTGGTTGCGACGAATAGCGTCGCGCCGCGATCCGTCGATGGTTGCGGTTGCCTCCTGGCCTGCATCGATGCTGCCCTCGACGTCAGACACGAGGTGGCGGTGTTGGCCTGCCGATGCGAGAACAGTATCGACCACATGGGCCCGACCGGTCTGGGTCTCGATGACCCCGGTGTCGCCGATCTGGCCGCCGGACTCGGCGTAGAACGGACTGCGGTTCAACACGATGGAGTCGTTGGTAACCAGCAGAACCGAAGCCGACGCGGTGTTGTCAGTGCGGCCAACGAACTCCGTTGGGCCATGTTCGGCGAGGACAGCCTGGAACGCACTGAGGTCTACATGGCCTGCCCCCTTGGCCGTATGGTCGTCCTTGGCGCGTTTGCGTTGTTGGGACATCGCGGCCTCGAAGCCGACGACGTCGACCTCCACGCTTCTTTCGGCCGTGATTTCTTGGGTCAACTCGAGCGGGAAGCCGTAGGTGTCATGCAGCTGGAATGCAACGTCACCATCAAGCGCGTCGCCTGTGCTGAGGGCTTCGAGGTGGCCGTCAAGGATGGCCGAACCGGACGCGAGCGTTCGACGGAAGCTCTCTTCCTCGCGGTCCAGCACATCACGGATGAAGTCGGCGTTCGCGACCAACTCTTGGTAGGCCGGGCCCATGATCTCGATCACCAGGTCGACCAGACGGGCCATGACCTGATCGTCCACCCCGAGCAAATATGCGTGGCGGACGGCGCGTCGAACGATCCGCCGCAGCACATAGCCGCGCTCTTCGTTGGATGGGAAGACCCCATC
>Ga0302127_10001396_pt1 | contig 14334 bp, 18 predicted proteins | sample CB4_SCM_MG_FD_204452 | JGI IMG/M metagenome (GOLD analysis project Ga0302127, IMG submission 204452) | Marine microbial communities from Western Arctic Ocean, Canada - CB4_SCM | ecosystem: Environmental > Aquatic > Marine > Oceanic | place: Canada: Western Arctic Ocean | collected 2017-09-24
TTCATCTCTCAATATATAGCTAAGAAAATAATTCGCCTGTGACTTTTCACATTCCCAGGCCAATTACTTATTATGTGATGGGATGTCGTCGAGAGTTTGTTACCGAAATGACGGGTGTATTTTTACGATTTTGACTCGTCGTTTTGGTAACAATTGCGTTTCAAGAAATAGCCCATAATAAATACGGATCGCGGCCATAACTGGAGCGTAGCGACCCAATATTCTAACAATTCTTACCAATTCGAGACCATCCTTGGTAATTCGCGGCCATACCCGGAGCGTAGCGACCCAATATTCTAACAATTCTTACCAATTCGAGACCATCCTTGGTAATTCGCGGCCACACCTGGAGCGTAGCGACCCAATATTCTAACAATTCTTGCCTAAGTCAACAAGTATTTGTCCACTTTCCATCCTTTAACCTCCAAACAATACAAAAGATGTCCATTACCCCCCAAAAGAAAGAGTTCCTCTGCTACATTGCTGGCGGTCTCAGTACCCTCATGAATTGTTCAATGATAGCTGACGAGATTTACACCAGCTATGACGATGATATCGAGTTGTATATCAGGGATCACATTCTCCACGGGTCGTCATTCTCTGAAAATAGGTTTTGCAAAGCCATTAAGACCATCGACGACGGAACTCTCGCGGAACTTTTGACGTACTTCGACTCCCGAGACATGTCACTCGCTAGGGTATACAACGAGTGCTGTATTGACCAGAGTGACTTCCCCGAAGACCTCCAAGGATATGCGGAATGTGTCGAGTTTGGGGTTCTCAACACCTTTACACACTTCCTAGAAGAACCATAGATTGTAATGAAACACTATATCATCTAAATCCCATAACCTATTATACACAAACCTCTAAATATATACGAGCCAATGGCTCTATGATTTTAATATACTGATCTTAATAAACATCTAAATATATAAGAGCCAACAAGAATATATTTCAAATCATAAGCAAGTTGTTTCAACATACTCTCTAACTTCTTCTTCATATAAACTTTTCTATCACTACTCATTCAATATATGTTCAACTACTTCATACAACTTGTTCATTCAATCTTTCAAAATACTTTTTCTTTTCAATATATATTAAACATCTAAATATATAAGAGCCAACAAGAATATATTTCAAATCATAAGCAAGTTGTTTCAACATACTCTCTAACTTCTTCTTCATATAAACTTTTCTATCACTACTCATTCAATATATGTTCAAGTACTCCATACAACTTGTTCATTCAGTATTTCAAAATACTTTTTCATTTATAGTTTAAAGATATAGATTGTTCTAATTATATGATCTCCTCAAAATAATTTAATGATAAACTTAATAGATCCAAGTTTGTAATATGCCCAATGGGGTTTGGTATAGACACACATAGATTCTTTGAAAGTGTATGGTTAGGGTGTACCCCCATCGTTGTGTCAACAGGACTTGATACCCTCTACAGGAAATATAATGCACTCATCGTTGATTCGTGGGAGGATGTAACCGAAGAGTTACTTCTCAACCATGAGCATAAAGCTATACCTGAACATCTATTCGATGTGAACTATTTTTTTAGCGTTAGAAGGTTTTGTAAACTGAACATTCTCTCTTTCATCACACCATTCATATATACCACTCTCTTTACAAACATCTGGATCCACAACTATCTTCCACATGCCATGTGTCTTACGAAGGTCAATCATCTTATCCTTCGTAGGATTCTTAAGGGTGATATAGTTACCCGTATCAAAATCTGACCATGATAAACGATTACTATGCACTTTACCATCCGGGTAGAATATAATACCATCATTAAACACGTAATGTGGGACCTTTCCACCATACAGGGCAGATGAATACCCAAATGTCGAGGATAGACCTTCTTCCGTACCATCAGGAACATTTCGTCCACATACCCCACCCATGGTTGTGTAAATCTGAGGCATCTGTGACATTATGAACCATTCGAGAATACTATTCGTCTTTGTATCCAACGCTTCCTCTATGGGGGTCTCACTTTCTTGGGAAAATTCGGATGCGGTAAACCCAATATCAAGTCCAAGTGAGATGGCCTTCGGTACACGACTCGTGAAATATTCACGTGTCGATATCGAATCACTCATTACAAGTACAGGTTGATTCAATTTCAACGCCGTTTCGATCATAACCTCTACAGCTTTATCTGACCCAAATGGGAAATTACCAAACTTAGCACTATCCTCGGCGTATGTACCACGACGAATATGGAATACAGCAACACAATGCTTAACCCTCTCCCAATATATATCAATCAACCCCTTCATGTAGTCAGTAGGTCTCATACATTTACACATAATATCACTAATACGTGGAATTTTCAAATGCGCGAAGGCGTTGATGAAACCTTTCATTTCATGGATACCAACATCCGATACATTTTCAAATACAAGTGTCTTGTCCCTACCATACTTGTATACATCTGGATGAATTGACCCCTTTCCGTTCGTCATTGCCATATGTGTAGCATAGACCAGAGATAAATTACCGATCGCATCTCTCGGACTTGGTGTATATATCATCTCGTTTAAATATGTGTAAACTTTTTAAGTAAATGTATATTTCATATTCCCTTTATAAAGGGTCCAGTGAAGTATACACATACGGAATGATTTATTGGCTAAAGAAATTTATAAAGTGTATATCGGGTATCTTTAAAGACTCAAAAACTTTTTTAAATCTTCTCTCGTTTTCTTCTGTTTCCATCCTAAACTCTTCAACTTATTGGCACAGATGTGATATCTCTGATCATTGAATGGACGGTCATCGACATACCTAATCCATTTGTCATAGTCTGTAGTACCCTTAATGGTTTCGATCATGAGTTCTGTCACTTCCATTACAGTGAGTTCGTCATCCGATGCAATGTTATACACATCACCTGGTGTACCCACTTTCCATACAGTTTCAACTGCATCAACAACATCTTCCACGTGCATGAAGGCTCTCTTAATTGTTGCACATCTGGTTCCATGGATGGTGCATTGTTTACCTTCTTCCAAGAGTCTTTTGAATTTTGGTATAAGTTTTTCTGGGTATTGTTTTGGGCCATAAACATTATTACAACGAATAACTTTGATATTCATACCAAAGGACTCAATGTAAGAACGAATAATCATTTCAGCGGCAGCCTTTGATGCTGAATAAGGATTGGTCGGTCTAAGAACACTTCCATCTTCTGTAAATGGAGCATCTGTTTTAGATTCACCATATACCTCGTCAGTACTAAAGTGAATAAACTCTACATCAGGAATAAACTGGCGACATGCTTCTACGAGTACATGGGTCGCATACGTATTGTCCATTGTAAAAGAAATTGCATTTTCAAATGAGTTATCAACATGACTTTGAGCTGCGAAATGAAAGATAGCATCAAACTTATACTCTTTAATTAAATGCTCGATGAGTTCTGCATTCCCAACATTTCCTTTGATAAAGGTGGCTACACCAGGTTCAACATTTTCAACGTTCGAACAATAGTCGATTTTATCTATATTTATAAAATGTGTATCAGGGTATCTTTTTTTCATGATATTCAGAAAGTTAGATGCGATGAAACCACATCCACCAGTGACCATCACATTAGAGTACATTTCCCGTTTAACTTATGGTCAGCAAATTTTTTAAGTAGATTACACACACGATCAACATCCTCAATAGTCATACCATGATGTGCACCAATGAGGAATCCATCTTTCATAATCGCATCAGCTGTCTCAAAATCACCAAGATACTCTCTAAACGCTGGATGTCTTGTAATATTCCCAGCGAATGTGACTCGTGTCTGTACATCGTTTCTTTCGAGATACTTCACAAGTTCGAGGCGGTCTGGGCATTGAAGAGGGAACGCGAGCCAGTTGGGTGTCATAGAATCATCGGGGAGAGTGTAGTAGGAGCAATCCTTCAGGTTGTTCAGGTACCTATCAACGTTACGACGTCTTGTATTGAGGAACCCATCCAGTTTATCGAGCTGTACGAGACCGAATGCGGCATTCATCTCACAGGCCTTGAGATGGTACCCCGCGACACCGTACAAGAACTTCCAGTCATAAGGGATACCGTCTACGGAGTGATTGAAACGTTCACTGGGCTCCTCAATATTGTCACCGATACGTCCCCAGTCCCTAAACATTAGAGATCTCTTGAGGTGTGCGGCATCGTTAAACATCACCATACCACCGACACCACCAGCGGTGATGACATGACTCGCATAGAAACTCGTTGTGCTAATATCCGTACAGAATGTTTTAGTGATCGTGTCAGCAGAATCCTCAAAGAGTGTCAGGTTTGGGAAAGCTTCTCGGATGGCTTCCCAGTCAGGAACATTCCCGATCAGATTGGGGAGGAGAAGACACTTCGTCTCTGAGGTGACAACTTTCTTGAGCTGTTCAATTGTGGGAACATATGAATCGATACCGACATCACAGAACACAGGCTTGAGACCCAACTGCATCAATGGTGCCACAGTAGTGGCAAAACCACATGCGGGTGTGACAACCTCAGATCCCTTGGGGAGATCGAGGGCACAGAGACCGAGGAGGATCGCACTACTTCCAGAGTTTACAAAGAGGCCATACTTCTTTCCAAAGAGTTCGGATACCCTCTTCTCGAACGCAATAGTGTAATCACCAAAGCCGGCGAGCCAGCCGTCGCGAAGACAGTTCTCAACAGCTTTAATCTCGTCCTCCCCATACGATTCGAAACGATTTGGAGCATACCATACTTTCTTGGTCATTATGATAATAGTTATACCAATTTCTTTAATGTTATAATACTCTCCACATCTGTAAACTTTTTGAGTTTAGTTATGTCAAGACAACACTTACCCCGATTTGACTTTTCAGAACTCACACTGTGTTCGATATTATCTTTTTGTAAAAGTTCTGAGAGAGAGATGACATCATCATTGACAAAGTTCATTATACCCGTGACCTTTTGATCCAATAGTATGGGTAGTTTAGGAAGAAGAGATGGTAATACACTGACCGTGACTTTTGTATCATGAATATTAGATCTCCGAGTTTTCAATTTCTCCATAAAACATCGTTGGTCTCCGTCACCCGTGATAGGGTATAGAACTCTCAGATACAAAACGTCTTGTGTATATGTACTCCGTACAATATCTTCTAGAACAACACGAGCTCTCGAATAAAACGTACCCTTAAATGTTGGTTCATCATCTTCGGTGAAAAGTTTATTACCATTATATACCGCCCCAGAACCTATTAGAGTAAGATGTACGTCCATTTCTTTACATAAATGTATGAGTTGTAGTTGACAAGTCACATTTGTAAACATTGTTTCTGTCTTATGACTTTCACACCAGTCAATTGTCGGTTTTCCAGAAATACCTGCAGCTGATATAACATTCTTCGGTTTCAGTATTTTGATATACTTTTTCAACTCCTCTACATTTTCCAGACGTGTAACAAGCCCCATACTATTTGGAATATGCTTTAGAAGATGCTTTCCGATGTACCCATTAGGTCCGAGAATGACGGTGTCGATGTTTTTAAATGTTTGATTCGATAGATCTTTTTTAGAAATGATAGCATGTTCAGTTTCTTGGGGCCACTCAATGTTTAATATGGGGTCATTCCATATATAATTTCTTTCGAGTGATGGATCATATGTGTTACCTAAGAAGTATAGTATCTCACTCTCTTCATAACAGAAGTAACCATGTGCACAATTAGCTTCTACGAGAAGTGAATCTCCAGCTTTTAAGATATACGCATCATAAGAACCATCAGGTTGTACCACGACATCGAATATTTTTCCATGGTTCACAGTTATAAACTTTTGGTAAGGGCTACAATGTAATCCACGGAGAACATTCTTCTTGTTAATGCTCGATAAACATTGCTTTATCTCGAATGGGGGTGTATCCACGTTAAATATTATTTCACCTCTTTCGTCAGTGAACGTTCTCATATAATATTGTTTGCGTTTTAATTTTTAACCCATTCATTCTTAAAAAACTGGGTTACATTTTTAGCGTTTCCACGGAAAAGTACCGTCCATATATCACAGTTTCCCGAACTTAGTATGACATGTTTACATTTAGACATTATAATGAGTACCGCTAATAAATTCTGAGCCCTATCCTCGGGATTTTCCCTATATTTATGGTCAACGAGTGTCTTTGCGTCATGTTCCATATGGAATATTTCATCTTTACAATAGAATGAATTATCAGGGAAAGTTTCACAAGCTTTCTCTATAAATCCAGTCTCATCACTTTGAATAAGAAAACGTATATTTGGATTTTCCTTTAGGAGTTCTTTAGCCTTCTCAATTTTATCCTCATAGCTACATATTTCTGTCTCCGTGACTTTATCGAGACCTCTGTGGAAAAGTGCACAAGTATTGTCATAATCGATTTCATACTTTTGAGCAATAGCATTAATCTTATTTTGAACCAGTTTAGAAGGTGTAAAATACTTCTCGATGAATGGATTATTTTTTTCAAAATCTAGATCTTTGTAAAATCCAAATTGTTTGGTGTCATGATAATCTATATCACTTATGTATGTAATATCATTTTCTATTTCATTGTAGTGTTTGAAATATTGAAATGTCACATCTGTTTGTATGTCTTTGTACCATCTAAATTGTGTTGAACTGTCTACATATTTCGGGAGTTGTTTTTCCTTATTGAAATAGTGAACAATCGAACCGAGACGAACACTACAACATGAGAAAAAACCCGCGTTATGATTTATTTTAGTAATACCTGGAGCAAGTTGTGTATGTTCCATATAATTATAAGACTGTGTAAATCTTTAAATTGGAGAATAAATAATACTCGATCACTGTAAGATTCGATGTCATTGTCACACGATAAAAAGATGTTTATCAAGAACCTTACCTACGGACTTGATGCATTTTCAGAACAGGCAAATCAAATTGGTCAAAACCCTCAAGGTACCGTTGAACATTTTATAAAAAAGAATATTCTCAATGTCGAATACGATGGGTCGTATACATTCTCCAAGGGGAAGTTTATGATGAGTCTCGCCATGCTAGATTTTGACACGTTGGCTGATATGCTCCTTCATTTAGATACTGTAGGTGTCACACTAGAGGATGTATATTTCAACGCACACATAAATATAATGACACTCCCAATAAATGAAAGAGAGTTTTGTAAATTAATAAATGATAAGGAACTCTTATTGTTTAGAGATTTCATTCTATACTAATACAAATTTTTTATGAATGAGAAATAATAGACTCATTTATAAAAACTGATACTTATTTACGACCGTTCATGTGTTCGCGAACAGTCTTCAAAAACGCCTTGTCACGCTTCGTTTTAGGATCCGCCATGATGATGATATAGGTCAATCTGTTTGGGAGTTTAGGCTTGTTACCCTTTGGTCTGGGGGTAGCTCTCAATTTCTTTTTTGAATTTCCAATCTGTTTAACAGTTGGCATTTATATATACGAATATTTAATCCATTTCGTCAATGGTAGGACCCTTCACTTCGTCAGGCTGCTCCTGACACGTGTTCAGAAGATCAGTGAGTTCCTTCTGCTTGTGTTCAATCTCATCAACTTCAGCAGATCGGTTATTGTCAACCCATTGAATAGTCTCATCAATCTTTTCCTTGAGCAGAGCCTTGCTGGTGTCACTCAGTGTACATTCTTCACCTTCAATCATGTTACGCATACCATATGCCGAAGATTCCAATGCATTTACCGCATTAACCTTTTTTTCAAATGCCTCATCCTCATCCTTGTATTTTTCCGCATCCTGTACCATACGCTCAATGTCCTCCTTGGAAAGACGACCCTTGTCGTTAGTGATGACAATTTTCTCAGACTTCCCAGAAGCCTTATCCTCCGCAGTCACATTTAAGATACCATTCGCATCGATGTCGAAGCATACATTAATCTGTGGAACACCCCTGGGAGCAGCGGGGATACCAGACAAATCAAACGTACCCAAGAGATGATTATCCTTCGCTCGGGGGCGTTCACCTTCGTACACCTGGATAAGGACACCAGTCTGATTGTCCGCGTAGGTCGAGAATACTTGTTCTTTCTTCGTTGGGATGGTAGTGTTCCGTTCGATAAGTTTGGTCATAACACCACCAGCAGTTTCGAGACCGAGAGAGACCGGTGCGACATCGAGAAGTAAGATATCCTGAACATTAGTGTTGTCTACACCAGAAAGAATTGCAGCCTGTACGGCGGCACCATATGCAACCGCTTCGTCAGGGTTGATCGACTTGTTCAACTCCTTCCCATTGAAGAAATTAGATAACAACTGCTGAATCTTGGGAATTCGGGTAGAGCCACCAACCATAACAATCTCGTCAACTTTCATCTTATCCATCTTCGAATCACGGAGTACCTGTTCAACGGGTTCCATACATTTTCGGAACAGGTCACCATTCAATTCCTCGAAACGAGCACGAGTGATCGTCGTAAAGAAATCAATACCCTCAAAAAGGGAATCGATTTCGACAGATGTTTGAGACGTTGATGAGAGTGTACGTTTTGCACGTTCGCACGCGGTTCGCAAACGGCGAAGAGACCGAGGATTTCCAGTTAAATCCTTCTTGTGTTTTCGCTTAAACTCATCAGAAAAGTGTCGAAGGAGGCGAGTGTCGAAATCTTCACCACCGAGATGTGTGTCTCCAGCAGTCGCCTTTACCTCGAAGATACCACCCTCAATGTTCAGTAGTGATACATCGAAGGTTCCACCACCAAGATCGAAAATGAGTACATTCTTATCTTCATCCTTGTTCTTGTCCAATCCATAAGCAATAGCGGCAGCAGTAGGTTCGTTGATGATACGGATACAGTTTAGGCCAGCGATAACTGCAGCATCCTTCGTAGCCTGTCTCTGAGAATCATTGAAATATGCGGGAACAGTGACAACTGCATCCGTGATCGTCACACCCATGTAGGATTCAGCAGTCTCTTTCATTTTGGTCAATACCATTGAAGAAATTTCCTCGGGTGTAAACTGCTTCGTCTCCCCATGGAAATCGACACTTATCACCGGCTTGTCTCCTACCCCGGGAACAATCTTGTACGATAAGTTTTTCATGTCATCTTGAACCTTCTCATCAGAAAACTTCCGCCCAATGAGACGTTTTGCGTCAAAGACAGTGTTGAGTGGGTTCGTAGCAGTTTGGTTTTTCGCAGCATCACCGACGAGACGTTCATCATCTGTAAAGGCTACATACGAAGGTGTCGTTCGGTTACCTTGATCATTCGGGATAATTTCTACACGATCATGTTGCCAAACACCGACGCATGAATATGTAGTTCCTAAATCGATACCAATTGCTTGAGACATGTTATATTAATTAGAGTCGTGTATTCTTTATTCTACTCCATTACAATAGTTGTTGCTACTACTTAAAAAAAACTCAGACGCTCTGTGAGATTTGGGAATGTACGTTTTTTGAATTTGGATTCAAGGTGGTCAAACATCTCGATGCGACACTGTGAATACCTTAGACGGTCTTCAATTGAGAACCATTCACACTCTTGGCGGTTCGGGAGATGGACCCAGGTTTTGAAATGGTCATGATACCATACAGACTTATCCATGTTCTCGTACTCCTGCTTCAACGAGTGAAGTAATGCATCATTCAAGTCACGCTCGTCATCCTCCCTTAGCATGTTCTCGATGTCGCTGATTATGACATCGTACGTATCAACATTTCCATGCATGACGAAAGCATTACGTCGGAGATCTTTGAATGTATTGAGGGTTGAATTCATCTTGGAAGTACCATCATTCTGTCAAACTTAGGTGAATAAAACTATATACTTATTGTAGAATGTCTCTTGACGATTTACCAAAGAAAGTCCAGTACATGGTCATCGATTCGAAATATATCAATGGGACTAATAACACGTTCTCATTGAACTTGTCTCTTGAATCAAATGCACACGTAGAGAACATGAGTCGGGTCATTGGTGTAAAAGTAGTTGACTTTTACATCACTGATGTCGGTGAATCTAATCCTAGTGCTACTAATGCACAGTCGTCTATAGCAGAATATATAGATATCGTGTGTCCCGACATACCAAGTTCTGCACAGTTACTCGACGAACGTCATGGACAGATACTCGAGAGAATCCCACTAGAACGCCAGTACACATACGACTCTACAGCTATTCAGACAGATAAACAATGGAAAAGTTATCCACGTGAAACAAATTATTTCAATCCAATCACGATTAAACAGTTACATTTTAGAATGTATGAATCGCGTGATAACAATACCTATACTCTCATAAAACCATCATGTACATGGTATATGATTGTCGAACTCACTACCGTCGATCCAAAGGAAAAGCCAAGAGATAAGAATGTCCAAATACTTCAAGCTCTTGAAAAACTTACGAATAAGATTGAAGTACTCAACATGAATGTTAAGAGATTACCCGATAAACCAGTAGAGGAGAATAAGAAGTACCCATTTGGGTACCTCATTATGGCCATATTGGCTATCATGGGTGGATTCATCTACATGGTGAACAAGAGTGGTCCAGCACCGATGGTGTAGATATGTTTTCCAATACGGGGTTCGAACCCGTGACCCCAGCGTGCCTTATATAGATTTAACTCTACGTAGATATACAAAGTATAAGCACTGTGCTCTAACCAACTGAGCTAATTGGAAAAATGCTACCAGAGGGTTTCGATCCCCCTACCTTGAACTTACAAGGCTCACGCTCTTCCGATTGAGCTATGGTAGCTAATGTATTAGAGTGTATGTGTTAATCTTTAAGCTACGGATGACTTCTTCACCACCTTTTTCACTTTGGTATCGCTAGATGGGGTCTGGGTCTCAACGGTAACAGTCGGGGACTTAGGACCTACGGGACCTACGGGACCCGCGGGACCTGTGGTACCTGCGGGGCCTGCGGGGCCTGTGGTACCTGCGGGACCTGTGGGGCCCTGGGGGCCGGGGGGACCTTCAACGACGGTCCCTGCACCACCTCCACAACTGTCAAGCATCTTGAGAATGATACCGTACAGTTTTTTCTTGTCGACGCGAACAGAGTTCATCTCGACGCGGATTTCTTCCTTAAGAGCTTCCATGTTTATATATATAAAAGAAAGATTATCTTTATATATAATGATATTCATCGGACCAACATTATTAAGTGGTATTGGTCAACATACCAAGAAATACATGGATCTTTTCCCTGGTAGTGAATACTATATCTATAATCAAGAAATCCCCGAGTGTGATCAGGCATTCATATTTGCTATCCCGGTAGATAGTGTACTTGAACATATACCTTCCATCAAGTCTAAGTGTAAGAACGTCATATGTATGACTGTGTGTGAAACAGAAACTGTTCATGAGGATTATGGAAAACTATTTGACCACTTTGATCGTATCGCTGTTCCGAGTGAATTCTGTAAACGAGTTCTAACTGCACAATTCCCTGATAAGGAGTTTTACATTATTCATGCATACATTCCACAAGAACCCTATACATTTTATCACATTGGAAACATATTAGATCCACGGAAGAATTTCAGAAAGATTCTCGAAGCGTTTGTTCGTTTGGATAAACCAGACACCCGATTACTTGTGAAGTCTACCTGTAGAGAAGATGTTCGCATTGATATGAAAAGAGTAGAAGTCATTAATGGACTGATTTCTGAGGATGAAATGAATACGATACATAGTCGTGGTGACTGTTATGTAAACTGTTCAAATTCAGAAGGTGTTGGTATGGGTGCAATCGAAGCAGCCATCAGAGATAAACCTGTGATCGCTACAACGTATGGTGGTCCAAGTGAATATCTTCATTCGCCCTATATGATTGATTGTGAACTTCAAGAGTTGGAAAACGATGATTTCCTTTTCAAAAAGGGAATGATCTGGGGGAAGCCGAACTTCGACCAACTCTTGGAATTCATGGAAGATGCGTATTCTAAAAGACTCACCTATATGGATCATACATTCACGAAAAATTTAATGTCACGAGATAATATTTTAAAAGAATTCAGTGTCAACATAGTTAGAGGCGAGGACAAGTAGACCCATCACAATTGTTCCAGGCATGATAGAACCTCGCTGAGAGACAAGGAATGCAACAATATCATCAACGGGTTCAAGGTTTGTAGGCCTGGTGGCGAAGCGGGGAACAAGTACACTGGTGGCTATGTAGAGCGACATTGCTATTATTACAGGTCTAAGCGTCTCCTGGTCTAACATTTACAATAACTGTGATTTTAATTTGTCAGGAACATTGTGCTTTCGACAATACTGTCCACACACTGATTTGAATTTGCATCTCGATCCAGACATTGTCATCGCCATGCAAATTGTATTTTTCACTTGTACTCTTGGTTCATCGGGTACCGTATCGATTAATTGTATAGTACGTTCACTCTTCTTCTTCTCGAACTCTTTGTATCGCTTCTTCATGATCCATGTAGCGTTCGCAAGATGTGTACATCTCTCATCTGGTACAACAAGACGATACATCTTGGTCGCATCACCAAGGCACCTGTTCCACATTTCATCACGAATGATTTGCATCTTGTATTGACTTGGAAAAACATAGATGTATCAGTCACTTAGGTAGATTTTTTTCCTCTGATATTACAAAAAGAGATGCTTTACCTCTACGTAGCGATCGCTGTATTTCTGATGTTCACACTTATCAAAAATCGTCGTGTCGTGGCGAGTGCGTCTCTCGACAAACTGATACGACAGTCTGCACGGTATGCGACCGCAGCTCAGCAGGACGCGTCCCCATTGATCGCCACACTTCACGCTAATTATGCTGCTGCTTATCTTTACGCTGCGAAGGACATTGCATCAGACTCTCAAATTCATAACTCAACCGGTGTAGACATAATGAAATTGAAGGAACATATCGTGAACATTCAAGATATGGTGACCAAAAGGACAGTGGAGAAGTGTCCAGCGTTTGCGGGTGAAGTGGATCTATATCTCGCTACTATTGCTGGAGAAGCATAAAGGATAACAGCTTATACTTTCCAAATGATGACCTATATGGAACTTGCGGAGTTTACTGATGATCTTCCCACACAGGTACAGCTTCTAAAGAAAGAGATTGAAAAAAATAAAATTGATGCCTCCAACAGTCGTTCCGAAATTTTGAATAAGTCTCTTAAAATTAAAGTGGACAAATATGAACGAGAAATTTTTCTACTTACTCGCACATACAAGAAACCATGGCTAGAAGAAAGAACCAAGTTAACAAATCAAATAGATTATTATAAACGAAAATTTTGGCATCTGGAGGATATACTCGTAGGTAAACATATCAAAATGGACGAACGCCGCGAAGATGTCCTTAGACGTCTTCACGTAGAAACTCGTTCTTGGAGAGAATTTGATGAAGATTCAAATAATCACCAGATCTGAGTGACGAGTGTTATTTTTCGAAATGAACCCTAAGTTGGTGTTGAAATAATAATATTTATAAACATTAGTTAATACAAATGTTTATATTAGAAACTAAACCCACAAAATGGTTTGGAACACGTAGTAAATTTGAAATCCAAAATAATTCTAATTACGAAATTAGATTTGAAGCTTCACACTATGAAGAAAAACAAATCTTACGCATGGAAAAAGAAGTAAACCTGAATATACCAGGGGTTGGAGGAGTTGGGGGTAGTAATAAGATTGACTATTCAAAAGCTCAACTCTTCAAGACAGATAAAGATACTATATCTAAAAACGATACCATCGATATAACTGTCGGGGGAGGTAAACGAGTCATGATTAAGTATCAATACATTGGTTTGCACAAAGATTTTACAGATGCACAACGAAACGTCACGGTTAATCATAAAGTATTGTTTGAACAGCCTTCACAAGAAACAATTGATAGGATAATCCGAGAGAATGGGGAAAAGGAAAAGGAAGAGGAATTACAAAGAAATAAAGAACGTAAATGCTCAAGCACATTTAAAGGACAATGTAGCGAAAGTGATACACCTAAAACACAATGTCGTGTCAAGGATTGTATGGATTGGTATTGTAATAATCACCTAGAAGCTAGAACAGTGTTTAGTGTGGTGGGAGGTCCTGGTGGACATGTGTGTTCAAAATTGTCACAAAACCCATTCAACTAACCATTGAAATTAAGTACCTAAGTTAGAGTTTTGAGTTGTAATAAAGTTAAGAAAATATGAGTTCACTCGACAAAGAGGACATGAATCGATGTTTGGACGACTGGTATTCCCGAGGAGGGAACATAATTATAGAGGGTGACACATTGAGAAACCGTTACGAGGGGAACTATAGACGAATGCCCAAGAAA
>Ga0302127_10001397_pt1 | contig 14329 bp, 13 predicted proteins | sample CB4_SCM_MG_FD_204452 | JGI IMG/M metagenome (GOLD analysis project Ga0302127, IMG submission 204452) | Marine microbial communities from Western Arctic Ocean, Canada - CB4_SCM | ecosystem: Environmental > Aquatic > Marine > Oceanic | place: Canada: Western Arctic Ocean | collected 2017-09-24
TAGTTGGCGATCGTGGAAATAACCGGCTGCAAATTTTCGATCTAACAGGTAACTATATCGGTGAATTCAAATCGTTCTCGCGTCCTAGCGGGATATATATCACTGACGACGACACAATATTCGTAGCAGATTCAGAATCTGAATTTGATGATACTCGAAACCCCGGGTGGCATGCCGGTATTCGAGTTGGGTCTTTGCTTGACGGCATTGTTGATTACTTTATTGATGGTACTGTTGGTGCTTATCCTGAAGGTTCTAATCCTGAAGGGGTTGCTGTGGATTCTGCTGGAAACGTTTATGGTGCAGTGGTGTCGGATGGTGGGGCGATGGTGAGATCTTCGCGGCGTTAACTATTGCCTATGCTCTAAAGTAAAAAGCTAGCAAAGATTACCTGATAGTCTTTTTCCTAGATAACCATTCATGGTTTTAATTGTATAGCTGAATGGGTTAGTGCTGATGGTTGGGTAGAATCTTTTTTCTAACGTTTAAAGTTGTAACAAACGAGCCGGCTTATCGAACTTAGGAGTAATAGCCAGAGGAGTCTCCAACTGTTAAGATTTTCTTTCTTTCAATTAGTTACCAAGCTGTTCTTGTGCTAACTGCCTAGATCGCGAGTGAGCTCGATCACAATTGACGCCAGGTTGTAAATATTATGGAAATTAGTAAAGGATTTCGTAGTTTAGTTGCCGAGGCTGAGGAACAGGTTCAATCTTTGTCAACTCAGGAAGCGAAAGATAAATGTGAAAAAGAAGGGGTGTTACTCATTGATCTTCGGGATATTAGGGAAGTAAAACGGGAAGGGAAGATTTCTAATTCACTGCATATCCCCCGCGGTATGCTGGAATTCTGGGTAGACCCTGATAGCCCTTACTATCGTAAAGAATTTGATAATGTTGATGAAGTTGTTTTGTACTGCAACAAAGGCTGGCGCTCTGCATTGGCGGCTCAGTCATTGATGTCGATGGGGTTAGAAAAGGTTTCTCATATCAGTGGTGGTATGGAGCAGTGGTTAGCAGATGGTCGGCAGATCGATATTCCGCCGGAGAAGTCTTAGTATTTATAGAGCTCTAATTTGAGGCATGATTTTTTCTTAAAATTATAACTGGTTAAGTTAGAACCAGCTTTTATGTTCAATTTTGCTGACTATCCTCTTGCTACACTGTAACTCCTCACTTGTAGCTATTTGATTCAAAAAAATAATCGAGCCAAAAAATTAAAAAATGTAGAAGCAGAAAGTCATTACATGGATAAGTTACCAGTTAAGTATTTCTAGAAAAATTCGAGGCTTTATATGTCTTTTACAGTTATTGAGCTAATTGCCCAGTAGAGTGGACGATGATGCTCAAGACTAGCTATGATATCCCGATTTCGTCAGTTTCCTGGACTTTAGCTATAAAAAAAGCAGATCCCGGTGGGCTGCGAATCCAAGTGCAGGATCCGGATTACTGCGGTGGTGCAAGCTATTTAGGTGATAGCTGCCCCGCGCTAGTATAGTTATAAAAACCGGATTGCTGACAAAGTTTCTATAACGTTAACTAATCATAAAACCAAGTAGGAAGCAGTATGGAGTACCGTTACGTAGGGAAAAGTGGCCTTAGAGTATCACCTATTTGTATGGGTACTATGAGCTTTGGAACTTGGAGTGATAAAAAAGAATCCTTCAAAATTTTGGATACTGCTTTTGAGCGGGGAATAAACTTTTATGACACTGCAGAAGTTTACCCTGTCCCACCTAGCGCAGAATTGGCTGGTCTCACTGAGGAAATATTCGGTGAATGGCTCAAGACTAAGAATCGAGATTCAGTTCTTGTTGCCACGAAGGTGGCAGGCGCAGCTTCGGGATGGTTCGTACCTCCTATTCGCAGTGGCCTAACAGCTATTGATAGGCATAATGTTGAAAGTGCGGTCGAAGGTAGTCTTCGGCGCATGAAAATCGATTATATCGATTTATATCAGGTCCATTGGCCTGACCTAATCGTTCCTATTGAAGAATCAATGGAAGCGCTGGATAGACTCGTTCAATCGGGTAAAGTTCGTTATTTGGGCACCTCAAATGAAAATGCCTATGGCTTAACAAAATCTAATGCCGCGGCAGATTATAAGGGATTGGCTCGATTTCATTCAATTCAAAATAATTTCTCTTTAATCAACCCTAGGTTTCTCGATGAGCTCGCAAATGTTTGTAGAATGGAAAAAGTATCACTATTACCTTATTCACCAATTGGTGGTGGTGTACTGAGTGGAAAATACAACCAGGAAGATATGCCAAGAAATACTCGATTTGGGGACTATATTCATGATGCGAACCCTCGGCAAAGAGCCATGGCAGATCGATTTGTCAACAAAGCAACCTTAGCGGCAACTTCGAGATTTTTGGAAATAGCGAGAGAGGAAGATTTGGCACCGGTTACTCTTGCTACAGCTTGGAGTATGAACTTTGATTTTGTAGCCTCAACTATAATTGGGGCTCGAACAGCTGATCAACTAGATGAATCTCTCGCTGCATTGAATGTAAAACTTAGTGATGAAGTAATGGCAAAGTGCAATGATGTATACAAAGATATTCCTTATCCCATGGGTTAGTGGGTTGTTGCTGGTTTTAATTAGCAGCTTCGTGACAGCGCAAACAATACATATTTCTCATTGTTTAGCAGGATGCCCGGTCAGCGTCTTACCTGGCAATGAAGTTGTTGTGCGACATTTGTTTGCTGGGTCTATAGAAAAGGATAGCGGTCTCGCAGAGTGGGTTGCCTATCGAGTTCTCAGTGGGTCGGTTGGTATAGCCTCGTTGTTGCCAAGATATTGGGCTGAGGATCGGTTAATTAATTCTGAAGTCATTAAAATTGAATTGGGATCGGATTCTCCAACTAACCTCGAGCCTGAAATAGTTTACTCTGAAGAAGATTCATATCGAACCTCTGAAAACACTATTTCATTAGAGGATCGTGGTCGTTTGGTTCCGATGACTAGTTTTGCTGGAACACCGTATTGGGTAGAGCTTAATTTACTCACTAATATGGCGCCAATACCGACTAATTTAAGAGTCGGCAGCTGGTCGCGCCTCGATCAATCAGTTAATGAGTTGGCAAGTAAGGTTGAAGAAGTATTTGTGATTAGCGGGCCACTTTACGAAATCGGTAACTTAATCCCACGAGGAGTATTGAATAAAGGAAGAGCAAGTTCCTTCTTTAAAATAGTGGCTACGAAGACAGCAATCGCTGCTTTTGTTTTTCCAGAAAATCTGCCATCCCATAGTAATTATTGTGATTTTCAATCCACCTACGAACTAATCGAATTGCAATCTGGGTTAAAATTTTTCCCACTACGGCAGCAAGAATTTAATTCAGATCTTTTTCGTGAATTACGCTGTGCGGGGGAAATATAAATAATTTGAATAAATTGGTTTTAAGATCAATGAGGTAATTTATGCAATATGTTATCGACCCTTCGCCAGCTTCGACTGTCCCAGTAGCTAAGACTGAGAGTTTATTCCCTGTGCATCGAATATACTGTGTCGGGCAAAATTACGGTGACCATGTGAGAGAAATGGGGGGTGACCCGAATAAAGGTTCCCCAGTTTTTTTTAGTAAACCTGCAGATGCCGTAGTGATAAACAATCAATCAGTGGATTACCCTCTTTCTACAAACAATCTTCATTACGAAGTAGAACTGGTCGTAGCACTGGGGGGTGGAGGTACTAATATTGGAATAAACGATGCTTTGGACTGTGTGCTGGGTTACGCAGTAGGTATTGATTTGACCAAGCGGGATTTACAAGCCGCAGCAAAAGAGAAGGGAAGGCCGTGGGATACTGCGAAAGGCTTTGACCAATCGGCACCTATTTCTGCAATACGTCGAGCAGAAGAAGTAGCTGACGTTGGAAATGCTAGAATAATGTTAGAAGTAAACGGTGAAGTTAAACAAGACGCCTCTACTAAAGATATGATTTGGAACGTTGCAGAGATCATTGTGGAGCTATCCAAGTATTACCAATTGAAAGCAGGGGATCTAATTTATACCGGCACTCCCAGCGGAGTATCTGCAGTGCTGGCTGGGGATTTCATGCGAGCTGCGATTGATGGCGTTGGCGAACTTACTGTTGAATTGAAGTAGCCAGTCAACACTTTTATGACTTCAGACCAATCAATTTTACTATTAATTCTACTTGTCTTGCTGGTACTGCTTGTTTGGGGGCGTTGGCGTTACGATATCGTGGCTCTGGGAGCGCTTTTTTCTGCTAGTCTTTTTGGTTTGGTTCCCCAAACCGAGTTATTTTCAGGTTTTGGTAATTCTGCGACCATTACGGTGGTACTCGTGTTAATAGTGAGTTTCGGGCTTACAAAATCCGGTGCTGTTGAATTTATCACGGATATTATTGAGCCTGTCTCATCCCAGCCATATTTGCATATTGCCGTACTGAGCTTTCTTGCAGCCTTTCTCTCTATGTTTATGAACAATGTCGGTGCATTAGCGTTGTTAATGCCCATCGCGATTCAATCCACGGTAAAGGCTGGAAGGTCGCCAGGAATGGTTTTGATGCCACTATCTTTTGCTTCCATCTTGGGTGGCCTGGTTACCTTGATAGGAACGCCACCGAATATATTAATAGCAAATTATCGCCAGGAAGTTACTGGCGAAGCATTTACCATGTTTGACTTTGCCCCTGTTGGCGGCGGTGTCGTCTTGTGTGGAATTATTTTCATGTTGGTAATCGGATGGAAGTTGGTAAAAGTAAGAAAGCAAAGTACTGGCTTGGAATTATTCGATGTCGAGAAATATTTATTCGAACTAAAAGTTACTGAAGAGACAGAGCTGCTTGGACAAACCGTTGGCGAACTTAAAGACTTATTAGCAGAGCAAAATATGGATCTGCTTTCAATGGTGCATAAGCGGGAAAATATGGCTGTTGTTTATCGTCATCATATTATTAGTGCTAACGATATTCTTATGTTACAGGGCTCCCATGATGATATAGATAATTTTGCCAGCACTCATACTCTACAATTAGTTACCGCGGAGAATTCTCGGGCTGAGTTATTGCAATCCGGAGATTCTATGGTTGTTGAAATAGTTGTAACTCCAAATTCACCTATTGTAGGCCGCACTCCTTCCGAGATTCGATTCAATAGAAAGTACCAGGTCAATCTATTGGCAGCGTCAAGATCCGGGACGCCTCATCGTAGTCGGCTGCGAAATTTTAAATTTAAAATTGGGGATGTTCTTCTGTTGCATGGTAATGAAGATGAATTACAAGAAGCGATTATTAAATTGGATTGTTATCCATTGGCCCGGCGTGACATTGTTATGAAGCGTTCATCGAAGGCCTTGCCAGCCTTAGTAACCTTCATCTTAGCTATATCTGCAGCCGCTAGTGGTCTGCTTTCTATCCAGTTGGCATTAGGTATAGCAACAATATTCATGGCTTTGCTAAATATAGTTCCAGTAAGAGAGTTTTACGACGGTATTGATTGGCCCGTGGTAATTTTATTAGGCGCCATGATTCCTTTAGGTGCAGCATTAGAGACTACAGGGACAACATCTCTGCTAGTTGATGGTATTTTGTCGGTGACAGGAGATTTTAGCCCGGCAATAATTTTAGCTCTTATATTAGTAATTACGATGACAGTTTCAGACGTTTTGAACAATGCTGCCACGGCTATTCTTATGGCACCGATCGCTTACAGTATCGCAGTCTCTCTGCAATTAAACCCTGATGCTTTTCTTATGGCAGTAGCCGTAGGCGCGTCATGCGCATTTCTCACACCGATAGGTCATCAAAACAACGCTTTGATCATGGGGCCCGGCGGGTATCAATTCGGTGACTATTGGCGAATGGGACTCCCATTAGAAATAATCATAGTAATAGTAGCAGTTCCACTATTATTAATATTCTGGCCTCTCTAAGATTTTGGCCCATACTCCTGATATTTTGACCATCATCTCTGTATCAAGTGCAAAATGCGTCATTTTTCTAACCATTGTGTAATCAAACGGTAGGCAATCCTGAGTAAACTTGGTATCGAATAGGCTTTATTGAGGGGTTTAAGAGACTCGGTAATTGTGGCGCAGATCATGTTATTAGGCATGTCTCGCAGAAAGCACGACTGAGTGAGAAGGCTGATTGTTATTCAGCCGTCGAATCGATGCAATCACTGGGACTGCTAACCAAACTTCAACTAAGTCAGAGACTCAGATCGAGAGAGTCTTACTGTAAACTACCTGAATCATCATCACTATATTCAAATTCCAATTCAATACGTTTGCTGTCCAGCCGCTTCTCTATTCGACGTCGCAATTCTGTCAATTTTATGTTGCTGGAGCCGCTTGCGACAGGTATCTCTCTTTCATCATCGCTAATGACCGTAGAGGAACCGGAGAACTCTTTAGTAATTTCTAAGGAATCGCCTAATTTTTGCTCTTTCATAACAATCCTCTTTATCCCACAGGGGAGCCAGATGGAGTTTTGTAGCTGTTCATTAGCTTATCGTTAGCTTTCCCGATTATCTTCAATAAATTTAGAAAGAAATTTAACTATCGGATTTTAGGCGCAGAAGTTATGGCTATAGAGGATATGGGTGGGCCGCAAAGAAGCCAAGAAGCTATGGGGCGAAGTAAAGAGTATAAATTGTTGGTTTGATAGGGAGATTGTAAATTATTCGTTTGAAGGCTAAGGAATTGCTGATTAAGTAATTGATAGCTCTGTCAATGTTTGTTGGCGCAATTCCTTTTTGTTGATTTTTCCTGCTGCGATTCTTGGGAGTTGTTCGTATTGAAAGAATACTTTTTCAGGTATTTTAAAACCAGCTATCTTAGTTTTAAGGAAAGAATTTAATTCCCCTGCTGATAATGTTTCACCGCTCATTAGCATAATAGATGCGCAGAGAATTTCTCCTAGGCGTTCATCTGGAATTCCATAAACAGAAACTTCGTTTACAGCGTGGTGCTCAGTGATAGCGTATTCAACTTCAGCGCACCCAATGTTTTCGCCTCCTCGTATGACTATATCTTTTGCTCGATCTAAAATGATTAAGAAACCCAATGCATCAAGTTTTCCAATGTCGCCAGTATGGAACCAGCCATCCTTAATTACTTCAGCCGTCGCTTCTGGATTGTTCCAATAGCATTTCATGATGGTGGGGCCCTTGATGCAGATTTCTCCTACCTGCTCGTTTCCCAAATCATTTCCTTTCTCATCGATAATCTTAATTGTGGTTACTGGCGGGGTGGGCCGGCCGGTGCTGTTAGGTCTTGCACTGTAAAATCCTCCAGAAATAATTGCTCCAATTGCATTGGTTTCGGTCAATCCATAACCAAGGCCGGGAATGGCTTTTGCTGGAAATTTTTCTAATATGAGATTTAGGTGTTCTGGAGGCCTAGGTGCGCCGCCGCTTTGTACTCCGCGAAGGCTACTTAAATCGGTTTTGGCAAAATTTTTCGATTGCATTACCTCCCAAGCCATAGTCGGTACACCATGTAGAATAGAAATCCGTTCCCTCTCGATGAGCTCCAAAGCCTGATCTGCGTTCCACTTATACATCATTACAAATTTTCGCAAGTAGACGAAGCTAGCTAAAAATTGGGCATGGCTGCCGGTTACATGAAATAGAGGAACATTGGCTAATATTGCAGGGTCATAAAGAGGGTTCTCCTCTAATAATTCTGGCCGCAGGATTTCGTTAATTTCCTTAACAAAGTTCCAAGTGTAGAGTGCGTTTAGAATATTACGGTGAGTAGATAGAACACCCTTTGGGTGACCAGTAGAACCTGAGGTATACATTATTGATGCATTAGCATCAGGCTCGATATTAATTTCTTTAATCTCAGCATCGGATAAAGGCGTTCTATCTTCAACAAGCCCATAAAACTCAGCGTATTTTGAGTTAGTTTCTGGTTTAATTAAAATTACATCGATGGCTAAGTCGTCTAGATAGGGTGTAATCTGGCTTAGTCTTGGGCTATCAGCAATAATAAGCTTGCTGCCACTGTCTCTTAGGCCGTATTCGATTTCGGGCCCCTGCCACCAAGAATTCATCGGCACTACGACACCACCTAAGGTGGTGATCGCCATATAGGAGAGGCACCACTCAGGGGAGTTGCGAGCACAAATTGAAACTCGATCACCACAGTTAATGTTGTAATCTTCTTTTAGGACTCTCGCCATTTGTCGAGCTTTGCGAACTGTTTCTGCAAATGAAAATCGTTCTTCCTGATAGACAAGAAAATCACGTTCTCCTGCTTGCATGCCAAGGTCATAGAGTTGGCTGAGGTTGCGCGGAATTTTGCTGAAGGTTTCCAGTTCCTGTCCGTCAATTAATGTCGGTATAGTAGCGTGAGGTGCATCTGCTGCTTTATGAGCAGCCACGATGACTTTTAGTTTTTCTAAATCCGCAAGAATTTCTTTGTCGGTTAGCATGGTATTGTCACTCTGTAGATTAGTTATCTGCTCGAATCTCCAGTGTTACCTTCCCCATTACTTTACGTTCAGTGAAAACATTAAAAGCATCAACATAGTTTTCCATCGCGAAAGATTCAGTAATTAGCGGATGTAACTTACCATCATCATACATGCTGAGAAGTTCTTGAAAGTTGCGGTCATACTCGTTGGGTTCGTCTTTACGGAAACGGCCGAGAAAAACACCAACCATTGATGATCCCTTCAGTAATGCAAGGTTTGCTTTGTATTCTGGAATTCTCCCGCTGGTAAAACCAATTACTAGAAGGCGGCCATTCCAATTAATACATCGACAACTTTGGTCGAAGAGATCGCCGCCGACAGGATCATAGATGATATCGGCACCCTTGCCATTGGTAAGGGCTTTAACTTTTTCTTTTAGCTCGCCATCGCCATAGTTTAATAACTCATCAGGGCCTAATTGATTTACAAACGCAAGCTTTTCATCTGAACTTGCAGCAGCGATAACCCGTGCTCCCATTAATTTCCCTAGCTCAACTGCAGCCAGACCAACACCGCCGCTTGCTCCCAGCACCAGCAGAGTCTCCCCGGCTTTCAGATTGGCGCGTTGCTTCAGTGCATAATAGGAAGTGGTGTACACCATCGCAAAACTAGCGGCAGTTTTAAAGTCCATGCTATCAGGTATCTTGCGCATAGTTTCAGCTCTTGCCACGACTTTTTCGGCTAAGCCACCGAGCCCTGGAAATGCCATAACTCTGTCACCTATAGCAAACCCTTCCAAGCCCGGTCCCGTAGCAGAAATCACTCCACCCACTTCTGATCCAGGTGAAAAGGGTAGCTCCGGTTGGAATTGGTATTTGCCTTGGATTTGTAGCCCATCAGGAAAATTGAGCGACGCGGAATAGACATCGATTACGGCTTCGAGCTTGTCTGCAACAGGGTCTGCAGCTTCTTCTAGAACCAAATTTTCAGGAGGACCTAGAGTTTTACAAATTATGGCTTTCATGGAGCTACCTCTTCAAATCGAAGGCGGATTCAACCATGAAAAGCCAATAACTTCAAACCCAGTATACCCATCGAGGTTAGATAAGACTCTCTAGATAGTTTAGTTGTGCTTGAAGCCGCATCGGGCCACTTAACTTGTTGTTGTGGAGGTGTCAATTGCGTATATTTACTCTCACGATTAATTTTCTTGCTGAATGATTATGCCGCCTAAGCATAAGCTTCGAAGACCACGAGAACCGCGAATAAATAAAAATGAATGAAGAAGCTAGGCAAACTTATCTAAAGGTAATGGGTATTCAGACCTACTTTCCACGAATCGCTTTTTCGAATGCTAAAGCAGCCCCTAGTCTTAAATTTAGTCACCTTACTGGACTTTCCTCTAGCACGAGAGATGCTGAGATTGTCCATAGAGCCAAGCCTACTTTCGTTGCAGAGCTGCCTCAGTCGAAAGCAAGTGACCAGGATACTGATCCCGTGAAGCACGCGAGCGATGATGTAACAAAGAATCAACAAGGTAAAAATGAGCCGCAAGCAAAAGGAATGTTGTCTGAAATACCACTGCAGCTGGCCGAAAAGGTTGCTGTAGAAACTATTGTTAATAAGAGTGTTGTTGGGATTGAGACGACCTTTAAAAAAGTAGCGAAAGAAACTAGCAGCACAGAAAATTCGTCAGATGCACTGCGTTTTAATTTACGCTACTACAGGATTAATCAAGAACTTGCTGTAATCAGTGAAATTCCCCACTTGCAAAATAATTCTCATCAAAAAGAAGCGCTGACTTTGCTTAGAGCGATATTAGCTGCCCTTGGAGTTGATCCTTCGAATTGCAGTTTTACGCCAGAAAGTTTTGATTGGCCATTGGCAGAAAATTTGTCGATGAAAAATGATCCGAAAACTGAAGCTAGCAACGCGTTGCGAGGTTTTCTTAAAGTTCGGCATGTCCAAGATGGTTTTCATAATCTCCTGATACTCTCTAATCAACTTGAAGAACTTTTATTGCCGCGGTGGAGAACCACCACTAATCCTTCTGGAAATGCAGTCAATCAAGTCGCTGCTGTTGAAGTTACCCATGACTTCGAGTTGGACAATGAAGAAGTTATTTGTACTTTAGTTACTAGCGTGCAATCAATGCTCTCTATGCCTTTATTAAAACGTGAAGCATGGAAGCAAATGCAAGCGTTGCGCCAACGTATTGCAGCCAACCACACCCTCATCGATTCCGCTGACTCGTCTGTTAATTTAACCCAGTCAATTTTTTAGAAAACTATGCAGTCCTCTGAAAGGTCCAGTAATAATTTCTTTGCTCGCAGTATGCGTGCATCAGATTTGGATTTGGTGGTAAAAAATGAGATTGCAGCTTATCTAAATCCTTGGAGCAAACGCATTTTCGTAGATTGCCTAAGGGCTGGTTATCAATGTTGGGTATTAGCGAACCGGCGGAAGATAGTTGCCCATGGCGTGATGTCGGTGGCTATTGGGGAATGCCATTTGCTTTCTCTCTGTGTGAATCCAGATTTTCAGCGAAGGGGGTATGGCAGAAAGCTATTTAATCTGCTCTTGGATCAAGCACACAAAATGGAAGCTGCGGTTTGTTTCTTGGAAGTTAGACGCTTTAATACAGGCGCTATCGAGCTCTATAAATCAATGGGCTTTAGCCAAGTTGGCGAGAGAAAGAATTACTACCCTTCTTCTTCAAATAATGTCGATAGAGAAGACGCTTTAATACTGTCCCGCAGCTTACCTTTGCCTTAAGTTAACCCTGAGCTACTTTGATAATTCATCGTTGTCAGTTTCTGAACTGATTTTGAAAAGTAGGCGACCTATAGTCTTAAGCAACACTATAAGAACTAGAGCAGCAAGGACGATGCCTCCAAGCATTATGAGTGTCGCTATCAAAATACTAAGCAATTCTTCTCTAGAGATATTTTGCCAAATGGCAAGTCCCCACAGGCTGCCAGCACCAATGATTATTCCAGAAAGGATGGCGGAGGTTTTGTGACGTAGTTTAAGGAAGGAAAAAATCAATAATCTGGCCTGTGGTTTATGTCTGGATAACTTGTGTTGCACTTAGGGTAAGTACTACAACCCCAAAATACGCCATTTTTCCCTTTGCGCTTTACTAGAAGGAAGCCACAGCTCTTGCAACGATGAGCGGGCTCGGGCACCCCATTATGGTCAGCCAAAGTAACTTTGCAACCCTTGGCAAAGCCGCTGCAATACCAATAACTACTCTTTTCCTTGTCAGCCTTCACCAGTCGACGAGTGCAAATTGGGCAGCGGTAATTTTCATCGATTTCTTCGGAGGGTTTACCATCTAGATCATTACGTGTGGTTTTGCATTTAGGAAAGTCGCTACAGCCCCAAAATGGCCCCATCTTGCCTTCTATGCGGCGCAGAGCTTGTTTGCAGCTAGGGCAGTAGTAAGTTTTTTCAGATATTTTTGGAATTGAGTCTGTCATCAGTAAAAAATGCCGCTGTTAGAGTGGCTGTGGTTCCGTTCTAAACCTGCTTCATTATTTTGTCAACTGTATTTGGGTCCAAGGAAAAGTTTGCAAGATTAACCGACGATAATAATTTTTGTTTTACTTAGTGCCCGCCCTTATTTTAGCTATAACCTTAGAAGGAAAGATCATATCGTAGAATTTACTATGCCCATCTTCGCTCAAAGCAGCATTCTTTCTCGAGAATAGAGAGGAAAGAGATTATGAAACCTTGAGGACCAGTCGAAAATAAAGCTCCGAGGGGGATTAGTCCATAAACTTAATCGGCATTCACGATTTCTGTTATTGCCGCGAGTAGTGTTTTGTTTTCTTTCTCACTGCCTATAGAGATTCTCACGCTGTCTCGTAATCGGTCTTGGATAAAATAGCGGACTAATATTTTCCGCTGCTTTAGTTGGAGGTAGAGGTTTTTAGCGCCAATGTTTACAGGCACTTGGCACAAAATAAAATTACTCTGGCTGGAAAGGCAGGTCAGCCGAAGATTGTTTAAGGCAGAAATTAGTTTTGAACGACTTGCTCGAATTTTCTCCCAACCACTCTCTGCGTGTGCTTTTGATTGTAAAGCAGCTACAGCAAGCTGCTGAGATATTGTGTCTGTGTTGTAGCTATCACGTGTCTTAAATAGCATTGGAGACACCAGTGAAGTAGAGCCTAATGCATAGCCAAATCTTAAGCCGGCAAGGGAATATCCTTTACTCAATGTACGCAGAATTAAGACATTATCGAAAGAGCTGATTAAAGGAATGGAATCGTATTTTTTTTCGGGGTCAATGAAATCTACATAGGCCTCATCGATTACTAGAATGCCAGCAAAATTTTCCGCGATCGTTGCCAGATATTCTTGTGATAAAAGCAAGCCAGTGGGTGCGTGAGGGTTAACAAGAAAGACTACTTTAGCGTTGGATTCTTTTAATCGAGGTAAAAAATCTGCAGCCATTGACCAATCTGCAGCCAAAGGAATTTCAACTACATCACAATCGTGAATTGCAGCAAGTACCTTATAAAGAGAATAACTAGGCAATGTCGTTGCAATGGACTCGTTATTACCGACGAATGTGGTGAGTATCAGGCGCAACAATTCATCGCTGCCGTTTGCAGCAATAACATTCTTAGCAGAGACATTGTGGAGAGAAGCAGCAACATTGCAGAAGCTGCTAGCTATGGGCGATGGATAACGTCGTAATGAGGCAATGGAAATCCCCGTCAAACATTCGTTTACTGCAGGGCTAGCCGGGTAAGGATTTTCGTTGGTATTGAGCTTAATCGTATCGTCATCATTCGATTGCTCGCCGGGTATATATCCGCTCATTCTTTCAATGTTTGGTCGTTCGAAAGACATGTTTGATTACTCTAAAAAGTTATGTTCATCTGCGTTAGCTAATTGCTCCATTGGGGAGATTTAGTTATCGACAGGTAAAGTAGATAAAGCAGGTAAATAAGTTTGTAAGCGGTTTTTCCACCCTAACAACCAACGCTGTTCATGTCGCTCAACAGGTGCATTTTCAACTCTTCTCTCAAGAACTATTTCCGCAGCTTGGATAAAACTCCATAATGTTGTCGGTCGATTGTGCATTTCTTGCAAAACTTGTAGCAACCCCCAACCATCTTTTTTATACCTTTCAGTACTATTTGTGCCAGTACCTTTGAAATGCACGTAGTCAATTAATGCGTACAAACCATAGGGAGGGTGACTATGTGCTATCTGTAAAAAAGTTTCTTCGAGGGCGGCCGCCGAATTGTCGCTATTGGACGCTAGGATCACGGAAAGAGAATCGTACAGCCGTTGACTTATAAAATCTACTTGAACAGATTTCGTATTAGCAAGAAAAGTACGTAGCTCTAGCATTTTAGTGCCATTGATTTCTTGGATAAATTGTTCTCTAGAAGCCCAGGGAGCATCAGGCTTAGATAGATCCGTTAGCCAAGTCGGCAAGGAATAGTCTAAATTCTCGTAATATGCTAACAATTCAGGAAATGTTTCAGTAAACGGCTGTTCTTGATTCTCTTGAAACCAAATGAAATGACCGATTCCTAATGATGGGAAATCTTCACCTTCATTCCAGCTGGTAAGGCACTCAAAGCGAGCATTGCACTCATTTTGAAATATTCTCTCCCCCAACCATAGTCGTTGTCTCTCATCAAGTTGGGGAATCTGAGCAGTTAGCTGAGAATTAAGGGGAAAAAGCACAAACAATAAAACCAGATACCTATTGAAGCTGATTGAATTTACTGACATTTTGAGATATTTCCAGACATTGACCGAATAAGTAGATATATCATTCGTGTCCCCTAATTGAATTCCCGCTAATTGGGAGGATAAGTAAAAATTATTTTCATGGCCATATAATCGGCAGAGTACTGCAAAATAAGTGGAATTTGTGAGAGAAGTAGAAAATACAGATCCCCCAAA
>Ga0302127_10001398_pt1 | contig 14323 bp, 14 predicted proteins | sample CB4_SCM_MG_FD_204452 | JGI IMG/M metagenome (GOLD analysis project Ga0302127, IMG submission 204452) | Marine microbial communities from Western Arctic Ocean, Canada - CB4_SCM | ecosystem: Environmental > Aquatic > Marine > Oceanic | place: Canada: Western Arctic Ocean | collected 2017-09-24
GATAGCAAACATCGATTTGGCTCGAAAATCCAGTCTGTCCCAGTGGTCCCGTAACTGCATATAATATGCTTCTTTTTACTAGATATTAACTTAATATCTAGGTATCGACGAATTGACTTTTAAACCGCATATATGCAAGCGAGAATCAATGACTGAGTTTATCCGCAACGACACTTCACTGAACTACGAGATCCATGGGGATGGATATCCTGTGCTGTTATTTGCCCCCGGGGGCATGCGTTCCTCGATCAGTATCTGGTACTCCGGTTCAGAATGGAATCCGATCACCGAACTAGCGCCGTACTTTAAGGTGATTGCCATAGATCAACGTAATGCCGGTAGTTCGAAGGCGCCCATTAGCGGTGCTGATGACTGGCACACCTATACCGAAGATCACGTTGCGCTGCTTGATCATCTAGGCATTGATTCCTGCCATGTATTGGGGGGCTGTATTGGTGGGCCTTATTGTCTTGGGATCATCCAGGCCTTACCTGATCGCATTAGTTCAGCGGTATTGCAGCAGTCAATCGGCTATGACAACAATCGAGACACCTTCTATGGCTTATTTGATGGCTGGGCAGAGTCGCTAAAGGCTTCAAGACCCGAGGTCACCGAGGCAGACTGGCAACAGTTTCGTAGCAATATGTTTGATGGTGACTTTGTGTTCAATGTTGATCGTGATTTTGTGCGCGGTTGTGAAACACCGATGCAGGTGTTGATGGGTAGCGACGTATTTCATCCGGAGGTGACCTCCCGTGAAATTGCCGATCTCGCGCCGAATGCGACGCTAGTTAAGAATTGGAAGGATCCAGAAAAAGATAACACGGTCCAGATCATTGTTGATTTTCTACAGGCAAACACTCCGTAGCAAGGTACCGTTTCGTCGATCAAAGCGTTGATTGCTGGCTCATCGCCGACATCCAGCGTCTGACAGCTAACTACGGACGTTGACTCATATCAATAGCGGATCAGGCCCGACTCCGATATGATTTTTATTGCATACACACCGGAACGATGTCATGCCGAAAGAGGCTCTAAGGACGACGTTGCAGGAACTGTAGATTGAACTCGAGGACTTCATGCGTAGGCGCTCGAAGATCGAGTTGGTGGTGCGATGGGAACATATTGTCAGCGCCCCTGGTTTGCGTGAAGCCTGCGAGATTTTGTTTGAAGAAGAAGCCGAATCACGTCTGCAGGAATATGTGGGCTAAAAAATCTTCCCTGGATTCATCAAGTTGTTGGGATCAAAGACTTTCTTAACCTGTCGCATGAGCTCGATCTCGGTATCTGATCTGGTCCAGTTCAAGTACTCCTTTCGCTTAAGACCAATGCCGTGTTCAGCGGATATTGACCCCCCTCTTTTGCGAACCGCGCGATAGATAATCTCACCCATTTCCTTCGACTTTGGCCTGTCTGGTCCTATAGCACAGGGGTTAACGTGTAGATTGCCATCACCCAGATGACCAAAAACAAATATATAGGAATTCTGATCGGCGCCGGGGAGTTCCTCTTGGATTTCCTTGACGAAGTCGTCCATATCTGTGATCGCAAGGGAAATGTCACTGGAGTAGAAAGACATATTTTTGGTGTCGATGAAGCCGTTCTCAAAGAGCTGCGAAACATCATCGCGGATGTCCCACATGGTTTTTCGCTCCGCTTCCGACTGGGCAATGGCGGCGTCGGCAACCAGACCGCTTTCATAGGCTTGCGCCATGATTTCTTCGAATCGTGCCTGGTCACGCTCCTGATTGCCGCCCTGCAACTCGATCAAGACATAGAAGGGGTATTCGTGCGGTACCGGCGGTGCATACGGTGTGCTGTCACCCGTCATTGCTTCATAGTATTCCTTCCACATGACTTCGAATGAGGACAACGTGCCGGAAGATTCTGCGTCCATAAACCGCAACAGTTTTGTAAGCGATTCCCAATCGTTAACGCCAACCCAGGCACAGTTCTGGCTGATGGGGAAGGTGCGCATTCGTAAAATTGCCCGCGTTACCACGCCAAGAGTTCCTTCACCCCCGATGGCCAGGTGTTTCAGATCATAGCCTGTGTTGTTTTTGATGGCCTTGCCCTGCATAGGGATGATGGTGCCGTCCGCCAGAACCATTTCCAGGGAAATAATCTGATCCCTGGTCATGCCGTAGCGGATAACACGATTACCGCCCGCGTTAGTGGAAATATTGCCGCCGATAGTTGCCGTGCCGCGTCCACCCAGATCGAGGGGGTAAAGAAAGCCATTTTCTTCGGCGGTTTCCTGAACGGTCTGCAGAACAGCACCGGCCTGAACAGTCATCGTACGTGAGTGGATATCAACTTCTTCGATTTCACGCATCAGTTCCATGGATAGCGCCAACTGCGAGCCATCTCGCTGGGTCCCCAGCACGAGACCAGTGTTACCCCCCACGGTGACTACAGGACAGCTAAATTCCGTACAGAGCTTCATAATGGCGGATACGTCCTCAGTGGACCGTGGCCGCGCGATTGGGCCGGGTCCTCTTGCAGGGTCCTCGATGACACCGTTACTGCCAACGATATCTGACAGTCGTTTCAGGAACTCCGGATTGGAAATACTCATGTTTACTCCACTGAAAATCAATATGACGCTGGGAACTTAGATACGCTAGTGCGGTGATTTTGTAAAGTGCAGTACCGGCAAACTGATCTACATCCGCTCCGGCCTACTTGGTAGGAGAATGCAGAAAATAGACATTAATGGACCCGCTGACCGATTCATAGTATGTTCGCGGGCAAACTTTCAAAGAAGATTTAATATGGAAAACACTGAATTAAAGTCACTAGCGACCGAAGACGGTTATTTGGAACTATTTCTCGAATCAGGAGAGTTGCCAGAACCTGGGGATGAACACGTCGTTATCGAGATGCAAGCGTCACCGATAAACCCTTCGGATATGGGCCCCTTGTTTGGCCCAGCTGATATGTCGACTGCCGAACAGATAGGCACGGACGAGAACCCAAGAATCAGGGCAGCCATACCCGAGGCGATGCGTGGTGCGGTTGCACCCCGGGTGGGCAAAGCACTGACCTTCGGTAATGAAGGTGCGGGCATTGTTGTTGCTGCGGGTGCATCCGAGCTTGCCCAGTCTCTGCTTGGCAAAACGGTGGCGGTTTTGGGCGGGGCTATGTATTCGAAATATCGCATGATGAAGGCCAAGGTTTGCCTGATCATGCCAGAGGGCACAACACCAGCGGAAGCTGCCTCCTGTTTTGTTAACCCACTGACAGCGATGGGTATGGTCGAGACTATGCGTGCCGAGGGTCACACGGCCCTGGTACATACCGCTGCCGCTTCGAATCTCGGACAGATGCTACAGAAACACTGCATCAACGAAGGCGTCGAGTTGGTCAACATCGTGCGTAAACAGGAACAGGTCGATATTCTAAAGAGCATCGGTGCGAAACATGTCTGCAACTCTTCCGATGATGATTTCACGGAAAAGTTGACTGATGCTCTGGCAGAAACCGGTGCCACCGTAGCCTTTGATGCGACCGGAGGGGGGGCGCTGGCCGGTCAGATTCTCGCTGCGATGGAAGTAGCCGCGGGCAGGCAAGGTGGTGGAAATGCCTATGGTTCCACTGTGCATAAGCAGGTGTATATCTATGGCGGCCTGGATCGTTCAGCGACGACATTCAATCGCGCCTTCGGCATGGCCTGGGGAATGGGTGGCTGGTTGCTCACACCGTTTCTGCAAAAAATTGGTTTTGAAGCCGCACAGAAACTGCGTGAGAAAGTGGCTGCCGAAATCAAGACAACCTTCGCTAGTAGTTATGTCAGCGAGGCATCCCTAAAGGGCGTACTCAGCGTTGACGCCGTCCAGGTCTACAGCAAGATGGCAACCGGTGAAAAGTACCTGATTAACCCCAGCAAATAGGAGTGCTGTAAATTAGTAATCCACATCATTTTTTGATGCGATCAATACGACTTCTGTCAGGCCCTCTAAATTATTGAGGGCGCTGACGAAGTCGGCAGGTTTGCTGTCCTCTTTGACCGAGACATCGAAAGTTAAGCGGATTAGGTCCGGGTCCCTACTCGGTTCGACGTGAAGTAGATTGTTGGAACGCGTGAAGGTTTCGAATACCGCCAGATAGGATGCCTAGTCGCTGTCTTTCTGATAAAGAAAACGAATCACAAAATCGCTTTTAAATAGTACGCCATAGTTATATTGGTTAACGATGAGTATTAGCGAGCCAATCATCAGCGTGCCGACAAAGGCCAGGAAGTAGACCGGACCCCTGGTGTTGTCGTCCTTGATCGCACAATCCTTGAAGATACTGAGATTTTTGCGAGTGCCCTGCATGACATGGGCCGAATCGATGAGCGGGACTGGGCGACCTATTGGGGCTTCTGTGAGACCATTCTGGGCGCGATCAAAGCACCTGACCCGCTGATTTACCTACGATGTTTGATGCGCACGCTGCGCTGGCGTATCAAACTTCGTGGACGTGAAATGGAGCAGGACATTCCGCTTAGTTATCTTAAGCGTCTAGACCGTCTTTACGAAGAATGGACCGCGAACTACACCATGAGTGAGATGCTGGTGCTGAAAACCGATCAACTGGATTACGTGAGTGATCTCATACACCAGCTTGATGTGATGGAACGAATTGAGGCAGTCATCCCCACAACGTTCATCAAGCCATCCTGACGAGCCGGTTACATGTCCTTAAAAATAGGGTCTATACACATCTTGCCGAATTGTTGCTTGGTGATCTTAAGGGCGGCCGGGTCGTCAGGATATTGACCTTTATCGTCGGTATCCTCGATCCAATCCTGCACCGCACCACGTAAGGTCGTGAGGGTTTGTTGGTGCGCCGGTAGTTCGGCCAGATTGACCAGTTCGTGCGGGTCTTCGATTAAATCATAGAGCTCTTCGGCGGGTCGTGGACCATAGGGCAGAGCCTGGGCTGCAGTCAGCTCCCCCCGATCATACATTTCCTGGGTCTTCACAAAAGCCGGCCACACGGAGCGATAGTTAATTTGGGCCAGTGGCCGATCAGTCATGAAGTTCTTGATGTAGTGATAGCGTTCACCGATCACGCTTCGGGTTCGATCAACGACCCATTCACAACGATCCCTGGCGGAAAATATATGCTCCCTTCGGTCATCCGAAAACAAATTGGCCGAGTCCATATAGTCGGGTACGTTAATACCAGCGAGTTCGAGGGAAGTCGCGGCCACATCAAGCAAGGCCGTTTGCTCTTTGCGACGACTCCCCGCAGGAATGGTTTCAGCAAGATCATCCATGCCCGGTGCAGCTACAATAAGTGGGATATGCAAGCCTTCCTCGTAGCACATCTGTTTTGCCCTCGGGAAATAAGCGCCATGATCGCTGATGATAAAGATGACGGTGTTACCCCAATGACCCGTTTCTTTTAAGTGCGCGACCATTTGCGCAACCTCAATATCACTGATCAGCATGGTACTTAACTGGGCTGCGACCAGATCGCGCATTTCCGGCAGGTCTGGATACTGCGGTGGCACTGTCACGTCATCTGGATTCACCAGGGTTGGATTCTTAACACCCAGTTTACGCATCATGTCTGCTGCAGCACCCAGCGAATAGCCGTTTTTGCCACCGTTTGTTTGGATCTGTGCAAAGAACGGCATGTCTGCCGGACACTCACTCCAGTCACCCCCTCCAGCCTGCACGCCTTTGTTGGCACCGGGATCTTGGCTGTTGTTTCCGACTGAGTACAGGTCGGATCGATCACGGGTGAAGTTGTAGTCGTCCTTGCCGCGGTTGAATGTAAAGTAACCCGCCTCGCGAAATAACTCTGGCACGGTTTTGGTTCCACTAGGTAGATAGATTTCTTCACCCGGGAAACGGCTTGAACGCTGCACATGAGTACCATTTCGAATGGCGTAACTGCCGGTGATTACCGCTGAACGGCTCGGGCTGCACACCGGTGCTGGCGAATAGGCTCTTTCAAACACAACCCCTTGGTCTGCGAGCGCGTCAATGTTCGGGGTGTCTACCAATGGCTCACCATAGCAGCGATATCGCGGATCCTGATCTTCAATGTAGATCCAGAGAATGTTAGGTCTTTTGTCGCTCATGACTGTCGCTCAATAATTGCCTGGGAGTCGACCATAAATCATTCGTCTTTTCTGCGCCAGTTGCATACGTATTGCTGAACGGGCAGGGCTTAGTGATAGTGAAAAGGCACCAATTTTTGGGGGAACTGCGGTGCGAGCTTACCGACTGAGCCTGCCATAGAAAGTGCTCGTCCTAGAAGTGTGTTATGTTCTTACACTTACACTAAAACAACTAAACGGGAAAGTTATGTACGTCATTGATATGTCAACATTAGAACCGGTAGGTGAGTTTGGCTCCAAAGAATGGGGTGAAGCCTGCGCTGCAGCATCTGTAAAGCTTCTCGAAGCTGCTGATCTGCCTAAGGACTTTGAATGGGCCTTTACAGAATGCTATACGGATCCACCAGCTCGACTGATGGAAGGCGGCCGCAAGCAAGCGGGTTATTACATCCTGGTGAAGGATGGCAAGATTAGCGGTGGTGACGGTGAGCCGGAAGAAGCACTGGCAGTTCCCGGTTTTCACATTCGGGCACGTTGGGCGGCACTGTGTAATCAGTCGGGTGCATTTTACGGCAAAGAGGGCGGGGCTAAGCGCCGTGACGGCGAGCAGGTCATGCGCGCGGCCATTGAAAAATACGTGGGTAGAGAGAATCCCTACGGTGAAAAACAACCATCAGAGATGTATTGGCCGGAAACAGTCAGTGGACCCTTGATGGCGGGTTCTGAAGAAGGCAATGGTCTGCACAACATCGCGGCAACCATGCAAATTCAATCGCCGGAGTTTGTTGATTTTCCTGTGACTGAAATGCGCGTACCGATCTTTGATGAAATGACTGAAGAGCAGAAACAGGCCTTTATCAAGTTGTTGGCGATCGATATGTAGGAGGACCCCTTTACAAGGTGAGGCGGGTAAGCTGCTTATATAACTTCTGTTCCTGGACTGACTCGTCATAGTCCTTGGCTTACTGAATATATAGCGTACCAGTGCCCGAGTCTTTGTAAATTTTTAGTGCCATTTCCGCAATCATCAGAAACACGTTTAGTGTGTTCGGGTGATTGGGGAAATCTTTGTCAAAATACTGTAGCGTCTCATACAAGAATTTTCGGAGCGTAGCGTCTTTGGCGCGCTCCATCAGTACTAGCGCGGTTTCCCATTGACAGAATTTTACCTCTTAATCGTACGGCCAATAACAAAGGCACCTATGCCGGTCGGCGGATTAGCGAGCAGCCATCGATCCAGCTGGAAATAATTTAGCATTATCCACCCAACCCATGGATGGGGTGGTTCAAATCCCGATCTGATGATTTTTTCTTTATCACGCACAAAGAAGGCAAGGAGCTTTCTAGGTAACAACACAGGAATCATGCCTGGTCCCCAGGAACCAACGTTGGAGATGGAGATGCCGTCATGGGGTAGCTCCGCAATAAGCTCGTTGAGCTGATATTGTTTGTGATGTCCAACGGCCTGATCGTAACGCCCAAACAACCAGCCAGGTGTTGGTACATTTACAAAGGCTGATCTTCGTCTATAAGACTCAAATCTGACCAATCGTGGCCAGGTTCAAAGGATACGATATGCCCGTCATGTTCTACAGTTAGATTCTTTTAGGACATATATAATGATTTCTATATTGGCAGTGATAGATTATATCAGGGATGCGCAAAGCATCTTCTCAGGACAAACAGAGGATATTGTTAGATGCGACAGGCTCGTATTGCCGTTGATATTGGTGAGACGTTTACCGATGTTGTCCTTGAGCGTGCCGATGGGTCTCGTATAACCACGAAACTGCTAACGACCTATGAGTATCCGGGCCTGCTGTTTTAGAGGGTATTGCCGAAGTCGTCGCCAGGGGAGGCGTTGCTGCAGATGATGTGGGTGTCATTATTCACGGTACCACCCTTGCAACCAATGCACTGATTAGCCGTAACGGTGCAACAACAGCACTCCTGACTACCGCGGGCCAACGCGATGCGCTCGCGATAGCGCACGAGGAACTCTTCGAACAGTACGACATTAATATTGACCGGCCTACGCCGCTGGTACCACGATACCTTCGCTTACCTATCAGCGAGCGCATGGATCGGGATGGCCGTGTCTTGATACCACTAGCCGAGGCAGCCGTGATGGCAACACTGGCGAAGAGGTAATGCAGCATCGTAGATGGACGATACTCGATAGGTCACCTCATTTGAGTAAAAGTTTATGATGAACGGCCCCGCAGTTTTGCGCAAGCTGCTTAGGACAGGATTTTTATTTCCTGTTAACCTGTCATGGTAAGGAAAAAGATTACTGAGGAAGAAACTCATGAGCGAGCTCACACCTGACCCATACGATATACCATTAGAGGATATTTGCCTTATTGCCCCGGGTATCTGGGAGCGCAACGAAATAGGGGCGTTTCTTTCCCGGCTGCGTGAGGAAGCGCCGGTACACTGGTGGGAAAGCGAAGAATTGGGTGGTTACTGGTCACTGACGCGCTATGAAGACATCAAAGCTGTAGACACCAATCCTAAGGTGTTCTCGTCACAGGGCAGTATTACTGTCCAGGATGCCCATGATGATTTTAATCTTCCCATGTTTATTGCCATGGACCCGCCCAAACACGACGAACAGCGCAAGGTAGTCAGCCCCAGTGTGGCGCCCTCCAATCTCGCCAACCTTGAAGACACCATTCGGCAGCGAGTTTGCGCCATTCTTGATTCTTTGCCCGTGGGTGAGGATATCGACTGGGTGGATCTAGTATCCATTGAACTGACGACGCAGATGCTGGCGACACTGTTCGATTTCCCCTTTGAAGACCGGCGCAAGTTAACCCGCTGGTCAGATATCGCGACGGCCAATGAGGCTAGCGGGACGATCGAATCGGAAGAAGTACGCCAGGCGGAATTACTCGAGTGCTTGCAGTATTTCACGCGACTATGGGAAGAGCGGAAAAAGAAACCTGGTGGCTTTGACCTCATTTCCATGCTGGCCCATGGCGAAGCAACACAGTCGATGGATCCCATGGAATTCCTGGGCAACCTGACGTTGCTCATTGTGGGTGGTAACGATACGACGCGAAATTCCATCTCCGGTGGCGTGCTGGCATTGAACGAGTTTCCAGACCAGTACCAAAAGCTACGCGACAACCCTGCAATCATTCCAAATATGGTTGCAGAGATTGTGCGCTGGCAGACGCCACTTTCCTATATGCGGCGCACAGCCCTGGAAGACACTGAAATACGCGGACAGAAAATACGCGAAGGCGACAAGGTCTTAATGTGGTATGCCTCTGGAAATCGTGACGAGTCGGTTTTTGAAAATGCGGATAAGCTGATTATCGACCGTAAGAACGCTCGCCAGCACTTGGCTTTTGGTTTTGGGGTCCATCGTTGTATGGGGAACCGGCTGGCTGAAATGCAGCTGCGCGTTCTCTGGGAAGAGATTATGAAACGCTTTCACACGGTAGAGGTGGTGGGTGAGCCAGAACGCATTCGTAGTAGTTTTGTTCGGGGCTACAAGACCTTACCTGTGCGTCTGAAAGCGCTTTAATCCTTTATTTACGGCCGACGCGTTGTAGTTTCCATGCCTTGTTGTTGAATATAGGAATCATCTTGCGTGTATAGAATTTCCATTCGCCATTTTCACAGTGCAGCTCATCTTCCCAGGTATTGATACCAATCGGTGAGGTGATCGGCGCAGGACGCCCCTGCTTCTCTTCATCGTAATAACCGTATTCCCAGAACGTATCGTGAGAAATTGCAGTGGCGGTGTTTTCATCAACCACATCGACAACAATGCTGCTCACGGTATTGAGTACGACCTCAACACCCTCCAGCATATTCTTGCTGCCATTGTGTAAAGGTTCGCGCATAGGCTCCGGCCCTGGTCCGATGATCCATTTACCGAGTGCAAGTGTGCCGTCTTCAGTAAACAGGTCTGCGACAAATGACATGTCTTGATTAAATAAGTGATAAAACCGATTAATCAATTTTTCACAGTCTTTTTCTATAGCCTGTCTTTCTGCTCTATCCAAAATCTTTTCTCCACAATGATAATTAGCCGCACATCATATCCAGACGTCGGGCAAAGGCAAAGGCCGCGTGCCTTAGTGTTCCCCCATAAATTCGAATCCGTTATATCGCCTAAAGGTCTGCGAGGGGATGAGCATCCTGCCATGGCGGCTCAAAGTGTTGTTGAATAACATCCGATGGAGCGGGTTGCCAGTGTGGTTGCTTATCTTTGTCAATAAGCAGTGCACGAACCCCCTCGGGGAAATCCGGGTGCCGTACGCACTGACAGGCAATGATTAGTTCCATCTGGAATGTTTCAGCGAGCGTCATGCCTTCTGCGCGACGCATTTGTTCGATGAAGATACCGGCGGTTATGGGTGAACCTGACGAAAAAGTATTAGTGGCGACACTTAACCAATCATTCTTCGGAAGTGCTTTCAGTCCCTCAGTGAAAGCCGACAGAAAATCAGGTGCTTGTAGTGATTCGTGAATGAGCGACTCGATATCTGCTTCAAACTTTAGCAACTGTTGCGGTAAATCAGCTGACTCAAGTGCAAACTCGGTGAGGGTCTCATCCACCAGTGCATGATTTTGTGTGGTTTCTTCTGCCCAGGGTAATTCTTGTAGCTGTTCAATGACGCTTTCTCTGACGCCGTTGTCGAGCGCGTGGTTGACGATACCGAGTGACAATGCATCACCAATAGTGATTTGGCAGCCAGTTAAACCCATAAAATATCCGAGGCCGGATCGCATCTGGGATAAAAGCCAGGTGCCGCCAGCATCAGGGAACAGACCAATGGTAATCTCCGGCATCGCGATTCGCGTTTCTTTTGTGCCTACCCTATGAGAACAACCGCCGAGCAATCCAAGCCCGCCACCCATAACAATGTTGTGCCCCCAGGCGATGATCGGTTTGTCACATTGATGAAGATCAAAATCGAGTTTGTACTCATCGGTAAAAAAGGTGTCAGCATAGGCTGAGGTTTTGCCGTCCGCTGCTTTTATTTCATGGTACAGGGCCTGGATGTCAGCCCCGGCACAGAAAGCACGATCACTGTCGCTTTGTAAAACCATACAGACCACGTTCTCATCCTGCATCCAGCGTGAGAAGGTTTCCTGCAGCAGATGAACGGTTTCCAGCAACAAGCTATTGAGGGACTTCCCTCTAGTGAGCGTCGCGACGCCAATAACATGACCGTTACTGGTGTCGATCTCGGAAAATTGAACAGGGTTTTCGTTCAAACGTCTTTTCTTGGATCGAATGCATCACGTACTGCTTCACCAGTGAAGATAAGCAGCGTTAACATAAATGCCAGCGTGAAAAAGGTGGTGAGTCCGAGCCAGGGTGCGTGCATATTGGTGCGGCCCTGTGCGAGCAGACGTCCAAGGGAAGGGGAGTCGGACGGTAAACCAAACCCGAGAAAATCGAGGGATGTTAATAGCGTGATCGATCCGGTCAGAATAAAGGGCAAGAACGTCAATGTAGCAACCATGCCATTGGGTAGCACGTGACGCACCATGATGCGGATATCACTTGCCCCCAAAGCGCGCGCAGCAGTGACGTACTGGAAATTTCTGGCACGCAGGAATTCCACCCGCACGACACCCACGAGCGCCATCCAACTGAAGGCTACCAGGATCCCTAGCAGCCAGTAGACGTTGGACTCGACGATGCCGGCGAGAATGATGAGGATAAATAGAATGGGTAAGCCCGCCCAGATCTCGACGAAGCGTTGCGCAATAAGATCGAACTTGCCGCCGAAGTAACCCTGTGCGCCACCGGCGCAAACTCCGATGATCGAGCTGAAAAAAGTCAGCACAATGCCGAAGAGAAACGACAGCCGGGCACCATAGATCAGCTGTGCGGTAACATCTTTGCCCATATTGTCGGTACCGAACCAGTGTTCCGGGGAAGGCGGGTAGGGCGCTGGACCCGGCAGGTAGTAGTCGATGGTATTGTAGCTGAAGGGGATAAGCGGCCAGACTATCCATCCGCCCTGGTCCTCGATAAGCGCTTGAACTTCATGCTCACGATAATCAGCTTCGACCTCAAACACACCACCAAATTCCGTTTCGGCATAGGCCTTTACCACGGGAAAATAGAACTCATCCTGATAGTGAATCACCAGCGGTTTGTCGTTGGCGATGAATTCAGCCATCAGCGTTAGGGAAAATACCACAACAAAAATGCACAGTGACCAGAAGCCGCGTTTGTTGGCACGAAAATTAGCAAGCCGTCTACGTGTCAGCGGCGAAAATCCTGGTGGTCGTTTGAAGTCAGTCGTCACGTCAGACTCCCCGCTCGCTGAAGTCAATTCTAGGATCCACCAGCATATAGATAACGTCGGCGATCAGCTGGGTCACCAGCCCGAGTAGTGTAAACACAAATAGTGTGCCGAAAACGATGGGGTAATCTCGGCTGATGATAGCTTCGTATCCCAATAGTCCAATGCCACGGAGCGAGAAGATGACCTCGATCAGTACACCGCCCGTGAATAGCATGCCGAGTAACGCTGCGGGAAACCCGGCAATGACGATCAGCATGGCGTTGCGAAATACGTGCCCATAAAGTACGCGACGCGGTGTGAGCCCCTTGGCTTGTGCGGTCAGCACATACTGTTTATTGATCTCTTCCAGAAATGAATTCTTGGTCAGCATGGTCAGGGTGGCGAAACTACTGGCGACCAGAGCAGCAACGGGCATGGCCAGATGCCAGATTCTGTCCTTGATCTGGTCGAAAAAACTTAACGCTTCATAGTTGTCCGAGATCAATCCCCGTAGGGGGAACCAGCTAAAAAACTCGCCACCGCAAAATAGAATAATGAGCAGCATGGCTAGGATAAATGCGGGGATAGCATAACCGACCAGAATAACTACGCTGGTCCAGACGTCAAATGGGGAACCGTCGTTGACCGCCTTGCGAATACCGAGCGGTAGCGAAATTGAATACACAATCAACAGGGAAGCGATACCCAGTGATAAGGATACGGGCAGACGCTCCAGAACCAGATCTACAACGGGTACGTCTTGATAGTAGCTATCACCGAAGTCGAAAGAGAAGTAATCCCGCATCATAAGAAGAAAACGGATATGTGCAGGCTTGTCGAAGCCAAACTGTCGTTCGAGTTCAGCGATGAGTTCTGGGTCTATCCCTCCTGAAGAGTCAAAGCTGCTTTCACCAGGAACGGTATTGCTGACACCGCTACCGCCACCGATTGATGCTGTAGCGGAAACACCTTCCCCCATGATGCGGGAGATCGCCTGGTCAACCGGGCCACCCGGTGCTGCCTGGATGATCACGAAATTAACCAACAGAATACCGACCAGCGTTGGCAATATCAGTAGCAGTCGCCGAAAGATATAAGACGAAACGATACCCATCAGCAGGTTGGCAATTTTGTTCATTGTTTGTTCAGCTCAGCCAGGCCAGTTTTGATCCGTGCGTCCTTGTCCTCATCGAACCACCATAGTTGTGGAAATCCGGTCCAGTTTATATATTCCGCACCCAGTGGAGTATGTCCGAAGCGATCCCAGTATAGTAGATGGCGTCCTACGGGATGGCCATCCGGGATGAGATAGAAGTTCCAGAGCAGGGTGCGGTCAAGGGCGCGGCCCGCAGTGTTCATCGCCTCTTCCGTTCGCGATTGAGCGATCTTCTCTACCAGAATGTCGACCACTGGGTTTTTGATCCCTGCATAGTTCAGCATATTCCGAGTATCAGCGTATTGTGTTGTGAATTGCTGACGCATTCGATATGGAAACGGAATCAAATAGGTATAAAACTTACGGATGGTCGCGTCGTAATCGTATGATCGCAGACGGTTGACCATTAGATTATTTTCTATTTTTCGAATGACGGCATGAATACCTAAGCGTTTGAGATTCTCGACAAAGGGAGTCAGGCTACGCTCAAAAAGGTTGGACGAGACGACAAAATCTATGGTCAGCGGCTCGCCCGTTTTTTCGTTCACACGAACAAAATCTCTGATGACCCATCCTGCTTCACGCAGCAATTCATCAGCTCGCAGTAGCGTGTCGCGATTACGTCCCGAAGACTCGTTTTTTGGTAAATCTACGGGATCAGTAAAAACGCGGGCCGGCAGTTGGTCACGATAGGGTTCGAGTAACGCCAGTTCAGCATTTGAGGGCAGTCCTTTGGCCTGTAGTCCTGAGCGCATAAAGTAAGAGTTATTGCGGGCCAGTCCACCGTGATAATAGACGCGGTTCGCCCACTCGAAATTGTATGCCAGTGTGACCGCCTCCCGGACC
>Ga0302127_10001408_pt1 | contig 14277 bp, 6 predicted proteins | sample CB4_SCM_MG_FD_204452 | JGI IMG/M metagenome (GOLD analysis project Ga0302127, IMG submission 204452) | Marine microbial communities from Western Arctic Ocean, Canada - CB4_SCM | ecosystem: Environmental > Aquatic > Marine > Oceanic | place: Canada: Western Arctic Ocean | collected 2017-09-24
GAAGAGTGCCGCTGCGTCGACTCAGCAATACCGAATACAACAAAACGATTCGCGACCTGACCGGGGTGGATCTGCGCCCCACGAAGGACTTTCCTGTCGATGGCGCGGCGGGCGAAGGTTTCACTAACGCCGCCGAGGCGCTCTCCATGTCTCCGGCATTGATGACCAAGTACGTGAATGCCGCCAAGGAACTCGCTTCGCACGCTGTGCTGTTGCCTAAGGGGTTTCGGTTTTCGTCGACTAACACGCGTCGCGATTGGACGGATGAGAGTCTGACGGAATTGCGAAAGTTCTATTGGCAGTTTACCCGCGATGGCAGTTTGCCCTTGCAACCTTATGTATCGGCACTCGTGCGTCACCGCGAGCATTTGCTCAACGGAAAGATTAAACTGGAATCGATCGCGATCACCGAGAAGCTGAGCCAGAAATACTTGGCAAGTCTCTGGGAGGCGTTTACAAACAAGGAACAGTCCTATCCGTTGGCTCAGGTTAGCGCTCGCTGGCGAAATGCAAACGAAGGAGATGTCGACGCAATCGTCGCGGAAGTTTCGGCGTCGCGGGATTCGTTGTGGAATTTCGGACGGATCGGCAGTTACGTCAATTCGGTTCGCCAGTCGGCAAAAGATCCGGCCGTCGTTGAAACAAGTTCAATTAGAATAAAGATCCTGCCGATCTCGGGACAAAGTGAGGTCGTTTTATATCTCAAGGCGCGTGAATTAGGCGCTGCCGACGGCGGTCATGTTGTTTGGCATCGACCACGATTCGAAGGGAGCAATGTTCCTACCCTTCTGTTGCGGGATTACCATCAGTTCGGGACCCGATTCGAAATAGACTACTCAACATTATTTGCCAACACCGAAGCATACCTTTCTGCAGCCGTCGACGCGACCAACAACTCACCGCTGTCGCTAAAAGATCTAGCGGCGAAATATCGTATTAACGAAGCGTGGCTAAAGCGCTGGATCGTGGTCTTGCAGGTGAATCCATTGGCTGCTAACCCACCAGCGCTCGAGGAATCGGGCCGAATTGTACCGCGAGTCGCGTGGAAATTGCTCGATGGAACGACGACCAATGCTCAACAACTCGCGATCAAAGGGTGGAGACCGAAAGGTTCCGATCTTCCTATTTTGATTACCAACGCTTCCGATAAAACAGAGAACGTCCCTGGCCGTGTGGCGCCTCACCAGGTAACGGTTCATCCAACTCCGACCGAATTCGTGGCCGTGGTTTGGAAAAGTCCTTTCAAGGGACGAGTTGACGTTACCGCAAAAGTCGCCGACGCTCATCCTTCTTGTGGCAACGGTTTTTCTTGGTGGCTTGAAAAACAAACCCTTACCCGCTCGTTAATCGTAGCCGAAGGAAACGTTAATTTAGGCCAAGAGACAAACATCGAACCGCTTCAATTTAATGTTTCGCCGGGTGACCTCATCGCCCTGGCAATTGACGCACGAGCGGGCAGCCACTCCTGCGATCTCACCCAAATCGAATTAACCATAAATGAGATCGGTAAGGAAAAAGGTCGCGTCTGGGATTTGGCTGATGACGTGGCTGATGATGTTCTGGCAGGGAATCCTCACGCAGATAGTCTGGGGAACAAGGGCATTTGGAGTTTTGTCAAAGGGTCTTCCAAAGCCAGGCCCGCTAACTCCGCTACCGCCGTCGGTGCGAATTCACTGTTGATGCGGTGGCGCGACGCGGCGTCGAATTCCGCTCGACGGACAGACGCCGCCGAACTTGCGAAACAAATACAGACGTTACTGACGGGACAGCGTCCGACCGAAAAACATCCGAATCGTAAATTGTTCGACAGTTTAGCGTCGTTGGATGGGATATTGTTAAAAGGAATCGACTTCACGCCTCTGGTAAAGGCACCCAGCGAAGCTCGCTTGGGGTTGTCCAAATCAAGGTTCGGCAAGCATCCGCTCGGTCTACCCACCGATGAAAACAGTTTGGTCCTACCGGTCAATCAAGTAATTGAAATCCGTTTGCCATCCGAGTTATTCCGCGATCGCGAATTTGTCGTCGATGGAAACCTTGATTCGCCTTCAGAGCAGCGCGCTGTTCAGTTTCAAGTTCTTACCGCGCCACCCGTGCCGAATGCAGCTTGGGACGCCAAATCCCCTATCGTGGCTGTCCCGAGTGGATCTGCCCACAAAAAGTTACTAACCGGACTTGCGGAGTTCCGTCGCCTATTCCCACCAAATATCTGTTATCCGCATGTGGTCCCCTTGGACGAAGTGGTTTGCTTAAAGACCTTCCATCGCGAAGATGAACCATTGATTCGACTGTTCCTCAACGACAATCAAACACGCCAACTCGATAAGCTCTGGCTGGAACACCGATTCATCACGAAATTTCCCGTGGTGGAAAATGAATACTTGCCATTGTTTATCGGCTTCGTAACACAAGATCAACCCAAATCGTTGGTGAAATTCTTTGAGGACAGACGTGCCACGTTCAAACAGTGGGCTGACGAATTCGAGCGTGATTTCGAAGCGGCCGCTCCGCAGCAAATGACGCAATTACTCGGCTTTGCGGCTCGTGCCTATCGCCGACCGCTGTCGTCAGCGGAAGCGAATGGATTGAAGGCGCTCTATGAATCACTACGGATAAAAGGCGTCTCTCACGAAGTCGCCTTTCACAGCGTCTTGGCTCGCGTATTCCTGTCGCCGTCGTTCTTGCTTCATCTGGAACAGCCACCGATAGGAAAGCTTGCTCGTCCGGTTAATGATTGGGAGCTCGCTAGTCGGCTGAGTTATTTTATTTGGGCATCGCTGCCGGACGACGAACTTCGCCAACTCGCTGCCACCGGCCGATTGCGAGAACCGGGTGTGCTCGCCGAACAAGCCCAACGCATGCTAAAACACGACCGGGTCCGTGCGTTGGCGATCGAGTTCGGCACGCAATGGATTCACGTCCGTGGATTCGACGAGTTGCAGGACAAAAACGAACGCCTGTTTCCCACTTTTGACCTAAATCTTCGCCGGGCGATTTACGAGGAGTCCATTTTGTTCTTTCAAGACCTGTTTCAAGAGAACCGCTCCCTGTCACATATTCTCAACGCCGACTACACGTTCCTCAATGAAACCCTTGCCACACATTACGGCATCCCCGGCGTTCGCGGCGAACAGTGGCGACGCGTAGACGACGTGAAACAATTCGGTCGTGGCGGAATTTTGGGATTGGCCAGCGTTCACGCTAGGCAAAGCGGAGCGTCACGTACCAGTCCCATACTGCGGGGTAATTGGGTAGTTGAAACATTACTTGGCGAAAAGCTACCACGACCACCACCTAATGTTCCTCAGCTGCCACAAACAGAAACCGGCAACGGGGGACTCACCATGCGGCAAGTCGTGGAGAACCACGTCAGCGTCGCTCAGTGTGCAGTCTGCCACCAGCGGATCGACCCGTTTGGTTTTGCATTAGAGAAATACGACCCAATCGGGCGGCTGCGGGAAAAGGATCTGGGGGGATTGCCTCTTGATTCCCACGTGAAACTCCGCGACGGAACCGAATTCAAAGGAATCGAGGGACTACGCAATTATTTGTTAACACAGAAACAGGACGTCATCTCGAGGTTGTTTTGTCGAAGACTGCTCGGCTATGCATTAGGGCGTTCTGTAATACTGTCGGATCAGCTTCTGATTGACCAAATGATGACGCAGTTGCAAAAAGACGGTGGAGTGTCCAACGCCGTATTGGAAATTGTGCAGAGCGAACAGTTTCGCATGATCCGCGGAAGTAGCTATTCCGACGCCCAATAACCTCTACTCAGGAAAACCAGACATGACAACAACTTTCACATATCCCAGAGGCTCAAGGCGGATGTTTCTCCGCGGCATTGGCACCACGATCGCATTGCCTTGGCTTGAATCTATGTCGGTGTGGGGCGGGGAATCGTCGGACGATTCTTCCACTCCGCCGGTTCGTCTGGCGTGTCTTTTTGCGGGAAACGGATTTCATAGCGATCAGTGGTGGGCCAAGGGCGCCGACGGAAATATGGAACTCGGACAAGTGCTGGAATCGCTACATCCGTTTCGCGAAAAAATGCTATTCCTGCGAGGCTTGTATAACGCCGAAGCACGGATCGGTGGGATTCACAGTTGCCAGACGGGCAATTTACTTACAGGCGCCCATTTGGCCAACGGCGGAGAAATCCGTTCCGGCATCAGCATCGATCAGGTTGTCGCCCGCCGCTTTGCCGAGCAAACTAAAGTTGATAGCCTAGTGCTGGGCTGCGAACATTCCATTGCCGCACTACATAAGAACTACTCAATGATTTACAGTTCGCATATTTCCTGGAGTTCGCCCACCACACCGACGCCATTGGAACTCTATCCTGCCCTCGCATTCGACAGATTGTTCCGTGATGAAATCGGACGAACAGATTCGAGCGTCTTGGACGCAGTTCTTGAGGAAACGGGGGGGTTGCTGGGGAAGATCAGTCAATCCGACAAACGACGGTTGGAAGAATATCTGGATTCGGTGCGAGAAGTTGAAAAACGGATTGAAAACGCTGGAAAAGCGCGTCGTCTGCAAGGTTGGCGTCCGACGCTCGATAAACCGAATATCGCTCGCCCCGCCGATGGCATTCCGCAGGATATTGATGAACACATGCGATTAATGTGCGACATTCTAGTCTTGGCGTTCCGCACCGATACGACACGAGTCTGCACTTTGAAACTCAACAATGATCACTCGTCGCTGCGGTTTCCCAATCTCACGTCCGATCGCGGAGCAACACAAGGAATCGATTATATGATCCACCACTTGCTGTCACATACGAACAACGGTGATTGGCTGAAAGTAAATCGATTTTTCACTGAGCAAATCGCGTACATCGCCAAAAAGCTGGACGCGATTCAGGAAGGCGACCGTACATTGTTGGACAACTCAATGATCCTCTACCTATCCAGCATGATGACGGGTAATCATAACAACGATCAATTACCGGTCGTAATGCTAGGTAGCGGCGGCGGCCAAATCAAGACCGGCCGAACCCTAGACTACCTCGGCAAGCCCAACCGCAAGATGTGCAGTCTGTACTTGTCAATGATGGACAAGTTGGGCATCCATCTGGACCGTTTCGGCGATTCCGATCAACGGTTGACAGAAATCTAATCGGCTTCGACTAGTCGTGTAACATTGAAGCGGGGACGCGCAAGCAGACCATGCTGAACTGAGCTGTTGTGGGATTAAACAGCTTTTGGCGTGTGCGGCTTTTGATGTTCCCAAAACCCCCGAGCGGCCGAAAGTCGGCTGCAATTAGCGTTACAATGGTATATACTCAATTCCCATACGCTAAACGACTTTAACTCAGGCCCTTGCAACTAAATGCGTTAACCACCACTGGCGTCGCGCCGAACCAATTCGGCGAGACAGCAATGCTCCTCTCGCTTCAGTTGTATCGAACAGCGGAATAACTGCGGCCTTCACACCGTTACGCCTTTGAAAAAAACGAGCCGCAAGGAAGAACAAATGAAGTCCCATCCTGTTCCGTTGGCGTTAATCATGACAAGCCTGCTTGTCTTCAATCAAGTCGAGGCAAACGAGTTTTTTGAAAAACAAGTTCGCCCACTCCTAATCGCGAAATGTTATTCATGTCATTCCGGAACAAAGAACTCGGGCGGCTTGGCTTTAGATAATCTTGCGGGATGGGCGCAGGGCGGAGATTCAGGCCCCGCGATTGTACCCGGAGATGTCGAAGGCAGTCTTCTCATTGATGCCATTAACTATCGGGGCTTGAAAATGCCACCCCCGGATAAAAACGCTAAACTCAAGCCCGAGGAGATCGCAATACTTACAAAGTGGGTAAAAGATGGAGCGCCGGATCCTCGTATTAGGTCACAACAAATCGGGGGAATGTCAAGAAAAGACGCCGAGACGTGGTGGTCTTATCAAGCGGTCAAGGATGTGCCACCTACGGCTGATCCGGCCCAGATTGATCTTTTAATTAATTCAGCTCTGAAAAAGAACGGTTTAACACGAACGGACAGAGCAAGTCGGCGGGAACTCGTCAGACGAGTAACCTATGACTTGACCGGACTACCTCCGACATATGATCAGGTTATTGAATTTGAAACCGACACGGCACCGGATGCTTACCTAAAGGTGATCAATCGCTTGCTCAACTCTCCCCAATACGGTGAACACTGGGGGCGACACTGGCTGGATGTGGTCCGTTATGCCGACACGGCGGGTGAAAACTCGGACCGGCCACTACCGCATGCCTGGAAATACCGAAATTGGGTCATTGCCTCGTTTAATGATGATATGCCCTTTAATACATTTGTCCAGCAACAACTAGCAGGGGACTTGAAACCAATTAATGGTGATATCCGGGATCGCGAGAACGGGATTATCGCCACAGGCTACTTGGCCATTGCCCGGCGTTATGGACATAACATCAATCAAGATGTACATCTCATGTACGAAGATGTAATTGATAACGTAGGAAAGGCATTTCTAGGCATGACGCTTAGCTGTGCGCGGTGCCACGATCATAAATATGATCCCGTAACATCAGCGGACTATTATGCCCTCTACGGAATATTTAGCAGCACTAGATTCTCATTCCCAGGATGTGAAGCAATTCCTCAACCTAGTGACCTCATTGACTTGTTGACGCCTGACGAAGCATCTCGACGGCGTGCGGAACATGCCACCGCCGTCGCAAATTTTAAAGCAAATGCTCCGAACGATCCAAACGAAACCGCGCGATTAAAAAATGAACTTGCTAAATCAGCCGAAGTTATTTGTACGGTCAATATCGGCGAGGGTGGTAATGAAGAATTGGAGAAACACCTTGGTGATAAAGCGGTACGGCAAATCAAGAAAGGCGAAATCGTTCAACTGTCCGTTCTACGAAATGGAGGCTATGGGGCTGACAGCACAAGAATTAAAATCAAATTTGAGAGCACCAAAGACGAAACGAAACGCTGGTCGTCGGACGAACTCATCAACCTCATTGATTCAAAGTTACCTTTAATATCGGTTCGAGATGCCGTCTGGGCATTATTGGATGTGACCGACGGACCCAAATACCTGATCGACAAAAAAGTCGATATTGGGGGGCATCCTGCGCTTAAAGGTTGGGCATCCGGCGATAACCCGTCTTTCTTTGCAAATGTCGGCGATCAACCGATCATGGCCTGGACAACACTCCCGTCTAAGGCATTATTCACACACCCCGGACCACAACAGGATTCCGGTCTCGCATGGGTTTGCCCGGAAGACGGCGAGTACAGGATTAGTGGATATGTTATTGATGCACACGCCGCACCCGGTTTGGACGGTGTCTCGTTCCGCTTAGAACATTTCCGCGATGCAAAATTAGGCCCTCAACTTATTAAGTTCGGCGAATTAAGTGGCGACCTTACGTCACCGGCTCCCCTCGTCCTACCAGTAGCATATGCCGTAGCTGAAGGCGATGTAGCCAACGCCAAACTTCACCAACGTGGTGACCCTGAACAACCTGGCGAAGAGGTACCACGGCGGTGGCTCGAGGTGTTCGGCTCGACGCCGATTGTAAACACAAAACAAAGTGGACGCGTTGAACTCGCTGAATGGACAACGACACATCCTCTATTTGCGCGTGTTCTCGCAAATAGAGTGTGGCACTGGCACTTTGGTCGCGGTATCGTCGCAACGCCGAACGATTTTGGTTCGCGTGGTACAGCAGCGTCTCACCCCAAACTGCTGGAGTTCCTTGCACAACAAATCCAGGCTCACGGCTATCAGCTCAAGCCTCTTCATCGGCTAATCTTGCTGAGCGAGGCCTATCAACGCAACTCCCATACGACAACAACGGTGCGCCAGATTGATCCGTCTAATATATGGTTAAGTCACTTCAGCTCTAGACGCCTGACAGCCGAAGAAATTCGTGATTCCCTACTTATTGCGAGTGGGCAATTGGACACGCAACCTGGTGAAACGCACCCATTTCCTCCCGAGGCGACTTGGACCTTTAGCCAGCACGCTCCCTTTAATTCGGTTTACGCCACCAACAAAAGAACTGTCTATATGATGGTTCAGCGACAACGGCGACACCCATTTCTAGCTCTATTCGACGGGCCAGACCCCAACACCAGCACACCAACTCGAGGAGAGACAACTGTACCGACTCAAGCACTGTACTTCCTCAATGATGATTTTTTCCATGCGTCGGCAGCGGCGGCAACTTTAACAATTCGTACTAGTGATTCCGCCGATTCTATCGTAGACCAACTGTACCGACGTCTTTTTCAGCGAATCGCCACACAAGAAGAGTTTAAGATAACCCAGCAATTCCTTCAGTCCCATCCAGGAGCAGACGCCGAAAAATGGGAAGCGTACACACGAGCCCTCATGGCGTGTAACGAGTTTTTATACTTGGACTAGCGTGAATTGACTTTTCCTTAGATCCGTTCGTGTCATCTAAAATTATTTCATTGCATTAAATGTCTTACTTCCTTTCAGCGGGCCAACACATAAGTACAGTTTTCTTGGTTGTAGCTTTCCCCTCTCACCGAAACACTCGTTTTTTCGTCTTCCAATAAAGATCTTGGGCATCTCGGTTTTGCATGTGTACATCCCGAATATAAATAGCTTAAAATAAATCTTAGTCTTTGATCTATTGCTGAGTTAAAGGAACTGCACCGGATGTCACTAAATAGACGCACCATGCTGCGGTCATCAATTGCTAGTTCCCTACTGTTACCAGGAATAGCTGAATGTCTGGCTGTCGACGACGCAGGCCCTTTCGCTCCAAACAAAACACACTTTCCGGCCAAAGCAAAAAACGTCATCTTTCTATTTATGACTGGTGGCGTATCGCATGTTGATACTTTCGATCCCAAACCAGCGTTACATCGCGATCACGGCAAGGAAATTAAGGCCGACCATCCGGAAATCAAAGACCGCCCGGGCTATGAGCGAATTTACCTAAAAAGGCCCCAATGGGAGTTTTCTAAACACGGCGAATCGGGCATTGAAGTTAGCACACTCTTCCCTCATATCGCTACCTGTGTAGATGACATCGCGATGATTCGATCTATGCATACATCCCATTCGAACCATTACAATGCAACACTCGGAATGCACACCGGCTCCTTTGCATTTTCTCGGCCCAGCATCGGTTCATGGGTTACTTACGGAATGGGGACTCCAAATCAAAATTTGCCGGGCTTCATCGTCATCGCTCCTCACCAGACCTACGCCGGTACCCAGATCTACTCAAGTGATTTTCTACCAGCCGTCCATCAGGGAACATTGGTAGTTCCAGGCGCCGAACCGGTCGCCAATGTCAGGCCTAAACTCGCAAACGACAAACAACGCCTTGAACTCGATGTGATTCAGGCTCTAAACAAACTCCATTTAAACGACCGAACCGCCAAATCCGCGTTAACCGCCCGCATGAAGAGTTTTGAAACCGCCTATGGCATGCAACAGGCGGTACCTGACGCCTTCGACTTTAGCAAAGAGACACAGGATACTCTAGAGGGCTATGCAATCCAACCAGGTTCGACCGCCGGATTCGGATGGCAATGTCTGGCGGCACGGCGACTCATTGAGCGGGGCGTGCGATTCGTTGAGTTAATTGACACTGGGTCGTCCGGAAATTGGGATGCGCACGGTGATATGATGACGCATGTGGGACTTGCCAAAAACGTCGACCAGCCGATTGCCGCGCTCTTGAAAGACCTTAAACGACGAGGAATGTTGGAAGACACCCTTGTTGTCTGGACAACAGAATTCGGACGCACGCCATTTAACAACACTGCTGACGCAAAAGGGAGAGAACATCACCCCTGGGCGTTCACGTCCTGGCTAGCCGGAGCCGGTGTCAAAAAAGGTATCATCCACGGAGCTACCGATGAACATGGCCTGAGAGCTGAAGAAAAGAAGGTACACGTCCACGATTTTCACGCAACAATTTTACACCTACTGGGATTCGACCACGAACAACTCACTTATCGCCACGCCGGCCGAGACTATCGACTCACCGATGTTGAAGGGTCAGTAGTAACGGACATTCTTTCTTAACTATCATCTCCTACGGCATATAAGCCAATGGAAAACGTCCCTAGTTTGCGAGTGGCAAACCGGTTTTCGGTCCGCTTTCGGTCCGCTTTCTGTCCATTGCCCGCAGGCCGATGGCCGGTCCCCTTTAGTCGATCCCTAGCCTCTGCCGAGACTTGGAGATCACGAACCATCGGCATCACCAAGTTTTTTTGACGGCTGCCGCGTGAGCATTAGCATCAATAATCTGCAATCGATCCGTCTGGCATTCGGCCACGAGTCGGCCATTCCGGCTTGCTGGGCGACTTGGAGATTTCCTCCAACTTCATCTCGTTGATTTCACAGCAAAGGCCTGTACCTTCAGGCAACGACGCGTAGCCGTCCTTGTCGATCGACCAATTTTTTTCGACGAGTCCCGGAGGAGTAATGCTTGGGTAATATTCGTGGATCAAGAAAAACGGGACAGCCGCGCTGCAGTGAAGGCTAGCCGTTGCACCCAGGTCCGTCGTGACGCAGTGCGGTGCGATCGGTACGTGATACGCTTCGCCGAGTGTCGCGATTTTGCGAAGCTGCGTAATGCCACCCGTATGCGCGCAGTCAACTTGAAGAATGTCGGCGCATCCCTCGTGTAAATAACCAATCACATCCCAAATCGTACGAGCTTGTTCGCCGACGGCCAACGGAATGCTGATGTGTTGTTTTAACCGCTTAAAAACTTCCATATTACCGGGGACGGCTGGTTCCTCGATGTAGAGCAGGTCGTACGGCTTTATTTCAGATGCAAATTGAATCAGAAACGGTGGTGGCATGGCACAGTGAGCGTCAAACATTACAATGCCATCCGGTCCGACTCGCTGGCGGGCATCTTTAACTTGTTTCACCATCGCTTCAATTTGCACGGGCGTTCCCGAAAACGGTTGTGGACCACATCCGACTTTTGTTGCCTTAGGTGTTGGATAGAACCGTACTTTGTCTCGAGTTGGTCCGCCTAGCAGTCGATAAACGGGCACTCCCCAAAGCTTGCCCGTGATATCCCACAAAGCCATGTCGATGCCCGCCAGTGTGTGCGTCATAAATGGTCCACCACGCATATCGCGATGCGAACGATAGATCTTTTGCCACAGGTGCTCGATACGCGTCGGATTTTCACCGTCGAGCAACTCGAAAAGCGATCGAGCTAGTTTCGCGGCTACATACGGCTCAAGTTGGTCGATCTCGCCCCAACCGGTAACACCGTGATTCGTTTCTAGTTTGAGAAACACTTTCCTCTGCATCGGTGTGGCTGTCAGCTTGGTTATCTTTATTGTCGTGGTTTTGTCCGCAACTACGGCCGCGGGATTATTTTCCTCATCCACACGGAGGGCTGCATTTAAAGACAATCCACCCACCGCAACTCCACCCATTGAACCTAGTAATCGACGCCGACTATTCACTATCTTTTTATTGAACATACCTATATTACCTTTAAGCTATAATGCCTTTCCTACACGTTTCCTAATAATCCGCAATCGATCCGTCTTTCAACTTCGCTCCCGGCCACTTGTATTTTTGAGGTTTAAGCGATTCCTGTTGGAGTCGTTTCTCATCTACCTCAACTCCCAGTCCCGGTCCGGGCGGGAGACCAATGTACCCTTCATCGTCCCGCTCAAAGGCCATGCGAGTGAGAAAAGGCACATTGAAACCGACGTTTTGTGGATAAAACTCGTGGATTAGAAAAAACGGAACCGACGAAACGACGTGCAAACTCGCCGCTATGCCCAAAAATGTCGCTGTACAATGTGGCGCTATCGGCACGTGAAACGCTTCTGCCAGCACTGCGATTTTCTTCATCTGACTGATCCCTCCCGTGTGATTGCAATCAGGCTGTAAGATGTCGATAACGCCTTCCTGCAAATAGGGAATCACTCCCCAGATTGTGCGATCGCGTTCGCCGGTCGCAAAGGGGATGCTGATGTGTTGTTTCAATCGCCTGAAAACCTCGATGTTTCCGGGCACGGCAGGCTCTTCAATAAACAATAATTCCGATGGTTTTAATTTAGACGCTAGTTGAATTAACGTGGCAGGTGGAACGGCCGAATGTGCATCGAACATTACGGCGCCATCCGGACCAACATTCTCACGAGCGCGGGCAATCGCCTGCACCATGCGGTCGATGTCCGACGGTGTACCAGAATGTTCGTAAATACCGTGCGGCGGAACCTTTTGTGCCTTGTCCGTGTGGTACACTCGAATACGATTGCGAGTCGGCCCGCCTAGTAATCGGTAAACCGGCACGTTCCAAAGCTTGCCAGTTAGATCCCATAACGCTATGTCTATTGCAGCGATCGAGTGAACCATCAACGCCCCGCCACGCAGGTTGCGGTGGGCGCGAAATAACTTCTGCCAAAGATACTCAATCCGCGTCGGATTTTCACCGATGAGTAACTCCGACAATGATTCAACCAGAACCTTCGCGGGGCGCGGATCGACACCTTTCAAATCGCCCCAACCGCTAACGCCCAGATTCGTCTCAATCTTCACGTACACCACTGGCCCGACCCAGTACGTTTTCAAGCCCGTGATACGGATACTCGAGGAACGATCCGTTACTTGCGCCGCCGGGTTGCTTTCATCCCCCACCGAACTCTGTACCAAGGCCATTCCGGCAGCCGCGCCAAACCCCTTAAATATATCGCGGCGATCTATTATCTTCTGTAATTCGTTTTTCATCAGTGTCGCTCTCTTTTAAGACTTTAAGACACATTTCGAGGCTAACTTGTGAGTCGCCATCAACGGTTCACATTGAAATTGTTCTGCAGTTTTTAATCCTTCAGCTGTTGAAGGAGTCCTGAGCAAACTTATTTTGCTTCGACGTAATGAACTTGGGTCTTATATGTTTTATCCCCTTCAATCTGCCAAAAGTGCACGGGACACCGCCGATTATGAAAGCTATATGGATTTTTTACTTTGGTTGATTACAGCACACGGTCTTTATGTGTATGGTGTGGTCGAATAACTCAGCATAGCCTGCCAGTCCCGCCAATACCAGTAAGGCATCCTTCACCCACTCTGTAGCATCTGCCCTATTAAGTACAACGATTCGACTTACATTGCCCTTAGGTCTGTGATCATTGTTCGCATGTCGCCGCGCTATTCCCGGATAATCATCACTAGAAACTTCCCCTCCGACTCGTTGAATGTTATTATCACGCGTGGTAGTTTACCCTCCGGTTGTCTTCGGCGTTTAAAGCACAATAATTTTCAAATGTGCGATTTTCTTTCACATCGACAGACCACCTTTTATTATTTTTGATGTTTTCGAAAAGGGTATTTACATTGATCACAAAAAACGAAAAGGTTCAACGCGTACTAGGGGGGTCGTTTTTTGAAAGAGTCTGGTTGTGGGTGATCTCCAAGATACAGTTTTTGCTGCTTGGCGCTCACAAGGATAAAACTGATGTTGCCCTCTTAAAACAAATACGCAAAGAACGTGTCTCTATGCTTACCGCTTACGAATCGTATACGATTCTAAGCACGGCTCGAAGTGTTAAAGATCTCGCCGGAGATATGGCAGAAGTTGGCGTCTTTAAAGGTGCGTCGGCTAAGATCTTATGTGGCCTCAAGGGGAAAAAGCAACTCTTTCTTTTTGATACGTTTGCAGGCTTACCTGCCAATGCCGAAGAAGATGGAAACGTACATACCGAACATCGATATACTTGTAGCCTTGAGTCCGTTCAGCAATATTTGGACGATTACGACAACGTGCATTTTTTTAAAGGTCTCTTTCCAGACTCGGCCAACACTGACGAGGCCCATGAGATTCTTGCCGATCGAGAGTATAGCTTCGTTCATTTTGACGTCGATCTATATGAAGGAACCAGAGCCTGCTTAGAATACTATTACCCGCGAATGGTTTCCGGTGGAATCATGCTTTCACACGACTATTCTTTGTTGCGTGGTGTGAAACAGGCATTTGACGAGTTCGTCAGCGAAATCCCCGAGGGCCTAATCGAATTTCCCTCGACCCAATGTATGATTGTCAAACGGTAACCCATGAAATCATCCTCAGCTTCTACTCGCATGCGGCAATGGGCCTCTGATTTACTCGCTGATTATGACACGCGTCAACCCGGCACCATGTTTGCCAAAGGTGTTGTCCTAGACGTGGCACAAGGGTATGAACTTCAATCGGCTGTAGCAGAATTGCGGCGCGACCGAGGAGAGCCTATCGTCGGTTACAAAGTCGGTTGCACGTCACCGAAAGTACGGGCGCAACTCGGGATCGAACATTCTGTCACC
>Ga0302127_10001416_pt1 | contig 14228 bp, 12 predicted proteins | sample CB4_SCM_MG_FD_204452 | JGI IMG/M metagenome (GOLD analysis project Ga0302127, IMG submission 204452) | Marine microbial communities from Western Arctic Ocean, Canada - CB4_SCM | ecosystem: Environmental > Aquatic > Marine > Oceanic | place: Canada: Western Arctic Ocean | collected 2017-09-24
CCAAATTGCCTGTCATATAACTTATACCAATAGCAATACTCATAATATTATTCGCGAGAATATAGAAAGTAGCGCTATGTATTCTGGCCAAATTGACTCTGTAGGACCACGTTATTGCCCTTCAATTGAAGATAAGATTACTCGCTTTGCTGATAAAGATAGGCATCAAGTCTTTCTTGAAAAAGAAGGCTTGGATGACGACACCGTATATCCAAATGGACTCTCTACCTCGCTACCAGAAGATGTACAAGAGGATTATATCCACTCTATTAAGGGTTTAGAGAATTGTACAATCACTCAATATGGCTACGCTATTGAATATGATTATGTAGACCCTAGAGAACTTCGCTTATCACTTGAGACCAATAAAGTATCTGGACTATTCCTAGCAGGGCAGATTAATGGTACCACAGGCTATGAAGAGGCTGCCGGACAAGGTATTATGGCAGGCTTCAATGCCGCTCTAAAGTCACAAAATAAAGACCCTCTTATTCTTGGTCGAGATGAAGCTTATATTGGCGTATTAATAGATGACCTTGTTAGACTCGGCACTGACGAGCCGTACCGCATGTTTACCTCCAGGGCTGAGTATCGCTTACGCCTTAGAGCAGATAACGCCGACCAAAGACTTACCCCAAAGGCAATAGAACTAGATGTAGTTTCACGTGAAACAATTTCAAGCTTTAAAAGCAAGATGCTGAAAATTCAATCTCTTGAGAGCGCCCTTCGTGGGCATAGTATTACTCCAAATGCAGCAGAAAAGCACGGTCTGCAGATCAATAAAGATGGAAGAAGGAGATCCGCCTTTGACCTTATAAAATATAAGGAAATTAGCTATGCAGATATAGCCAAAATATGGCCTGACTTAAAAGCCTATTCAGCAAGCATTATTACGCAAGTTGAGATACATGCTAAATATAGCGATTATATAAATCTACAAGAACGAGATATTGAAATATTTAAAAAGGATGAGAACATTAAAATTCCAGTAGGTTTTGACTTTAAAGCAATTGGCAGTCTATCTAACGAAGTAAAAGAAAAGTTAGATACAATTAATCCCGAAAATTTAGGCCAAGCATCCAGAATTTCTGGAGTTACCCCTGCAGCCATTGTGGCTATTTTAGTTGCAATAAAGAAGCTTAGGAAAAGATCTGGGTAAAAGCCTACCCCCGCATTACGTCATCCAACCCTCAGACCCCGGCGGCCGTACACCTCTACCATCCCGAACCTCCAAAATTGTCATCCTGAACTTGATTCAGGGTCTATGGTTGCACCACATGAGGGTTATAGAATGGTTTCTAATATATTAGCTGATGGATAGATAGATCCTGAATCAAGTTCAGGATGACGGGTTGGCAGGTGGAGTACAGGATGACAATAAGATGGGCAGGGCCGTTTATAAGCTGTTCAATAGGGCAGATAACCTATCTCTAATAAAACCAAGCTCTCCTACCGCAAGATCTGTTAACTCTTTTTTACCATCATGTAAAATAGCTGTAAAATCTTTAAAGCCTGGGCCCGCATAAGATTCACAATCGTCTATATTATTGGCTACTATGCTTTGTAAAGCCTCGGCCACAAAATATGCTGAATACAGATCTAGATCCTTAGCTGTATTTTTACTTAAGGCTTCCTTAGCCCCTAACTCTATCAATTCATCAGCTCTAGTAATCACACCCTGCAAAGCCGCCTGAAAATTTCCGCTGGCCTCTTGCAAATATTTTTGGTTAAAAGAAAATATATCATCCCACATCTTTGGATTAGAATATTTTAATCTAATAAACTTATTAAATATCTCTGAATTATACTCATCTCTAAGTAAATCTATGCTCTTACGTGTGTGAAAAAATAATTCATTTAAATTAAAGGCTATCTTCTGCACCAAATGCGAAACATACGCATAGATTCGATCATGCTGCCGAGCATCTATATATTCGACCTCCATACCTATATCAGTCCAGATATCAGCTATTTCTTTTGATGCTTCATTCTCAGCACCGGTGATGATTAGCTTTTTACCTTGGTATAGTTTATCAATTATTACACCCGTTCCCGAAATATGAGAGCCAGCAATTGGGTGCGCTGCTACAAATGTTGTTTCTGGCAATAACTTGTGCGCCAGATCTATTGCAAAAGACTTTACCGAGCCTAAATCAGATACAATAACCTCCTTTCTTAATTGTAGCTCCGAAAGAGTGCTTAATATCTCTTCATATGCACCAAGTGGGGCTGCAATAAAAATTATATCAGCATCTTCTAATGCCTTATAGTCCGTGCTTGCCTTGATAGATTCCAGTTTTAGCTTCTCAACATTTTCATCATTTCTCACAATAGCCACTATGCTCCAAGCAAAGTCCATTTTTTGCAGCCCTTTTATTAGGGTTGCCCCCATTAAACCCGCTCCTATAACTCCGATCTTGTTATATTTCATTTTCTGACATATATATTGCTTCCATGAATATACAGCAAACACTTCTAGAAGCACAAGATTTATTAGAACAAGCAGACATTGATAGCTACAAGCTAGATGCTGAGTTATTGCTATTTCATGTTTTAAACATTGATAAGACTGAATATTTTAGAAATCCTGAGCGAAGCCTTGATAATCAAGAACATTCAAAATTCAGCGAATTTATTCAACAACGAATAACGCGAAAACCTGTTTCGAAAATTATTGGTCTTAAAGAATTCTACAGCTTAGATTTTCACACTAACAACCATACTTTAGACCCAAGACCAGACACCGAGTTATTAATAGACACCGCTCGCAAACTACTGAATATCAACGATAAACTTAGCATATTAGAGCTAGGCACTGGCACTGGGTGCATCATTATCACCTTACTAAAATATTTCAATGTTTCACGTGGAACATCGGTAGATATTTCGCAAGAAGCCCTCAATGTGGCTCAAGAGAATGCAACCCTCCACAATATCGAAAATCGCCTTGAATTACAAAAAGGAGATATGCTCAAAGGCCTTACAAATCAATATGACCTGATTATTTCTAATCCCCCATATATAGAAGAATCAGAAATAGGACGATTAGAGCCGGAAGTTAGAACTCATGACCCTATGATGGCCTTAGAAGGAGGGGGAGATGGCCTAGATTTTTATAAAATAATCGCCAATAATGCAAGGCAGCACTTAACTATAAAAGGCATTATCATATTAGAAATTGGTTATAATCAGAAACAAGCGGTTACTTCTATTTTTGCAGAAGCGGGCTTTAAGCTGAGAGAATCACTAAAAGATTTGGGCAATAATGACAGGTGCCTAGTATTTCATTAGGCAATTATTCACTTTAATTAGGCGCGCGCTCATAATATAAGATTTTACAAGTAATCTCATCTGAATTTGAGCTACACGCATCTCCATTACCATTACTCTTTCTTAATCTACCAGTTAACACATCACCATCATCTATTCTTCTATCTATTTTTTTAATCATATTTGACGAAAATGCCGAATCATATGGCTTTCCTATATTTGCATCTACCACCTTTCTTACCTTGCCTACGTACATTTTATATCTAGCATCCCCCAAAGTATTCGTTCCCCAGAAAGCGTAATGAACCTTAGTGCCAGCCACATCTGTGCTCGGTGTATTCAGATCCGATACAGTATGAAATGCCAGAGCATCAGAAAGAGTATTCGGGCTATACATACCGCGGTAAACATCAGCCAATTGCATGTGCAAATAAACATATGCATGCTCCCCCTCCTTACCTTCACCAGAATAAAAGCTACCTATGGCATCATTACCATCACCGTTACAGGTGAGCTTAGCGTGCGTAGCATGGTCTACGCAAAGACTGCCGCCAAAATAATCTTGAGCATTACTTAGATCTCCAGGTAGCCCTTTATAAGCTAATTCAAACGTTTCTACTGAGGTTACAATGTTATTCAGCTGCAACGCCACTTTATTTAACCTTGAAGTCTCCATCAATTTAGAGCCACCCGTCACACCGGTTACTAGAACAGCTATTATTACCATTACCATTGAGAGCTCTACTAGACTAAAGGCTTTTCTTTTCATAATTACCTTTCCTCACTAAAATACATAGTGCAGACAATATTTTTACTGTGATATCCAGAACCGTCACAGGTTGCCCCCATGCCCGTCCCAGCGGTAATGAGGCCTGTATTATATTTGCCATCATCGATTTTGCGATCAATGTGCCCCACCGTAACACCCCGCAATGCGGGATAATAAGGCTTCTCAAGGTTAGATGAGCCGCTTGGTGGAATTGTCGCTATATTCATCTGATACCGAAGGCTCTTATTTTTCGCTGCCCAGAACGAATAATAGCCTGTAGGTCCATCAGTATTGAACGTGGCCGCATTTTCTTCGCCAACACCATACCGGAGCGAGCCCGAATATGTATGTGGGGTAAAATCACCAGGATATAACCCTGCTAATTGCAAATGCAAATATACGTAAGAGTGCTCCCCGGTCATACCATCATTACCATAGATACTCCCTATTGTGCCATTGCTATCACCATTACAATCTAAGTTACCAAACGTAGCATGATCTGGACAATCAGTCGCACCGAACACAGCTACGGCTGTAGACATATCCCCCGGTAAGTCATCATATTGTTGCTCAAATAGATCAATGGCTGTTTTAATTTTATTCATCTCCTTAATCATACCTTGTATACGTGCAGTATGAGTTAAGCTAGACACGGTTAGAACTCCAGCTAGTAATATGCTAATAATTACCACAACTATGGTTATCTCCATTAAGCTAAACGCTCGCTTGCTATATAGGTAGGTAGCGCTACTTTTTCTTTTTAGTTTTCTTTTTGGCTTCTGCATTTATCACTTTTGTATTACAAATCAGATCATGTACGGCTAGGTAAGATCTTTTTAATATTTTTGGCTCATACCAAAATGTTACCAACAATACCGCTAACCCTAATGATACTACATTTTTGCTAAAAATGGAAATTAGCACAATTATATGGAATCCCCATGGAATTAGCCCTGTAATATAGCGGTAAAAAGCCTCTTTTAAACTTAGGTGCTCATTATTCTTATTCACAATCTTAATGCCAAAAATTATTTTCCCAATAGTGCCCCCATATTTGGTAGTTGGCATGATAACCCAATATATCGTACCCAATGCCAAAATAAGTGCCGCAAAGAAAATGGTTTCATAAAGAATGCCCTGAGTCAGGAAGTATTTCAACAAATCTAGGCTAGACCTTCCGTCATAATGACCTTTATTAACCAAATCTGCATATCCATTAGCAAACAACATAAAGCTCTTTCCATACCAACTAAGCACCAGAATAATACCAACTATATAGCGAATTATGGTCAGTATAAAATTGTCAATTGTGAATGCCAAAAAACGCTTGCTAGGGGCGGCATAATTTTCTTTTAGGTTTTGCTGCGTTTTCAGAAATTTAAACATCCGTGCCTTATATACTTATTTATTTACTAAATTTATTATGGAGATAAAATTTTTATAGAGCAAATAGAATTATAAGGTAATATGTGGCCATTATTACTTAACCCTATAAACTGCACCGCAAGTTTATCAATAAAGAAATTAACCCTTCTATAGCATGCCCGAAGCACTTTTTGACAAAATTTATAAAGCCTTGATACAAAACAAGGTTGTTTGTATGCCCACAGATACTATTCCTGGATTTGTCTGTAAGGCAAGCTCGGACCATGCCGTACAACAAATTTATCAACTGAAAAATCGCCCCCCTGCTAAGCCATTAGCGCTTTTGGTCAGTGATTTAAAAATGGCCCAATCTTATATTAAAATAGATAAAAACTGCCATAAACTGCTAAATCTAGAGCATTCTGTTTCCGTTATATCTCCAGCTCAGCTGCCCCTTCAATGCTCTCGTTATGTAAATCTAAAAAGTCAAAATTTAGCACTCAGAATCCCTAAAAATCCTTTTTTGCAAAATTTAATTAACAAGATCGGAAGCGCTTTGGTTGCTACAAGCGCCAATATCAGTGGTAGCGAGCCCAGCCTGTCTGAATTATATAAATTATATCAAAACAAATTAGCCATATACAACTTAACCGAATATAACGAGAATAAAGAACCTTCTGCGATTGTAAATTGCACTAACTATAAACCTACCATTGTTAGAGCTTCTGCAATACAAAAAAAACTGCTAGGAACTATATTGTAAATATTATCTATCAAATGTTTAATAAAACCGCATTCCACAACCCCAATGTTCCAGAATATGCCGTCTCCGAAGTCGCTGATGCAGTTAAAAACGTAGTGGAGGACCATTTCCCCTATATACGCATCAGGGGCGAAGTATCGGGATTAAAAATTCATTCTTCTGGCCATATATATTTTAATCTAAAGGATGCTGGTGCAGTTATTAACGCAGTTTGCTTTAGGAATGTTGCAGGAAATCTAAAAATTCTACCCGAAGAAGGTTTGGAAATAGTCGTTACAGGGAAAATTACCACTTATAAAGCTCGCTCCAATTATCAAGTCTTAGTCAGCAATCTTGAATTGGCTGGTGCTGGCGCCTTAATGGCAATATTTGAGAAAAGAAAAAAAGCTTTAGAGGCTGAGGGTCTTTTTCTTAGTGAGCATAAAAAACCAATTCCTAAAATTCCCAACAAAATCGCCGTCATAACTTCTGAAACAGGGGCTGTCTTCCATGATATTTGTCATCGTATAGAAGAGCGCTACCCATGTGAGATCTTGCTTTATCCTGTGCAAGTGCAGGGTAGGGGGGCAGAAATAAACATAGCCAATGCCATAAATGAAATAAATGAGCTCACCATACAGCCAGATGTACTTATTGTAGCCAGAGGAGGGGGAAGCGTCGAAGATTTATGGTGCTTTAATGAAGAGATAGTAGTTAGAGCCGCCTTTGCATCTAAAATACCCCTTATTTCTGCAATAGGGCATGAAACCGATACCACGCTAATTGACTATGTTTCCGATCTCAGGGCTCCAACCCCAACGGCAGCAGCAGAATTTGCTACCCCAGATAAAACCGAACTAACCATTAAGATTGATTTGCTAGGAGAAAGAGTTGCAAGGTCACTTCACAACCAACTAAACAACCTTATAACAAAACTAAATTATTTAAGAGTTCCTCACCCCAAAGACCTGCTCGAAAAAAAGAACGCTGAATTAAAAGTGCTTAGCCTCAATTTAACTAATGTTTTTACCAATATAATCACAGATCTTCAGCAACGAGTTTTAGGCTTACGGATTAATAAAGAGCTTCTAGCGGCACAGATCACAGAATTAAGGCAGAGATTAAACAACAATTATAAAAACCTAGAATCTTTTCACGCCAATTATCTAAGAAATACTCAAAATAATGTTTCCAACCTTAGCAAATTATTGGAATCATTTAGTTATAAGAACGTTCTTAAACGAGGGTTTGCTGTAGTGCGCAGAAGCTCTGGTGAAGCTATTCAGTCTAAGGAACAGTTCAAAGATGCAGCAAATATTGAGTTTGCTGACGGAACTTTAAAGATTAAGTAAGAATGCAGGATATTAATTGGTAGCAGCGATAAATGCTACTATCTCTTTTATTAAAAAATACTCATCAAATTCCAAATGCCCTGCGCCCTTTACCTCGATCTTCTTATGATCACCCTTAGGCAATAGACTAAAAAGCTCTCTACTATGCGTTACAGGGGTTATAGCGTCCTTTGTGCCATGAAAGATTAGCGTTGGAGACTTTATGTTTGCCATATATCTATATGATTCATATTTGTCCTTCATTAACAAATTAACCGGAACATACCAATATGTCTTCTGGGCCACCTTGGTTGCCGACAAGAAAGGGGCCTCTAAGATCAGGGCTTTTGCAGAATATTTATCTGCCATCCTAATTGCAATAGCAGCCCCAAGAGACTCTCCGTAGAAAATCATGTTTTCTATTTTATAATTTTGGGATTCTAAAAATTTAATTAACCATTCTGCATCTTTAATAAATGCATCCTCTGAAGGACTTCCCCCACTGCCAGGATAGCCTCGATAAGAAAGAGCCGCGATCCCATAATCTATATATTTAGAAAATATCTTTAATTTCTCAGCCCTATCTCCTAGATTTCCAGCGTTACCGTGAAAATAAACTATTATTTCTTTGCGTTCATTTTTTGGTAACCCGTACCATAGAGACAATTCCACATCATCATATGATATTAAAGTTTCATGTGAAATATCATATATGCCGTAATCTTTAGGGGCCTTTAATACACCTCCCGGCACATATTCTAATTTCCTTTGAAAAAGGTACAGAAGCGCGCATATAAGCAAATAGGATATGATAATTACAAACAATAGTCTTTTTATTATAGTTAGAGGGTAGACCCGTTTATTGCTTTTTTTTGTGCTTTGCATGTATTTTCTCAACAAATTTAAAACCTGTTAGCCTTTCTATGGAGTGATTAAACTCTGCACCGAAAATTAAGATCATTGCGATGATGTAAAAGAATATTAAGGCAATGATAAAGCTCGCCAAGCTGCCATAAATCAAGTTAACTTGATCAAAATTACTTAAATACAGAGAGAAGAAACTTCCAGTTACAGACCATAATATTACTACCATCAAAGCCCCCGGACAAACATTGACGAGGCCTTGCTTCACATTAGGGATAACATAATAAATGAAAGATACGGCGCAAAAAATAATTATTGAACTAAATATAAATCTTAATTTTAAAACATCGTAACTGTAATCATAGATATGCTCTATCCTAAGTAGAGATAATACACTTTCCAACAACAGGGGTGTAATGATGATAATAAACATCGAAGACAAGATCAAAATCGTAATACAAAGAAATTGCACTATGCTCATTAATCTCCGCCAAACATAAGAAGGAGGGGTAGAGACTCTATAAGCTCGATTAAAAATAGTTCTTAAACCTTCCACAGTACTAGATGCCGTCCAAATAGCGCCTACAATTGCTATAGTAAGTAAACTTTGCGGAGGACCTGTCATAATCTCATCTATTCTTGGCTTAATCGCATCTGCAGCTTCACCAGGCATATTTTCAAATAGAATAATCACAAGCTCTTCTCCTAAAGCTGTACCCCCAAAGATTCCAGCTAAGGAAATAAAAAAAACTAAAAAAGGAAAAATGGATAAAATGGTTAAAAACGACAAGTACCCGGCATGCTCCACACCATCATGATTAATCGTATCTTCAAAAGCTTCTTTTGTGCAATAATAGAAATTATGTAGAAAGTTTCTGAGCTTAGTCATTAATTCGTAATACATTTTAATTCAGCTTATACTTATAATTCAAAATTAATAATTTTAAATTATTAAGGAAGTCTGGCAGAGAATTTTTTTATCACAGCATTCATAACTTTCTGATTAAAAGCCTCAAGCTCTTCTCCTGTTAAGGTTTTTTCTTTGGGTTGCAATGTAACATTAAATGCCAATGACTTCTCATTATCCGCCAATTTATCACCTTCATATAGATCAAAAATCCGGACCTTCTTTATCAACACATTATCTGCTCTTAGAATTTCTTGCTTAAGGTCCCCTGCTGGCACCTCCTTGTTTACAATAAAACAAAAATCTCTGGAAACTGGCTGTAAGTCTAAGCTTTCTAAATTCTTAATTTTACGCTTTATTGGTGGCAAGCTCTCAACAAATAATTCAAATATATTCACTCGTTGCTTTAACCCTAGTTTTTTTGCAATTGCTGGATGTAGCTCACCAAAATAACCCAAAACATTCTTGCCCAAAGTTAAAAACGCCGCCCTTTTCGTATGCAAGTAAGCCGGAAGATCTTTTGAGCTATATGTCAGTCTTTCCGTATTTAGCCCTAAATCTTGTAATAATGCCAATATATCAGCTTTTACGTCAAATATGTCATAATCCGCACTATCATTATTAATTTCTTTCGCATGCCTTGGCCCCACTCTCAAGGCCGCAATAACCTTGTTTTGTTGATCAACACCCGCTCCTTTGTAAATTCGCCCATATTCAAATAAACTTGTGGAGATATTATTTTGATTTTGCTCAGATACCGCAACCTCTACTAGGCTAGGAATTAGAGACTCTCTCATGATAGATAAATCGTTGCTAATAGGGTTTAGTAGTTTTAATTCCTTTGAAAAACCATATAAATCCGCATGCTTCTCACTATAAAAAGACCAGCTCACTATTTCTGCCAGCCCCAAGCTTGCCAATAATCTTTTAGTAGAAAGCTCCCCAGCTACATCTAAATAATTGCTTTCTTTCTTGTTAAGGATTTCCACCGGCTCATATGGTATTCTATCAAAGCCAGAAATTCTTAGCACCTCCTCTATAAGGTCCTCCTCTATCCTAACGTCATTGCGCCATGAAGGTATTATTACCTCTATCTCGGTTTTTGTTTCACGTGAAACATTAAAACCCAAATTAGTCAGAATTTTTTTAGTTTCATCTGGATCAATTTTATATGCAGCCACACTTTCCAGGGCTTCTAGACTAAGGGTTGCCTTACTCTCTTGATATTCTTCCTTTAAGTTGCCGACCATTTCCGACACCTCTCCTCCACATAGCTCAACCATTAGGCCTGCGGCATATTTTAGAGCGCTTTGTGTAAATAAAGGGTCTATTTTTCTTTCGAACCTATATCTTGAATCTGTATCTATTACCAACTTCCTGCCGGTTCTTGCTACTGATATAGAACAGAAATTAGCCGCTTCTAATAAGATGTTTTTGCTTGTCTCTAAGGTTGCAGAATCTGCTCCCCCAATAATTCCGGCAACCGAAATATTTGCCTTCTTATCCGAAATAACCAAAGCACCTTCGGGCAATTTATAACTCTCATTATTTATAGCCAAAAACTCCTCCTCACCCTTCAGAAGGTTAGCGCAAATCTCTTTGCCCTCTAATTTGTCTATATCATAAGCATGTAGTGGCTGCCCAAAGCATAATGCTACATAATTAGTTACATCCACAATTGCAGTTTTTGGGGTCAGGCCTATGTCCTCAAGACGAGATTTAAGCCAATCCGGAGATTCTATGTTTTTTAAATTTTTAAGCTCTAGGAAGTTTAAACTCTTGCATGCACTATCCTTTATTTCAGCTTTAAAGTTAGAGGTAAAATTATGCTCGCAAGAAGGATATGATACCTCTTTAAGCTTACCCAGCCCTGTTGCTGCCAAATCCCTTGCAATTCCATAGACTCCTAAACAATCACCTCTATTTGGAGTTATTGCTATTTCTATTATTGGGTCGTCTAAATTAAACAATTGTGCTACCGGCACACCAATTTCTGTGTTGGCTGGAAGCTCAATGATACCATCATGCTCCTTACCCAAACCAAGCTCATACGCAGAACAAAGCATCCCTGTAGATTCTACTCCTCTTATCTTGACCTTTTTAACCTTCATTTGATTAACTGGCACAACACTGCCTAAGGGAGCTAGAACGGCCTTCATATTTGCAGTTACATTGGTTGCCCCACAAACCAATTCCACTTCTTGATCTTCTGCCTTTACTCTGCACAAATTTAAACGGTCCGCTTCGGGGTGTTTCCTTACTTCCAAAACATGAACAGACTTGAAGACTTCCAAGCCTTTTGCCTTATTTTCTACAGTCTCAACCTCTAGCCCTATATTAGTTAGGGTGTCTAGGATTTCATCAAGACCTGCATTGGTATCTAAATATTCTTTTAGCCAGTTTAACGTAAATTTCATCTAATCAAGCGGGTTGGTTGTTTTTCTTGAGTTTTTGTTTAAGCAACTTATATTATAACATGCAGAAAATTCTACAAAAAAATGGCAATAACGCGACATAAAACCCATAAAGTCAAAGTTGGCAATGTATATATAGGCGGAAACGCAGATATAGTCGTGCAGTCTATGACCAATACGGACACCGCCAATGCGGAAGATACAGCCAATCAAATTATTGAGCTTAGCAAGGCTGGTTCAGAAATAGTGCGCATTACCGTCGATACCGAGAAGGCCGCCGCTAATGTTGTAAAAATAAAGGAAATTCTACTTAAGAACAACTGCTCCGTACCAATTGTAGGTGACTTTCACTATAATGGACATAAGCTACTTAGTGACCACCCTGATTGCGCCAAATCACTTGATAAATATCGAATTAACCCAGGTAATGTAGGTTTTGGAGAAAAGCGTGACAAGCAGTTCGAAATTATGATTGAGAAAGCCTTAAAATACAGCAAGCCCATCCGCATAGGTGTTAACTGGGGTAGCCTAGACCAACGCCTTGCTACCAAATTAATGGATGCAAACAGCAAAAAGACAAAGCCAGCACCTGCCGCCCATGTTTTAAGAGAGGCCCTGGTAATATCGGCCCTCCAAAGCGCAAAACATGCCGAACAAATTGGCCTAGAGTCCAATAAAATTGTTATTTCATGCAAAGTAAGCCAAGTACAAGATTTAGTGTCTATATATCAAGAATTAGCAAAACAATCTAATTATGCCTTGCATTTAGGGCTAACCGAAGCGGGTATAGGGTCAAAAGCAATAGTAGCAACATCCGCAGCTTTTGGCTTGTTATTGCAACAGGGCATTGGGGACACCATCAGAGCATCCCTTACTCCTGAGCCAAAAGAGTCGCGAACAAAAGAAGTTATTGTCTGCCAAGAAATTCTGCAAACCATGAATATTCGCTCTTTTAAGCCTCTGGTGATCTCCTGTCCAGGTTGCGGCAGAACTTCAAGCGACTATTTTCAAAAGCTTGCAAGCGATATCCAGAAATTTATAGAATCCGAAATACCCATTTGGCGCGACAAATATCCCAAAGCAAAAGATCTAAGCATAGCCGTAATGGGGTGCATTGTTAACGGCCCCGGTGAAAGCAAGCATGCAAATATTGGTATTAGTCTGCCAGGGTCCGGAGAATCTCCCGCTGCCCCCGTATTTATTGATGGAAAAAAGGCCTTAACTCTAAGAGGGGAGAATATAACGGCCGAATTTAAAGATATTGTTAGAAACTATATAACAACTAATTGCTAATGAAAGGCGCCCTATATTTGGTGTATACTCCATGTGAAAACATGGAATCAGCAAGAAAAATTGAAAAACCTCTTCTAGATAGCAAAAATGCCGGCTGCTGCAACATTATTCCGGATGTAAAATCTCTGTTTTTTTAGGAAAATAAGCTACTTAACCACAAAGAAGTACTCTTAACTTATAAAGACCAGTGAAAAGAATTATAAAAAGGTCGTCTCTGCTATTGAAAAAATACACCCTTATGATATACCCGCTATCGTTGCCTTCCCCGTAGAAAGCAACCTGGCTTATAAAAACTGGATTTTTAGTATAAATTAAGCTTAGCTCTCCCCCTACTTGTAGTTTAATATTAACAATATTGGTAGCACGTTTGACCTTGCTTGCTAATTATGCTATACTTGACCCGTTGATTTAAGATTTAGGGTACAAAATATGAGAACATATATAAAAATTATGGTTATTTTTCTATTAGCTGCTACGAGCGCATGTAGTAGCACGGAAGATTATAAATTTTCTAGAGCTAACTATAGCTTAGATTGCTCCGCCATTAAGCAAAAACTTGCAAGCCTAACCCGTGAGAAAGAAAACCTTCATAAGCAGGATGGCTTTCGCTTCAGACACATGCTAGTTCTGCCCGCAATTTATTATACTATACAAATTCAAACCAAAGAAAAGCAGCTAGATGGCGATATTTACCAACTAAAAAACTTAGTTATTTCTAAAAGTTGCTCTAAAAGAGCCGCCGAATCATCCGCTCCTTCTGCTAGAAAAGGGCAAAGAAATAAGGCCTTTTACAATCCTTATATGCAATATTATAGCCAAGGAAATAGAGCTCCCGTTCAACCACAGCAGCAATATTATCAACAACCACAATCTCAACAACAGCCCCCTAGTTATTCCTATGGCAATAAACAGGGCTATACGAAGCCGCAGCCTCAATACCAGGTACAGCAGCCCTCTCAAGACAGTGGATATAATTCCTCTTACAATAATGGAGAACCACAACACTCTAACCAAGGCGGGTATAAATACTCAAAAGAAAATAACCAGGCTAGTTACTTAGATAGATATGGTGGCGAAAAGAATTATGGTCCCGGAGGCGAAAGCACAGATTATATAGCGCAGCGCTATCTAGGAAAACTGTAACTAATTCTGCAAAGCTTATACTTAGGCATTGTAAATAAATAACTTGTGATTTACATGGATATATCTTAATCTTTGTCCCTATGGACAAGGAATTAGCAATATCACAAATTAGAGAAAAATACGCATCCAT
>Ga0302127_10001418_pt1 | contig 14219 bp, 14 predicted proteins | sample CB4_SCM_MG_FD_204452 | JGI IMG/M metagenome (GOLD analysis project Ga0302127, IMG submission 204452) | Marine microbial communities from Western Arctic Ocean, Canada - CB4_SCM | ecosystem: Environmental > Aquatic > Marine > Oceanic | place: Canada: Western Arctic Ocean | collected 2017-09-24
CACTTGTTCAACGTATCAATCAGGTTGGGGCAAATCCCACCAGCAGCTCCCTGATAAGCTTTGGTAGAATCGGAAAATCGATCGCAAATAATGACTTTTCCATCGGCGAGAGCTGGGCGAATTATTGAATTCAAGTGATCATCACGTGCGGCGGCAAAAAGGAGAGCCTCACTTAGCGGATTCCAACGACCTGGCTCACCGTTGACCAGAAGCTCGCGTATGGCTTCTGCACCCTTTGCCCCCCCAGGCTCTCTAGTTTGAATAACATCCATACCACTGGCCCGTAGCGTGCTTGCCAGTCGTGTGACCTGTGTGGACTTACCCACACCCTCACCGCCTTCAAACGTGATAAAAAAACCCTTAGACATGTGTCACAAGCTAGAGGATAGGTGAGATTATTCAATCTGAAACCTCAACAATCCACATTCTTAAGCATTTAACGGGAGATATTTAAGCTACAATCAATAAGAGAGAGAATAAAGATAGCCACGAATTTCACTCAATCGCCCATCAAAAAAAACTAAGCCTATTACTTATGCATCCCGATATTAGTTGCACCAAAAATATCAGACCAGTCCACACTATCATACTCTACTATTTAAGAGATGAGGTTACTGTTGGTTCTAACCAGGGCGTTGCACGAACAAGTGATTGCATATCAGCAACATCGCCTTCCAAGGGTGCAAGAGCAAGATATTCAACACGAACTGATGCTGTGCCTTGGGTTAGCATACCTAATTGTTCTGCTGCCCGTTTTGATAAATCAATAATACGTTCGCGCTTAAATGGACCGCGATCATTGACCCGCACAACCAACGAGCGACCATTATGCAAATGCGTAACACGCACATAGACTGGCAAAGGTAGAGTAGGATGAGCTGCTGATAGACGATTCATATCATACCATTCACCGTTCGCAGTCTTCCGGCCATGGAAATATTCACCGTACCAAGATGCGGTACCTATCTTATCATAATGCAAATCTTCTTGTGGATAATACCTCTGACCAGCGACAACATATGAATCGCCAACTTTGTAGCTCCCCCCACCTTCTGGTACCTGCTGATAAACTTTGTATACAATCGGATTTGAACCGCCACCACCATCAGAACCCAGCCGACTACACCCGACCAGCACAACAGCGCACAGACAGGTAACGCCAAAGTTAAAACAAACCCACTGCCAACTACGGCACAATACCATCGGTCAATCCCACGCTCTTAAAGTTTCATCCATACCGTTGGTGCTTATCGGTTAAGAGGTTGTTGATTGTCATCATCCAAATCACGCTTAGAAGATTTATTGGTAAAGACGACCTTAATTATGGGGTAAAAACGGTAACAATAGGGAGGTCATTGATGTGTTGTTGTTAGCCGTATGAGGGCGCATCAACCTGTATTCAATTTGCGAGAATAGCAGAGTGAGCAAATAAGATAAAAAACACGGTACCTAAAGTCAGCCGAAATTCTTGTGAATGTTTAGTAATACAACGGCAAATTTTCCGTTAGTAGCACACCAGTTCTTAGTGTTTCCAATCCCCATCGAAGTCATCTCTTCCAAGTCAACATCCTCATACATTGTGATGTCATGATGACGAGAACCTACTATACCCCAACTATAACCACCGCTTTATCGCTTGCTTGACTTTACGACAACCTCTTGCGCAGATCGCTAAATGAGAGAAGTAACAGCAAAAGATAGCAACGTGGGTCTTGTATTAAAAACCCGTTGGCAAATATTTCGTGCGTACACTACCTCGGCATTAGTCGATCACGGCATCTTCCGTTATTTTTATCAAAACTTTCACGAAATTGCGCCTGGAGTATTTCGTTCCAGTCAGCCCACCCCGGGTCAATTGGCAAAAGCCAAACTCCTTGGCGTACGCACTATCATAAATTTACGCGGTGCTAATGAGAGCGCAAGCCACTATCTATTGGAACGTAATGCATGCACCGCCCTTGGTCTGACCTTGATTGATTTCACTGTCCATTCTCGTGATTTACCAACACCTGAAGTTCTGAGATGCGCTATTAAACTATTCGATGACATTGCATACCCTGTCCTGTTTCACTGTAAGTCTGGCGCAGATCGAACTGGCTTTATGGGTGCTCTATTCTTATTAACCCATAACCACAGACCTATCTCGGATGCACTCAAACAACTTTCTTGGGGTTTTGGACATTTTAGGCAATCTAAAACAGGTATTCTTGACCATTTTTTTGAAACCTACCGAGATTACCAAGAAAATACAGGTAAATCTTTTACCGTTTGGATAAACGAGAATTATGAGCGAGAACCTCTTAAACAATCATTCCTGGAAGATCGATGGATCTCACTTTGTATAGACCGGGTACTTCGTCGGGAGTAACAACACCGGTAACACGAAATTAAATTATTCGGGGAACTGTAGCGATACAATCCTGGCGTAATAACTACTGCGTTCAAGCAGCTCATCATGAGAACCCATATCAATTACGTTCCCATCGCGAACAAGTGCTATCTGATCGGCATCGAGAATAGTTGAGAGGCGATGTGCAACAACAATCACAGTTTTCTTGTGCTTCATACCTAGAATGATATCACGGATGCGGTTTTCATTTTCTGCATCCAAAGCTGATGTAACTTCATCGAGCAAAAGGACCGGTGCATTTTTCAAAAGAGCACGAGCAAAATTCAACCGCTGAGCTTGACCTCCTGATATTAGAGCACCGAGCTCTCCGACATTGGTATCATATGCTTTCGGTAAGGCAGCAATAAAATGATGTATTCCAACATCTTGGCAAACTTGAATCAGATCACTCTCGCCCAGGCTTTCATTTAACAACCGGAGATTATCTGCAACCGTACCATCAAACAGAAAATTAGACTGACTGACATAGGCCAATTGTTCACGCAACGCTCGATTGGACATTGCAGTGATATTCGTCCCAGAGAACCTAATTTCTCCAGATTTTGGCTCATGGAACTTGAGCAACAGTTTCAAGATAGTCGACTTACCTGCCCCCGATGGCCCCACTAACGCGACCATGCTTCCTGACTCAACATGTAGATTACAATTCTTCAGAATTACACTCTGTTCAGAATAACCAAAGGTTACATTATCAAAATCTATCGAAGGAGGCATATGGAGATCAGAAAAAATAAGATCAGTTTTTTCAAATGCCTTCGGCTCTAAAACAAGATCCTCTGCTAGATTGGAATCCAGAGTTTCAGTTACCAAAGAGATAGATTCGAATGATGTTTTTAAGTTGACGCGCATTTGGCTCAGTCTTCTGGAAGGATCGCCGACCAAAAGCAAAGCTGTAAGGAATGACATGAACGTACCAGCGTCGTACTCACCATAATGTGTCCGAAAACCTGCATAAAGCACCGCCAACCCAACAGATATACCGCCCATAACATCCATTAAAGGTATAGTCGCCATTTGTAATTTAGCTATGCGATCAGCACGGTTACGCACACTATCAATCACCTCGTTAGTTGCCTCTAATACAGGCTGTTCAAGGTTATAGGATTTAACTATAATTATGCCTTGCACTGTTTCACGCACTCGCTGATAAAGTTCTGCAACGCCTGCCATTTCAGCGCTTGCTAACCCCTTGATACGCTTCAAGAGTAAAGTCACGCAGTAAAAAACGAACGGAAAAACCACCAATACGGCAGCTGTTAAAACTAAATCTTGGGTAACCATGACGACCACCAGGGCCAGCACGGTCCCTGCATCACGCGCTCCATTAATTAGAACAACATTCAAGATTGTTCCGAAAGCCTCAGCACCCTTAGAAAAGCGGATTTGAAGTTCGTCGGAACTGTACTTGCTAAAAAATTCCATGCGTTGGTGGATGACATGAGAAAATAATCTTTGGCGTACATCGGCAACAATTTCATTTGAGATACGCGCACCAAGAATAGACTGGTAGTAGGTTGCTAAACCCTTGCTGCTGAATACCAGCAACACAATTCCAAATAGTGGAACAAATAAAAACCCACTTCGATCAACAAAAATTTCATTGACAAATTCCTTGACCAACAAAGCGATCGCTGCGGTGCTTAACGAAACAATAGCAATCATAATAAAGGTCAGTGCAAACCGAATGCGAAATCTTCTAAAATACCTTCTAAACAGCAACAGCAAAAGATGTGCATCGGGAGATTGCAATTTTACTAGCTGTGCTGGAAGCAACCTTTTAAGCCTGGAGGCTCGACCTTCATACATCAAGTTTCTCTCGTATGCTCAACCTAGATAGATGGTGACACAGCCGGAAAAAGGCAAAATTACAGTGATCTAATACCCCAAGGAGCTTATCAAACATAAAAGTTTTTAAGTATTGAATAAAGTTAGTAATCAACTTTCCAGCGACGGTGGATCCACAACCATTGATCAGGATGCTCGCGTACCCATGATTCAACAATTTTTGCTATTTGCGCGGTAGCGGCTTCGACATCGATCTCACCGCTCTCATCGCGAACAAGCTCAACTGGTCCGGTTAATTCAAGTGTATGGCGCCCACCAGGTTTTCTAATTACACGCGCGCCATGGACTGGACACTCAAACCGTCTAGCAAGTTTAGCAACGAGTGGATTAGCATCAGCCGGGTGATCAAAAAACGATACCCGCACTCGACTTCTGCTGGTGTATTTCTGATCGACCAACACGCCCACATGGCCGCAACGATCAAGAATAGTCGCAAGTTCAAAAGCCACCCCTGGGCGTGAAGCAACAAGATTAGGCATGGTGCGAGCCCGATGAGTTTTAATCAGACGAGCAAAGTAAGTAAAGCTGGGAGGGCGGTAAAGCGAAGAAACTAACAATCCAAATTTAGCCGCTGCAACGGGCAGCAATTCCCAATTCCCAGTATGAGCAGTAAAAATAATACCTGCTTTTCCATCTTCTCGAAGAGTGAGCGCGTGTTGGGCATTGATTACCGACAAGAGCTCACCTTTGCCTGTCGCAACATCAAAATCACAAAATTCAGAAATTTTAATACTTTCAGTGAGATTACGAAACAAATTCTCCCACATAGATCGGCAAATTTCTCGGCGCCACTTATCTGATTTATCTGGAAAAGCAAGTCGGAGATTTTCTATAGCCACCTTATTCCGTGGGAACAAAGGTCCGAGTTTTCGCCCGAGCCAGCCAGCAACCGCACCCAAAGGTTGGTTAGGCATCAGACTAAAAAACTTGATCAGCAAGCCAGTTAAAAAGGCAGCAATTGCAAGCAGCATGTTTTGCAACTTCTGGCGCGTTAATAAGGAAAAGTTCACATTTTTACCACAATTTTGCCAAACACATCACGCGATTGAAGTCTTTCAATTCCATGAGAAAAATCTGACAAAGCAAGTTGCGTATCAATCACGGGGAATATATCGCCACACGCAAGTTTTTCTGCACAATCGCGCATATTCTGCAAACGGCATCCAAAGCTACCAATAATGCGTAACTGCTGTTGAAATAGTTGGAATAAATTCAGATCACCTCGGATACCAGAGGTGGCCCCGCACGAAACCAGGTGTCCACCTCGTTTCAGGCTCAACACACTACCGGAAAACGTGTCTGCGCCAACATGTTCAAATACAACATCAACACCCTTTTTGTTGCTTAGTCTACGCACCTTGCTTTCAAAACGTTCCTCGAGGTAGTTGATCACATGATCTGCACCCAGCGCCTTGGCTTTTAACATCTTCTCCTTGCTGCCTACGGTGGTGATAACAATTGCGCCTGCATTCTTTGCAAGCTGAATAGCGGCGCTGCCTACACCGCTACCGCCTGCATGCACCAGAACCGACTGTCCCTCTTTAAGATGAGCATTATCAAACAGCATGTGTTGAGCTGTGCCGAAAGTAATCGGCAGTAATGCTGCCGCTGTGACATCAAGATTTTCTGGAACTCTAACCAGGAGGCGTGCTGGATGATTACATAATTCGCGAGCAAACCCATCAATGTGAAAGCCATGTATACCAGAAACATTTTCACATAGATTATCGTGTCCTTTGGAGCATGCAGAGCAGTTTCCGCAAGTTTGTGCTCCATAAAGAGCAACCAAATCACCTACTTTCAACTCACCGCAGTCAGGACCTAAGGCAACGACCTTACCGGCAGCTTCAGCCCCAGCTATAATTGGCAATTGGCGCTTGGAAAAAGCCATCCCGCGCCACCCCCACACATCAATATGATTTAGTGATACTGCCCCTATAGCGATTTGAGCCTCACCGGCTTCCGGAGTGCCAGGGGGATCAATCTGTTCAAGGGTAAGGTCACGCTCAGACTTTAGTACAAGTGCCCGCAAAGTCTTAGTCTCACTCGTTGATGGCGTTTATAGGATCGAATTTAAACTGGTTCCGCGCATAGCACGAGACTTATATTCTGTCCGCCAAATCCAAAGGAATTTGATAATACACGTTCAACTTGCTTGTTGCGAGATTTGTTTGGAACGACGTCGAGCAAGATTTCTGGATCTGGAATGTTGTAGTTAATAGTAGGTGGTAAAGATCCATTCTCAATTGTGAGTAAAGAGAATACTGCTTCGATCGCACCCGCGGCTGAAAGAGTGTGCCCAATCATCGATTTATTTGAACTAACCGGCACATCCTTTAAAGTATCTCCAAATACTTCCAATAGTGAAATATATTCCATCTTATCATTTTCGGGAGTGCCAGTTCCATGAGGATTAATGTAGTCAATTTCACTCGGCGCCAATCCTGCATCATTAAATGCATTAGTAAGTGCGCTTATAATTGCCGCACCATCAGGATTTGACCTTGTGCGGTGGAAACTATCTGCACGCTGACCACATCCCTGTAATACGCCCAATATATTTGCACCTCGAGCAGTAGCGCTTTGAAGAGATTCAACAATTAGCGCTGCTGAACCCTCCCCCATAACAAATCCATCTCTATCCCTTGAAAAAGGTCGCGAAGCAGCTTGTGGTGGGTCATTGCGGGTTGTTAACGCCGATAGCAGTGAAAATCTGACCATTGCTTCCGGATTGACGCTTGCATCACTACCAACACAAAGCGCAGCATCACACTCTCCCCTCCTAATCGCTTCAACGCCGAAGTGAATAGCACTGGCACCAGAGGCGCATGCGGTCGACACAGAAATAGGCTGTCCACGGACGGAGAAAGTATCCGCCAACCTTTCGGCAACAGACTCACGCTGTGCGTTTGTAAACTCATCACGCCAATCACCAGCTTCAGCAGAAGCGGCGAGCGAGGCAAACAAGTTTTCGGATGGTGCATTTGAACCGGAATACGCGTGAGCGACTTTGATCCGCAATGGCCATTCAACTTCAAAGGGAGGTACGGCGCAAAACAGGGGACCTGGAAAATCTGTACGGGATCCAATTGCGGACTGGGTTATGGCTTCTTCCACTGCCAACACGGCCAGATTATAACACATGGTAGACGCACAATATTCGCCATTATCAATAAAATTGATTTGGCCGGCAATTGTAGTACGTAAATTATCGGTTGCAAAACGTTTTATACGATCAATCCCTGACCTACCGGCGGTGAGGGCACTCCAGTTATCCTGCTTGCCTGTTCCAAGAGCCGTGACAATGCCCATGCCAGTGACAACAACAATCGGTCGCTTTTTATGATCCAGCTTTGTAGATGCCATTATTCTTATTATCCAGAGTACTTTTAATACCCTTATTCAATCCTATCTAAAAGTGCGGCTCCGGCACCACGCCATTGCCCGCTAGTAGTAACAAGCATCTGATCTGCAACCTCATTTGTGGGGTGCTCAAATTCAGATATATCAAATGGAACATAGGGCTCCGCATGATGTGCGGCAATTGCTGCCAATGCAACACCAGCCGGGAAATGGGCCTCCGATGACAAGCCCAGAATATTTGAGTATGAGCGTACCTGCAAATCTTTCACAGCTATACCAAGGTATTCCAACACAAGTTTTTCTTCGGATGTCTGAGGCTCTATACCGGTTGCTCCAGACATGACCAGAAGACGGTCTGTTGCAACTGTACCCATTAGTCTCTTTACGACCTCGCGGATCGACCTATTTACGCCATTTCCAGAATTAACTTCACGAATAGCTGCATAGGCTGTGGCACCACGCGCTTCTGCATGGGCGCTTGATTCAATAAGCAAAAAAGCACCAACACTTCCAAACAGAGCACCACCTCCTTTTGCTTCACGCTGCGAGATCGGAAGAAACTCGCCTTTCCAAGCAAGTTTCATTGCGATAAGTGAAAGCAGATGATCAGGACTGGCAACAAATGAACCTCCAACCAGAAAAAGATCAGCGTCCCCAGATTGGATCCTGTTAACAGCGTTTTCCACCACCGATACTCCAGCCATCTCCGCACCCATCAACGAGCTAGATGATCCTGTCACGCCATGAACGATAGAAATATTCCCAGCCAGTAGATTTGCCAACTGGGTGAGAAATAATGTTGGACGCAAAGTATCCATCAGCAATTGGTTGAGCAGCGGCCCATCATTTGGCAGATTGACCACTTGATTAATGATTGCTTGATCAGATTCCTGATCTCGAACTCCTATCCCCGCGGCAACCAAAAGATGGGTACGTGATTTGGCATCATCGTCAGCTGCGAGCCCCGCATCTTCCAGCGCAAGGCCTGCAGCAAATGTTCCCAATAATTGCCAGTCTCCCATCTGCCTGCGGTCACCACGTCGCGGAATCTGCTGTTCGTAATCAATATTACACAGTGGATGTACCGGATAAGATACCCCCTCAATCATCTCAGTGATGGGTATAATACTTCCTTGACTGAGTTTTTTGCGGTGTGCATCAACGCCTATCCCCAGTGAGCTTACCAGTCCAATTCCGGTGATCAGAGCTCGTGTATTTTTACTCAAGCGATGCCCTTTCCGGCAGGTCAATACGATGAGCCTGAGCTTTTATATGATCAAGCAATTCAGGTGATGGAAACTCTAAGAATTTCATACCAAGCTGTGCATCGCAGATTAGTTTACCTTCGTTATGGATTGAAGTACGCGAATATGCATAGCCGGAACCTTCGTGCTCAACTTCACAAAGAACATCAAGGCTTGATGATGGTGGTACAAAATTACGCAATTTAACGGATTTTACGGCGACCAAAAACGGCATCTTCTTAAAACAATTATTCCAGAGCAAACAAAAACCTGCTGCCTGTGCCATAGTTTCAATCAACAGCACACCAGGCATGATGGGATACCCTGGAAAATGGCCTTCAAAAATTGTGCTTTCGGCCGGAACATCTGCTTTAGCTGTTAATCTCAGCGGATCAAGGCCAACGGTCTCAATGCGGTCGATAAGTTGGAAATATTCCATTTTCATGGTGTGACCTGGGCTTAGTCTTTTTTGGACGCAATCAGATCTTCAATTTCAACGCATAGGTTCTTCATTACAAAATAGCGTTCCGTAGTGACATCGCCATTGTTGACTTCTTCTGTCCAGGCTTCGATAGGAATTTTAATGCCAAACTTCTTATCGATCGCAAATACAATATCAAGAAAATCGAGACTATCAATTTCAAGATCATCGACAATATGAGATTCAGGAAGAATTTTATCTCTCGGAACTTCGCTTGAAGTTGCGATGATGGTAGCCACTACTTCAAAAACTTCTGACATATATCAATCCATTATGCGCTTGATTAATCATGCGACCGATCAGCTATAAGTAAGCCCACATGTCTTTGCGTACAAACGTGGTTCTTGTCTACCGTAAGCTGACCTATTTGTCTTTGTTATTTCAACAGCTGTTCGATAGCGTAGCGAACCTTAGTAACACTGAGAGTATTCAAACAGTTCAGATGTTCCAGCGGACAGATGCGACTAAAACATGGAGAGCATGATAACTTCTCACTGAGTGTAACGGCCATATCACTCAAGGGAGGTGTGTGTTCAGATGAGGTCGATCCATATATTGCAACGATCGGGCGCTGCAAAGCGGCCGCAATATGCATCAATCCAGAATCGTTACTGACCACCAACGCCGCCGCGCTCATCAGATCAATTGCATCGGCAAGACAGGTTTTGCCACACAGATTAAGGACACCAGGTGCGCACGTGGCTATCTTCTCACCAACAGAAGCATCCGCCGGACTGCCAAAAGCAGCCACTTGGATCTGAGGTCCGAGAATTTTATCAGCAATCAATTCATTTGCCAGCTCAGCATATTTTTTACCTGGCCAGCGTTTTGCCGATCCAAATTCAGCCCCAGGAGCAATTGCAATAAACTTACCTTCTATTAAACCAAAGCGCGCGAGAAGTTTCTCGCGATTATTACAATCGACCAAAAGGCTCGGATTGGTAATAAAGCCGGGTCCTGCAAGATTGCGGTAGAGTTGTGCAGTTTTTCTGCGATCAACTTTAGGTTTTTCTTTGATATCATTGATAAGCCCGTAGCGCCTTTCACCAACGTATCCTGTACGCGTGCCAATTCCAGCGAACCATGGAACGAGTGATGATTTAAATGAATTGGGGAGGACATAGGCCAAATCATAACGACCTCGAAGTGCTTTTGCTGCCCGCAACCGATTAAAGAATTGCAGTCGGCCATGACTAAATGGGGCATCGACCACAGCTCTGACTTCAGCCATGCGTATGGCGACTTGTGCTATTACGGGAGGCGCTAAAACATCAATTTCCAATTGCGGATCATCTTGCTTTAGAGCATTCAGCAAGGTCTGTGCCATGACCATATCCCCGACCCAGTTCGGGGCAACTATCAGCGCTGATCGGATTTTAGCCACGAGACATATTCGCGCGCTCCGGTATCAATATCACGGAATGAACCTTCAAAACCAGCTTCGCGCAATTGGGTTAGATCTGCTTGAGTAAAACTTTGATACCGCCCCTTAAGATAATCAGGGAAGTCAATGAACTCAATGGACCCTCTGCCGTGACCTGCGATCACAGCGTCCGCCAACGCATGAAATTGCTCTGCTTTGCCTGTACCACAATGTAACGGCAACAGCATCATCCACATGAATGAAATCACGCGACTGCTCTCCGGCACCATAACCGCCATAAGCGCCAAAAAGACGAAGCTTATCATCTTTCAGGACCTGATTATGAAGATGAAGCAGGACCGATGCCATCTCATCTTTATGAAATTCACGAGGTCCATAGACATTGAAATATCGCAAGCCGCAGATCGGAGGAAGTTTGGAGTGAGAATAAACGCCGCGTAGGTTGTGGAATATTGCTCCTTCCGGAGAAACCCTCCTAACAATGTTGTCAAATAGAAGTTTTGAGTAGGCATACATATTGAGCGGGCGCTCACAGGCTGGATCCTCACGGAATTCTTGGCCATCACCATAAACGCTAGCTGAAGAGGCATAAATCAGAGGAATAGAGCGAACTAAACAAGCATCTAATAAATCACGCGAATAACAGTAATTGACACGCATCATATGGCGGCCATCCATTTCGGTTGTACGTGAGCACGCACCAAGATGGAACACTACCTCAATCTCGTCGTCCTTCCTCTTAAATCTATCTATAAAGTTGTCCATATCCTCATAATCAGCAATAACGAGATCGGCAATATTTGAAACTTTTCGACCGTCGCTCAGTTCATCAACTAATAGAATATCGTACTCACCGGCCTCATTGAGCGCCTTAATGAGATTGCTACCTATCATCCCGGCTCCGCCGGTTACCACAATCATTGTGAGAACTCTTTGATCTGATCGACGATTTGGGTCGTGGATAAGCCTTCAACCAACGGAACCGTACATACCTTACCGCCATAGGCTAAAACATGATCGGCTCCAGCGATTTCGCTGACGTCATAATCAGAACCCTTTACCAGGATGTCGGGTCGCACTTCATCGATGAGTGCTATTGGTGTATCCGGCGTTAATGGTTTTGATTCAGTGCCATCAAATGCAACTACCCAGTCAACCGCACGCAATGCCGATAGCACAGACTGGCGGTGGGAAAGCGGATTGACCGGACGCCCCTCTCCCTTCAAACGTGCAACTGATTCATCAGTATTTATCGCGACAACAAGACGATCACCAAGCCGGGCAGCCTGCGCGAGATAAGCAACATGACCGGCGTGAAGTATATCAAAACAACCATTTGTCATAACAACCTTTAGGCCATTAATTTGCGCAGATTTTACGGCATCAACCAGTTGTGCAACAGATAAAATTCTTTGTTCAGTCAAGTCCCCAACACTGACTGATGCGGTGCCCAACCTACCAACCACCAGCCCTGCCGCACGATTTGCTAAACGCGCGGCCGACTCCATAGATAGGCCACACGCTAGACTCGCACCAAACGCCGCAATCACAGTATCTCCAGCGCCCGTAACATCAAAGACTTCACGCGCCTCAGAAGGAATGTGAACCGTATGGGTGTCCGGCTGATAAAGGCTAATGCCATTTTCACCGCGGGTCAGGAGTAGGCAGCCCAGAGAAAGATTTTCGATCATCTTCTCAGCTCGGCTATGCAGGTCAGCCTCATCTCGTGACGTGCCGGCTATAACAGAAAATTCTTTGGCGTTCGGCGTAATCGCGCTCGCGTAGGCATAACGAGTAAAGTCATCGCCCCACGGATCAACCAGCGTCAGGCGGCCATGCTCATGGGCGCTTTTTAATAGATCAGTAATATCAACCAAAACGCCTTTGCCATAGTCAGAAAAAATCACCACATCGTGGCTATCAATTTCTCTAGCATATAGCTCTTTTATCTCAGCCAGCTGATCATCCAAAACGGTTGTTTCAAAATCAATTCGCATCAATTGTTGATGTTGCGATAAAACTCTCAACTTGACGGTGGTTCGTGCTTGGGGTGCAACACACAAGTGTGTAGTGACGCCGTGCCGCTCAAGAAGAGCCGATAAAACACGCCCCTGCTCATCATCACCAATGGCGCCAATCAATGTAACCTTTGCACCAAGACGAGCAATATTGACGGCAACATTACCCGCACCTCCACAGCGCTCTTCAAGTCCACCAATCTTCACAATTGGTACCGGAGCTTCGGGAGAGATTCTCTCAGCCATACCGCTCCAATAGCGATCAAGCATCACATCACCCACCACCAGCACGTGCGCGGTTGAAAAATCTGGGATTTCCGGTTCTTCCATTGCTGAGCTAAATTGTCCCAAAGTCGAGTTGATTATAATTTATCTCGTTGCTCTCAGCCTATACAAGGAGCAAACTTAGTGAACAACGCTGATATTGAAAATTCATACTACATCACACTTGATAAACCCTTATTACCCGTCGAACCACAATATCTGCTAAACGCCAATACCAGTGCACTCAGCCTCATTAGTTTTTTGGATATCCGTTTTGAAAGCACTATTGGTTAAAACTTCCTCCCTCGGTGACCTCATTCATACTATGCCGGCTATTACTGATGCTTTCATGGCAATTCCAGGACTCGAGCTAGACTGGGCTGTCGAGGATCGCTTCATAGAGGTTTGCAATTGGCACAGCTTGGTGCACAAAACCTTACCAGTATCATTTCACGCATGTCGCAAACATCTGAAGTCTTTTCATTTTTTAAATATCTTTCGTGAACTTAAGGCAGCTAGAGCACGTATTGCTGCTAAAGAATATGATCTCGTAATCGATGCTCAAGGACTTTATAAAAGTGCACTTATAACCTATTGGGCACATGGTCATAAAGTTGGTTTTAGTCGCTCATCTTTGAGTGAGAAGTTGGCTTCTAGTTTTTACCAAACGCGGATCGATGTTACCCGTGATATGGATATCATAGAACGCAACCGCAGACTATTTGCCGATGCGTTTAAGTATCAGATACCATCTTCAGCACCCGACTTTTCGATTGCGACAAGCCGGTTTAAATATATGAGTGAGACTCGACCCTATATCTTGTTTATTCACAGTGCTTCGTGGCCAACTAAATCCTACCCAAGTGAGTTTTGGCAGAGCCTTGCAAAATTAGCAGAAGCAAGTGGCTACCAAGTACGTATTCCGTGGTATTCGCCGAGCGAGCGAGAACGCGCAGCACACATCGCCCAAAACATCAGCGGAAGTTGCCTTGTCCAGGTTGATCTCGGTATTATGGGTGGGCTTATCCACAAAGCAGCGGGTACTGTTTGTGTTGAGACAGGCTTTGCTCATTTAGCCGCTGCACTCGGGAGGCCAACAGTGACACTTTATGGAGCAACAGGAACGCTACGCCATGGAACTCATGGTCCAATTCAGACAAATTGCACAGCGCAGATAGCCTGCTCGCCATGCTATAGTCGCAAATGTATC
>Ga0302127_10001420_pt1 | contig 14209 bp, 13 predicted proteins | sample CB4_SCM_MG_FD_204452 | JGI IMG/M metagenome (GOLD analysis project Ga0302127, IMG submission 204452) | Marine microbial communities from Western Arctic Ocean, Canada - CB4_SCM | ecosystem: Environmental > Aquatic > Marine > Oceanic | place: Canada: Western Arctic Ocean | collected 2017-09-24
ACCATTCATTATGAGAAAGGTCCCCGGGCTTCGGTTGTGTTGTCGTCGTTCTGTATTTAAGGGCGGATGGATTAGACGAGGACCATCCCCTCTTCAGCGAATGATTTGTCAGCTTCGTCGTCGGGTCCAAGTAGCATATCATTGTGCGCGGCCCCAGACGGTATCATGGGGAATACGTTTTCTTTGGGGTCGACCGCTATATCGGCGATAACGGCCTTGTCGACTGCAAGCATTTCCATAATCACATCGTCGAGTTCTTCAGGCTGTGTTGCACGCAGACCAACGGCACCAAAAGACTCGGCAAGCTTGGCGAAGTCGGGCAGGGACTCCATATAGCTTTCAGCGTACCTGCCGCCGTGCATCAGTTCCTGCCACTGGCGGACCATGCCCATATACTGGTTATTCAGGATGAACACCTTAACAGGCAGGCGGTACTGGGCGACCGTCGCCATCTCCTGAATGTTCATCAAAATTGACGCTTCGCCGGCAATATCGATTACCAGGGCATTGGGGTGAGCGACTTGAACTCCCATCGCCGCCGGTAGTCCGTAGCCCATGGTGCCGAGTCCCCCGGAGGTCAACCAATGCTGAGGCTTGTCGAATCCAAAATGCTGGGCGGCCCACATCTGATGTTGACCGACCTCGGTAGTGACAAACACCTCCTTATGATTTCGTGTCAGCTCAAACAGCCTTTGAATGGCGTATTGCGGCTTGATAATAGATTTGGAGGTCTTAAAGCTGAGGCTCTTTTTCTCGCGCCATTTGTCAATGGATTTCCACCATGGAGCTAAATTACGGGTGCTGGGCTTTTTATTCAGCGCCTTATAGCCGCGAATAATTGACGTAAGAATTTCTGATGCGTCGCCGACGATTCCAAGATCAACTGGGACATTCTTGTTGATTGAGGATGGATCTATATCGATATGGATTTTCCGAGAATTTGGTGAAAATACATTCAGCCGACCCGTCACCCTGTCATCGAATCGCGAGCCGATAGCAATCATAAGGTCGCAGTCGTGCATGGCGTTGTTGGCTTCATAGCTGCCATGCATGCCAACCATGCCGAGGAACTGCTTATCGGTCGCTGGAAATGCACCCAGGCCCATCAAGGTCAGCGTACAGGGGAATCCTGTCATGCGGACAAATTCGGTGAGCAATTTAGATGCTTTTGGGCCTGAGTTGATGACGCCACCACCGGCGTAGATAATGGGCCGTCTTGCTGTTGACAGCATTTTGACTGCCTGGCGGATCAATGCGGGGTCGCCCTTGCGGCGAGGGTTATAGCTCTTGTGCGGAGCTGCTGCCGGCGGCACGTAGGTGCCCTGGCCCATGGCAACGTCCTTGGGCAGGTCGATGACAACAGGTCCCGGACGGCCACTGCGGGCGACGTGAAATGCCTCATGGACGGTTCGCGCCAAATCGTTGGCGTCTTTTACCAAATAATTGTGTTTGGTGCAGGGACGGGTGATGCCGGTTGTATCGGCTTCTTGAAAGGCGTCATTACCGATCAGGTGGGTCGGTACCTGGCCACAGATGCAGACGATCGGGACGCTATCCATCAACGCGTCGGTCAGGCCGGTTACTGCATTGGTTGCGCCGGGGCCGGACGTTACCAGGACAACGCCGACCTTCCCCGTCGAGCGCGCATAACCTTCGGCGGCGTGGGTTGCGCCTTGCTCGTGGCGCACAAGGATGTGACGGATGTGGTTCTGCTTGTACAGTTCGTCATAAATGGGAAGCACCGCGCCGCCGGGATATCCGAAAATTACATCAACACCCTGGTCTTTCAGGGCTTGTAGCAGAATTTGGGCACCGATTGGTTTTTCGGTCGACATGGTCCTCACTCCTGAACGATCGGGCAGGGGCCCCAGCAATGGGGGCGCCAGAAAGAACGCCCTCCCCCCCGTCAGGGGAAGGTGCGATTAAGGGCGGAAACTAATCTTTCAGTTAGGTTTGGTCAACAGAAACTGGCGAATAAATGATAAGATTTTTTTCAGTTCTCTTTCTGGATATTGCGTTAAATAAGAGGTATCTGAAATTTTATGGTGATGTAGCCATGTAAACTGTCTTCTTACGTAGTTACGGGTTGCTTGCTTGGTAGCTGCTATCGCGTCTTCCAGGGAACTTTCTCCGGCGAGATGGCGGGATAACTGTGGCACGCCAAAGGCCTTCATTGCCGGCAAGTCAGCGGCGAGATTGAGGTCGCGAATGCGGCGGACCTCATCGATGGCGCCATCATCAATCATGTGGTCGAACCGGTCATTACAGGCGGCATAAACGGCTTCGCGTGGCGGCATGACAACAACAGCCGCGTGCTGCCCCAGCGGCGCCTTGTTGACCGTATTTTCAATCTGCCATGCGGTCAGGGGTCGGCCCGTTGCCTGCGCGACTTCCCATGCACGCTTCAATCTCTGGGAGTCGGTCGCTGGGATGCGGGCGGCGGCTTCTGGATCCACAGCAACCAAGCGATCGCGAAACTCTTCGCCGCCTATCTGCGCATGGAGCGCAGCAGCTTCTTTCCTAATATTGTTAGGGATTTCAGGCAGGGGGGCTAAGCCCGAGGTCAGAACGTGAAGGTAGAGTCCGGTACCGCCGACAAATATGGGAAGAAGGCCTTTCGCACGGGTCTCTTCGATAGCGTTGGCGGCCATGCCCAACCAACGGCCAGCTGAGCAACGTTCGGCGGCATCAAGCACGCCGTATAGTTCATGCGGTATATGCAACGCGTCCTTAACGGAGGGTCTGGCGGTAAGAATGCTAAGGTCGTGGTAAACCTGCATGCTGTCGGCATTGATGATGGCGCCGTTGAAAGCCCTGGCGATCATCATTGCCAGGGCCGACTTGCCGCTTGCCGTTGGCCCAGCAATGATGATGGTCCGATCTGATGTATTGCTAACTGTTGATAGGGCTGAGCACATGAATCAACAAGCCGTCGGCCAGCTTGGGTTCAAACCAAGTGGATTTGGGTGGCATAATCTGGTTCGCATCGGCGATGGCCATGAGGTCTTGGAGCTGGGTTGGCCAAAGGCTGAAGGCAACTGCCATTTCGCCGCTATCCACTCGCGCGGAAAGACCCTCCAGGCCACGGGCCCCGCCGACGAAATCTATCCTTGTGTCTGTACGTGAATCGCCAATACCAAGGACTGGCTCGAGCAGGTGGTGGCTGAGCAATTCAATGTCGAGACGATCCAAGAGTGGGGTATTTTTAGGAACGCCGCCGCGAAGTTGGAGGCGATACCATTGACCGGGCAGATACATGCCAAATAGGCCGCGCGTTGTTGGTTGCACCGGCGCGGGCGCGGGATTCACCTCGAAGCGATCAGACAAAGCGGTAAGAAAGGCTACCGATGAGAGGCCACCGAGGTCTCGAATAACCCGATTGTAGTCGAGGATCGTCACTTCATCGTCGGGGAAACTGACGACGAGGAAGCGCTTGTGCGGACCTTGTTCCGGGCGACCTGCGGCAACCCGTGCCGCTGCGGCCGAACGATGATGTCCGTCAGCTATATAGACAGCTTCCATCCTATCAAAAATGGTCGTCAATTTAGAAACGTCGGCTGACCCTGAAATTGGCCATACTTCGTGACTAGTTCCCGCGACATCAGCGCGAAGCATCGGGGCGTCCTGACAGGCTCGGTCCGCAATCGTAGCAATTATCGGATCGGCGCGGTGAACTGCTAAGACCGGCCCGGTCTGGGCGTTGAGAGCCACCATATGGTTAACCCGGTCGGTTTCTTTATCTGGGCGGGTTAGCTCATGACGGCGTACCCGGTTGGAAAGGTAGTCGTCGATTGATGCTGTTGCGGCAATCCCGGTTTTCTTCTGGCTGCCTGATGTCATTCGATAGACGTAATAGGATGGTGTGGCGTCCTGGACCAATACACCGGCATTGGTCATGCGGCGCAGATTTTGCGCGCCTTTGGCATATACCGCCGGATCATGCACATCAGTTCCCTTGGGCATGTCGATCTCAGGCCGCGAAACATGAAGGAAGCTCCACGGCTTGCCGGTTGCAAGATCCAAGGCCTCGTCCGTCGTCATCACATCATAGGGAGGCGCAGCCACTTCGGCGGCATGCTCGGCGGCGGGTCGTAGCGCCGCAAATGGACCGTATATATGAGCACTATTTTGTAAGGACATATCCGTTGTCTTAGCGGCCTGATGCCTTGCCGTCACGTGGAAACGGGCTGGTTACGCTTCCTATGTCACGAAGCTATGAGCTCGGTTGTATAGGGTTTGCATTTTGCCCAAGTGGTTTCATCATTAATCAAATAGTTAATAATAAAACTGGTGATTTAAGCGCGACTTTCGCGGCCCTCGCTGACTTAACGCGCCGAAAATTCCGGCGTGCCTTCCCGAAGAGGGTGGCCATGCCCTGTGGGTCATCTATTGTGAGGTTGGCCGGCTCATGGCCTAAATTTGACAGCTAGGATATTGGCTCGTGTGGAGACTGATTTTACTCTGAAATTTTGGGACGGAAAGGGCTGGCACAATACATGCCATGGACTGGGACGGTTCCGTTCATTGCCTAGTTGGTTTCTCGGCTAGGGCTTAGACTCCCCTTCGGACATAATTGCGGCGCCCTACGGGGCGCCGCAATTTATTCTAAATTTACGTGTGGGGTCAGCCTTCCGAGGTAGGCAAAGCTACAAACCACAATCCTCTTTGGCCCTCCAGAAGCAACAGGACCGACTTACGCCCTGCATCTCGTGCCGTTTTGATCATGCTGATCACGTCTGCAACCGTGGACACTTCTTCTTGGCTAACCTCGACGATGACGTTGCCAGGAAGAATACCCTTTTTAGCGGCTGGACCATCTGTCGCCACAGCAGTCACGACGACGCCTTTGGTTTCCGCTTTAAGACTAAACTGTTCACGCAAGCGCGGTGTTAGCTTGGAAAGGGTTAGCCCCAGGGTGTCAATAGTTGGAATGGTTTGCTCCGCGGGCTCTTCCGTCGCGGCGGCGAGTTTTTCTTCTCCTTTACTTAATTCTCCGACGATGACCTTTAGCGATTTACGCTGATTATCCCGCCATAAAACCACTTCTACGAGTAGGCCGACTCGTGTTTCGGCGACGATGCGCGATAAATCGCGCACGTCTTTAACCTCTCGGCCATTAAACTCCAGGACTACGTCGCCGGCTTCGATTCCAGATTTTTCCGCGGGCCCATCCTTCATGACACTTATCACCAGCGCGCCTGGGGCTTCCTCCAGGCCGAGCGTTTCAGCGATTTCTTCCGTCACACCTTGAATGTGAACACCGAGCCAGCCACGTTTTACTTCGCCAAACTTGATCAACTGGTTAATGACTGGCTTGGCAGTGGTTGAGGGGATGGCAAAACCAATCCCAATGCTGCCGCCGGATGGGGAGTAGATGGCGGTGTTGATACCGATGACCTTGCCGTCGAGATTAAACATTGGGCCGCCTGAGTTACCCCGATTGATGGAGGCATCGGTCTGTAGAAAGTCATCATAGGGGCCAGCATTGATGTCCCTGCCGCGCGCCGAGATGATTCCGGCTGTGACTGTGCCCCCTAGACCAAAGGGGTTACCGATGGCAACGACCCAGTCACCAACACGGCTGGCATCAGAATCGCCAAAATTGACAATTGGTAATTTTATGGCACCGGGATCAATTTTTAGTACGGCAAGATCAGTTTTTGTGTCCCGCCCGACCAGGGTTGCGGGCAGGCGGGTATTATCTTGCAGAAGAACGGTGATTTCGTCCGAATCTTGGATGACATGATTGTTGGTGATGACATAACCGGAGGAATCAATGATGAACCCTGAGCCAAGGGACGTCGCTTTGCGTTGAGGCTGTTCCGGCTGGTTGCGATCGAAGAACTCTTTAAATTCTTCAAACGGTGATCCAGGGGGCAGTTGTGGCATTTCAACTCCACCGCCGCTAGAAACAGTCTGCGTTGTCGAAATATTGACCACCGCAGGTAACAATCGTTCAACGAGATTAGCGAATGTTTCCGGGGCGGTGCCGGGCGCTTCCGCTCCGATTACCGGCAGCGGCACCGCCAAGGCGCCAAAAACAATGACGGCAGCCAGAGCGCTGCCAAATAGCTGGCGAGCGTTGATCTGTCTGTTCCGCTTATACGGGTTGCTATTTTCGCTAGACAGCCGCGTGCGACTCACCTGCCAATCCTCCATAATCCTGACCATTGTCGTGTAGACGTTTATATTGCTTCTTTTTAGCCAATGTCGCCCGCCAATTTCCACTATTTGTTATTAAGCTATGGCGTGCAACGTATCCTGTCATTCAGTCGAAGTAAGAACTCAAGCCCCTTATCAACACCAATAATTTTTCTAAAGTGTCAATGTGTTGGAAGTATGGCGCCGTCGGCCGCGGTGCTTTTTAGATAGCAAACAGGGAACCGGTTTTTTAACCGCGAACTAGCCAAATTATGCCAACCCCCGCGGTGGCCGCGGCAATGCCGCCAATCCGCATATGGCTGTGTGGTTGCGCCATCATGTGCATCATCATTTTCTTCATTGGTGCTGGGAACAGGGCATATAGGGCACCCTCGATGGCCACCGCCAACCCAACAGCGGTCATGAATTCAGGCATGTTGTGCTCTCCGGCAACGGCCACCGACCTTTGCGATATATCTGGCCCGCCACTACTTGCTGCACAACCCGTTTTCTTAACCACCGTTTAGCGTGGGGCAAGAAATGGCCCTCATTTTATGTGCGGCGGCGGCTTTAGTGGCTAAAACGGGCTGTTCGCATATTTCGAGTGCAAGGAAGCTGGATCCCGCCCTGTTACCCGTGGTAGGCCTCCGGACGATCCTGTGCGCTGTCAACATATGGCAGGTGGGATGCTGGCGCAATGTCGCCACCAATCATGCAGACACGCATACTGTCCTGAAGATGGAGTTTTCATGGAATGACCGCGATAACCGAGGAACGCATTATCGAGGCTCTCAGGCATGTGCAGGATATCGATAAGGAATCTGATATCGTCAGTTTGGGAATGGTATCTGGACTACAGATTCGGGATGGTCACGTTGCCTTCGCGATTGACGTGGAAGCGGAGCGTGGGCCTCGTCTTGAACCACTTAGAAAAGCGGCTGAGAAAGCCGTTTGGGATCTTCCCGGCGTGATATCTGCAACCGTAACGTTGACGGCCGTACGAGCATCCCGCCCCGCGCCACAGGAGAAGGTAAAGGGGCGCGGCCAAACCCAGCAGGCGGAGCTATTGATGCCCGGCATCGGCGCCATCATTGCGGTAGCATCTGGAAAGGGTGGTGTTGGAAAATCAACAACGGCGGTCAACTTGGCGTTAGCCTTTAAGGCGCTTGGACGCAGCGTCGGTTTACTTGATGCCGACATTTACGGACCGTCCATGCCGCGGATGCTGGGTATTTCCGGAAAGCCAACTTCGCCGGATGGGAAGCGTCTGGCGCCGATGGAGAACTATGGCGTCAAGTGTATGTCCATCGGCTTTCTAGTGGATGAAGACACGCCGGTGATCTGGCGTGGACCTATGGTCATGCAGGCGCTTGAACAGATGATGCGCGACGTTAATTGGGGCGAATTGGATATCATGGTCGTCGATATGCCGCCGGGCACCGGCGACACGCAGCTGACAATGTCCCAGCGGGTGCCGCTCGCTGGCGCTGTTATTGTTTCAACGCCACAGGACATTGCGCTGGCTGATGCCCGTAAAGGCCTTAATATGTTTCGCCGCGTTGAGGTTCCTGTATTAGGCATAGTCGAGAATATGAGCTATTTTCTATGTCCCGATAATGGCAAGCGCTATGACATTTTTGGTCACGGAGGTGCCCGTCGCGAAGCGGAGCGGTCAGGCGTTCCCTTTCTTGGAGAGATTCCCCTCGATATGGAAATTCGTGAGACCTCCGACAGCGGGCGGCCTATTGTCGTCTCTGATCCTGACGGCGCTCATGCAAAGGCTTATCAGAGCATCTCTCGCCAAATATGGGAGCAGATTATTGCTAACCAAGGCGACAGTAATGGTCCACGTATCGTCATTCAGTAGCGTTCAAGGCTGGTTCAGCCTGGTCGGCCTAACGCGACCATAAGTTCGCGCCATTCGCGTTTGCTTAGGCCACTTGCTTCCTGATCCACGGGTTTGTCGTTGATCATCCGGCGGACGACCTCTAGTCCGCTTGCCGATAATGCCGCGCCACCTAGGCGGTAATCGAGGAAGGCTTCGTGGACGGCGGGGACCCAGCGTTTTACCGTATCCAGCATGACATCGGCATAGACGCGGATCTCATATTGCGCATGGGCGTCGGCGCGCAGAGAAAGAAAATGCAGGAGGTTGTTGAGGTCGATTTTCCAGTACCACTGGGTATAAGTATTAAGGGTCAAATTCATGCGCCCGAGTTCGCGCGCGAGTCCGCTCCGATCAGCATCCAGGGTATTTCCGTCAGCATCTTCGTTGAGCATTTCCTGATAGTGGTCGTAGCAACGCTCCGAATCTTCGCGAAGCAGGGATAGCACGCGCTCTGCTTCCTCACCGTGCAGAATATCTGCCCGTCCTTGCCGGTTGGTGGTGGCCTGAGCTCCCAGGTGTTCTGGCTCTGGGATGTAATATTCTCGGTCAAGGATGGAATAACGGGCGGAATACTCGTTTACATTAGCGGTGCGGTGGCGGATCCACTGACGCGCGACAAAGATCGGTAGTTTTACGTGGTACTTGATCTCGCACATTTCTAACGGCGTCGTGTGGTGGTGCCTCATGAGGTAGCGGATTAGGCTTGCATCATCCCGCGCTTGCCGAGTTCCTTTCCCGTATGAGACCCGGGCTGCCTGGACGATAGCGCCATCGTCGCCCATGTAGTCAATAACCCGGACAAAGCCGTGATCGAGAACAGGAATAAGTGTGTAAAGAATTTCTTCGAGTTCAGGCGAGACGGGACGCCGGGTGGAGGCCTGGCTTTCCCGAACCGCCGCAATCTCGTCCAGTTGCGTCTGTGTAACCGCCATCGTCCGCGTCCTCGATAGAGGGCTGCCCAAATACAGGGGTAGCCGATTCGCACTGCTTAGAACTCTAGTCGCTGACTTGCAGGGATCAAGGCCGCTTGATGGTATGATTTTGATGCCCGCGATGTTCACCTTGCGGGATTAATGGTGCGGAATGTTGGGCGGACCATTCCATCCCCTTTGCATCGGCGGGCGGTTGACCCTATATTTGGACTGCCGGTTTACCGGCTATGGTGATAAACGCCGTTCGGAATAAGCATTGCGGACCCGGGGGCAGTGCCCGGCGCCTCCACCAAATTCCACGGCATGCGAAAGTCATTTGCATGCTGTGCTTATGGGGGCGAAACAGGATCGACGCGTGCGGTAAAGGTGCGGTTTTTGCTCGGTATGGTACCACCGTCATCGGGCTAATCTTACAAATGCCAATGATAACGAGGCATTTGCTGTAGCCGCATAGTGCTACAACGGGGTTCGGGGGGCACCTGGCAACAGAAGCCCCCCACTTTGGCCCGGCATACGCCAGGCCCGCGTTGGCAAGAAAGGGAGGTTTCGCCCGAAGATGGAAGCGTCACCCCTTCAGTACGACTTGTGGGTCGAACAAGCGCTACGCGACGTCGTTCGACGCGCTTTGACCTATGTCGCTAAGCGTGGTCTTCCCGGTGATCATCACCTTTACCTGACAGTTAAGGCGAGAGCCCCCGGTGTCGAAATGCCCGCAGCCCTGCGTAGCCAATATCCGGAAGAAATAACCATCGTTCTGCAGAACCAATTCTGGGACTTGTCCGTTCAAAAAGAATTTTTCGAAGTCACGCTTAGTTTCGGCGGCGTGCGGAGCAAGCTTCATGTTCCCTATTGCGCGCTGACCGCCTTTGCCGATCCCGCCATAAATTTTGGCCTTCAAATGAAGCCTTTTGCTCCGACCCCAGCCTTGGATAGCAGCAAGGGTGTGACTGTTGTGGGCTCTAGCCTCCAAGGCATATTGCCAGCGGCATCGCAATCGCCTGAACGGGATCTAGCGGCTGATAACGGAAGCGGGGATGGCACCACGGGAGAGATCGTCGCTTTGGATGCTTTTCGCAAAAAATAGACATGGTAGCCCCGTGTAAGAGCGCTTTTTAGGTCCGCATACAACGGTTGCTGGGCCTTTCTTCGAATCCGGAATAAGGATGAGGACCATGAGGGAATTAGCTTACTATGAACTGTTCCCATTGGGCGATGATTCGACACCCTATCGCAAGCTGAGCAGTGATCACGTGGAAACCCTGGATGTCGCTGGGCGTAGAGTACTTCACGTCGAGCCTGCGGGGCTAACGCTGTTGGCGGATCAGGCGATGCGCGATATCAGCCATTTTTTACGACCTGACCACCTGGCGCAACTGGCTAAAATTCTCGATGACCCTGAGGCTTCGGACAACGATTGCTTCGTCGCGACCGAGCTCTTAAGAAACGCCAACATCGCGGCGGGCGGTGTGTTGCCAATGTGTCAGGACACGGGTACCGCCATCGTTATGGGCAAGAAGGGCCAGTATGTTTGGACTGACGGTAATGACGAAGCGGCGTTATCAGCCGGTATCCTCAATGCCTATACCCAGACCAATTTGCGTTACAGCCAACTTGCGCCACTCAACATGTATGACGAGGTCAATACAGGTAATAATCTGCCGGCACAGATTGATCTCATGGCTGTTGCCGGTGACAGCTACAAATTCCAGTTCGTTGCTAAAGGTGGCGGTTCCGCCAACAAGACGTATCTATTCCAAGAAACCAAGGCGTTGTTAAATCCGAAAAGCTTGGTTGGGTTCATCGATGAGAAATTGCGTTCCATCGGTACGGCTGCCTGTCCTCCCTATCACCTCGCCCTCGTCATCGGCGGGCTATCCGCTGAGATGGTTTTGAAAACCGTTAAATTGGCTAGCACCCATTACCTCGATAATTTGCCAACAAAGGGCAGCAAGGGCGCGCATGCGTTCCGTGATCTGGAGGCAGAGGAAATGGTTTTGCAGATGTCCCGTGAGATTGGCATTGGGGCTCAATTTGGAGGCAAGTACTTCTGCCATGATGTCCGGGTCATCCGCCTACCTCGTCATGGGGCCTCTTGCCCTGTAGGGCTTGGGGTTTCTTGCTCTGCTGATCGTCAAGCGCTTGGGAAGATTACCGCCGACGGTATTTATTTAGAGGAATTGGAGCGCAACCCCGCGCGCTTCATGCCTGACGTGACAAACGTCGAGCTTCCTGCCGAAACCGTGGAGATCGACTTGTCGAAGCCGATGGCAGAGACGCTAGCAACCTTAACCCGCTACCCCGTCGCGACCCGTGTCTCGCTCAGCGGGCCGATGATCGTTGCCCGTGACATTGTCCACGCTAAACTTAAGGACCGTTTGGATTCGGGGAAAGGACTGCCCCAGTATTTTAAAGACCACTGTGTTTATTATGCCGGCCCGGCCAAGACCCCGGAGGGTATGGCTACGGGGTCGTTCGGGCCGACAACGGCGGGCCGCATGGACTCATACGTCGAACAATTCCAGGCTGCGGGCGGGAGTATGATCATGCTGGCCAAAGGTAACCGGTCGCGTCAGGTGACAGAGGCGTGTCGCAAGCACGGCGGTTTCTATCTGGGTTCTATCGGCGGTCCGGCGGCGCGCCTCGCCCAGGATTGTATCAAGCGCGTCGAAGTTCTCGAATACGCGGAGCTCGGTATGGAAGCGGTTTGGAAGATTGATATCAATGACTTCCCCGCCTTCATCGTCGTCGACGACAAAGGCAACGATTTCTTTGCCAAGTTCACGACCGCAAAGGCGGCATTATCTGGTGTGTGAGCTTCCAGCCCTGAGGTTTGATGGAGACCCAGGCTCGTCCACGATCATTGTTCTTGCCCATGGCGCCGGTGCGCCCATGGATAGCGCCTATATGCAGTGGTTAGCCGAAGGGTTTTCGGGGCAGGGGTTAAGGGTCGCACGATTCGAATTTCCCTACATGGCTAAACGTAGGAGCGACGGCCGTAACTCGCTACCTGACCGATTGCCTGTTCTTGTGGCGACATGGCTGTCGGTCATTAATGCTTTGAATGGTCCGCGGCTGGTGATCGGTGGCAAGTCCATGGGGGGGCGTGTGGCGAGTATTGTAGCGGCGGATATGGATGCGGATGTTGGGCCGGTGCGCGGTGTGGTGTGTCTTGGTTACCCTTTCCATGCACCCGGACGAGAAGCCAGGCCCAACCGGCTCGAACACCTTGCCTCGATGGCGATCCCAACCTTAATCCTGCAAGGCAATCGCGATCCATTTGGCGGGCGTGAAGACGTGTCTGAATATGAGTTGTCTGCGGCGGTCCGGATTCACTGGATTGAGGATGGCGATCACGATATGAAACCGCGTCGTGCCTCGGGCCGCGACTGGAATCAGAACCGGAAAGAGGCAATGGACGCATTGCTCGGCTTCGTTGCAGACCTCTAGGGTTCATTGGCGTAAGGCCCTATTGCATTTACCCTTCGTAGTCCCCGGACGGGACGTACGGCAAACGCTAAGCGGCCTGATGTCAACCCCTGCGCTTGCAATGATCAGTCGATGTAAGGCTCAAGAATAAGGGTTGGCAACGAGCCACTAAAAATAGGTGGAAGCTATTATACGTCGTCGATTGGAGGCACTATGTTTTTATCTCCGCCCCCCCCTGCGGTTTAAGTTTAATACGCTTGGCAATTGATCAAGTCTGTTAACGATGCATTAAGCTATTGATTATAATAATTCCATGGTAGATTCGATGATTTAGAGTCCTATTTGCTACTTTAGTGTGGATAGGATGTATCAGGATATATGATATTCTGGTCAATTTGCGGCGATTGAGGGTGTCGGGCACAATTTTCTATCTCATAACAATTTGTTTTGGTGTTATAAAGTACGAACATTAATCGCCGGCAGTGAAATGCTGCATTGCAATAAAATGTGTTGCAATGCAGCGGATCTTGACGGTAGGGTATTTTCCCCTTGCGCAGTTGCAAGGGTTGTCTTGTTTCGTGAGAGTGACTGATATGTCTTCCGATTTGATCCAATTTCTTGCGGCTTCGGCCGAAGAACTTATTTTGCAGGCTGGCGGTCTGCATGCAGATAACTGTGCTGGAAAGCTGGCCGAAGCTAGTGAGATGCTGAGCTTAGCAGCTTGTCTTGTGCGTCGTTCAGGGCACGAGACTGAAATGCTTCTGGAGGCGGCATGATGGCGTCTCGTGCATCGGAAGCGAAGAAGCCAGTATCCGACCGTACACATGAGAGCAAAACGCGCCCATGTTTGATGTGCGGAACACGCTTCACGTCAAGCCACTATGGCGAACGTGTCTGCTCTAATTGCAAGACCACGGCCGCTTGGCGTGAAGGCGCCGGGGCTGCATAAGCCTTCGCAGGTTCTTGCTACCTTCTTGTCTGATTGTTTACAGCGGGATGGCTGCCTGTTTTATTGTGGGCGTCTAGGCAGGTTCTTGCGCCCACTACTAACGCTGGGGTAAGAGGGTCTATAAAAGCAATCATACGGAGACGTCCAATGGCGACAAAGACCGCCGCGAAGAAGGCGCCCGCGCGCCGTTCGGTGTCGGCTAAAAAGCCTCAATGGCAGGAATCGGTGTATCGGATGTTGCGAGATGCCGGTATCTCTCAATTTTCTTATGTGCCGGATGCTGGCCATCTTCACCTTATTGATCGATCTCTGGCTGATCCAGAAGTTCATTCGGTGGCCTTGACTACCGAGGAAGAAGGGGTTGCGCTTTCTGCGGGGGCGCACTTGGGGGGGGAGAAGAGTGTCGTTCTAATGCAGAGCAGTGGTGTCGGGAACATAATTAATATGTTGTCGCTGAGCGAGTACTGTAAGTTCCCGCTATTGATTCTTGTCAGCATGCGTGGCGACTACGGTGAGGGAAATCCCTGGCAGTATGCCATGGGGCGCGGCGCCCAGACGGTGTTGGAAGCAATGGGCGTTCAAGTCCTCACGGCCGATGATCCTGAAGACGCCATCCAGACAGTGGCGGCAGCCCTGACGATGGTAAATCAGTCCGGCATGCAGGTTGCTGTTCTGCTCACCCAGCGCCTTCTCGTCGCCAAATCTTTCGCATAGGGGAGGCAATTAGAATGGCCAAAAAATCCACGGCGAATGCACCCCGCAAGACAGCTGCCAAGCCCGGCATGCTAGGAGCTGGCGGGAGGGCTACTGGTAAAGAGTCAACTGGCCATATGGAGCGGCGAGCCGCTTGTAAGGTGCTTGTCGGCAATCCGG
>Ga0302127_10001421_pt1 | contig 14209 bp, 14 predicted proteins | sample CB4_SCM_MG_FD_204452 | JGI IMG/M metagenome (GOLD analysis project Ga0302127, IMG submission 204452) | Marine microbial communities from Western Arctic Ocean, Canada - CB4_SCM | ecosystem: Environmental > Aquatic > Marine > Oceanic | place: Canada: Western Arctic Ocean | collected 2017-09-24
GATGATGAGATTACCTGAAACTTCAACCAGTTTCAGTGAGCTGCTGTCGCTGTCAAACCCTAATCCTTTAAGCAGCGTGGCGCTCCAGCCAACACTCGGGAGGCCCTTTTCATTTATGTTAAGAACTTCAACGGTTGCCTGCTGCGCGCTTAATGACGACATATCAGTCGTTAGTGTAAAGTTGCCTAGAGTGTAACGCACGCCGCCATCGATGGCCTCGCTGCTAATAGTGTCCGCCGCTAAGCTCACTTCGCCACGCTCGATATCGATTGCGGGTTCTGGTTGCTGCACCTGCAATAAAGATAGGCACAGAGAGCTTAATTGAATAATCATTGTTTATCCTCAATGGTCGCGCCCTGCGCGTCCAAAGCCTGATTGTCGTAGTTATATTTTATCCATGACCCTGCTGCGCTTTGTCCACCGCTGCGTTTAATCGTTGCAAGGTTTCTCTCGTCACCGTGCGCTGTAATAGTTGACAAGTTTGGGCAAAAATCAATACGCTCGCCGCGGACAATCGCTTGCGGGTGCTTCAAGCTAGGCTCACCGCTTAAAACAAAAGTTTCGCCATTATCGTCGCGCAGCCAACTAATTGAACGACAAGTTATCTCACTTTGTTGAATTAGCGCACTAACTTGCCGCTCCGCTTTACCGCCCAAGGCAGTAGCTTGAAAATCATCACAACGCAGCCAGTCAGTGGCATCAGAAATTCTTTGCACAAAAACATTGTCGCTAATAGTTAAGGAATCACCAAAGACAAATTCAATAACGTTACCCTCAAGGTCAACGCGCGAGAGATCTTCAAGGGTTGTGGAAATCTTACACAGCGAGGTTTCGCTAGAGCGCCCACCCATCAAGATGACGCTATCGGGTCTCAACACAAGTTGCTGACAGCTACCGGTGATAGCTCCAGCCATCGCCACATCTTTAGTAGCTAGCCACTCCTGGCTAGAATCGGCGAAGACAATTTTATGAGCCATCAGCGTGGTAGATGAGCCAGCTAGTCCATAATCATCAACCGGAAGCGTAATCGATGGACCGTCAGAGAGAACAACTTGCTCCGCTGAATACAAAACGCTGCCAGCGCTAAAAGAGACCTCGCGGCTTTGGTCATAAACTACCCCGCGCGCGAGATTGTTTTCTTCGGCAAGGATTAAATAGCGGTTGCCATCAAGTTGGTCGAGACGATGCCCAAAAACGATACCGTTGCTCGACTCAACAATAACATTTCCCTCTGCCATGTTATCACGCGTTACGCCCGCATCAGACCGGAAACGCCGTCCTGGCAAAGAAGTGAATTCGTCGCAAGCGAGTTTGGCAGGTCGCCCACCTATTTTCAACTCGGCTGAAAACCGGCCGTCACCCTTAATTATGCCAGCAGGGTCGATACTCAAATGGTCAGCCGCAAGCCACGAAATACTTTCGTCGCTCGGCTCAAGATAAGCCTTCCCCTTGAGGTGCCAATTATTTGCCGCGTCGGTAGAAAATTCATTGGCAGTGGCATCTCCTTGTTCGCCAATGACCGACACCGCCCCCCTCATCACCATGGACTCGGCACTTAAAATTGCCACATCACCCTTTACGGAACCATCTACGCGGTGCACTGTGACATCGCCGGCTAAATGAGCAACGTTTTCATCAGCAAATAGCTGAGCGTAATCTTTAGCGGAAGCTTTCAGGAAAGTGCCGTTATTTGGAATAATATTTATAGGGCCTTTAATAATAAAGTCGTTTAATGCACCATCTCTTAACCAACTAATTGTCGACTCTGCACCACGCAACTGCAGCACTTTGCCATGCCATAATGTAGGCTGTTCAAGTTGCGCAATTAGCGGTCGCCAATGGCCATCTTCGCTCGGCGACAAACGTAACTCAAGCAGCGGTGTCTCGATGTCGCCCACAATGCTTGCGCCTTCTGGGAACTGGGTCCGCACCGAAGTTTTTGAGGTGAGGGTCAACAAGTAGTCGCCATTTTCGAGGGCAATAAAAGATCCTGGGCCATCACTGTCGCCAGTAATAACCTGCCCATCGGCATTGCGAATTGACCAACGCAGCGCTCCGTTGTACGGAGTAAACTCAATAATAGAAGCCTCAGGATTTAAAGTTAAGCTCCCGCCTTCGAGATGCAGGTCTCCGGCGTCAAGTGTAAAGAAATCTTTGGTTACCACTAAGTTGGTTTGTGGATCTAGAAGGGCCAAAGTTGATTTAATGGTCAAAGGGCCGCCATCTCCAAAATTTATTATTGAAAAAATAGGTTTTGACAGGTGCCACTCTTTTTCGAAATCAAAACGTAAAGTTGGAGAAGAATGGTCTATGGGCAGCCAGCACTCGGGCGCATCAACCCGAAAGGCGGCTTTCGAGGCATCACCGTTATCGCTGGAAACAATCACCGAGGTGGATAACGCCATGCCCTCATTGCTCGGCGTCGGGTCATTTCCTTCCACGCGATAGCGCGGAGCACGCGACCGCTCGCCATTTTCATTTTCATCGACTTCTTCAGCAATCATTGTTACGCGACCCGCAAAAGCCGTGGTAATTTTGCCAGTGCCAGACAAATCGTGAGTAAAGCCCGCGGGACTCTCTTTGGCTTTGGCGCTCACTCCACCAACAGCAACAGAATGCTTTAAGAGGTCGGCAGCCAAAAGCATAAGGGTGGCCACAATAACCGTAAACCCAAGCAGGCGAAGTTTGCGACGCATGCTACTTTGCAGATTGCGCGGCTAAAAGTAAGTCACAAACTTCGCGAACAGCGCCATGTCCGGCGCGAGTTGTGCAAACATAATCGGCCGCGGCTTTAACCCCGCTAACCGCATTGGGTGGCGCAAAACATAAACCACTGTGTTCAAACATTTCTAAGTCTGGCAAGTCGTCACCCATAGATGCGACCTCCGTTTTTTTAAGACCGTGTCGCGAGATTATTTTTTTAATCAGCTCGCCTTTGTTTAGAAAACCTAAATGAACTTCTTTAATGCCTAGTCTCTTTGCGCGGGCAGCAACTGCTGGATTGTCGCGACCAGAAATAATTGCAATTTCAATATTGTTGCGCATCAGCGAAATCAAACCGAACCCGTCAAGAATTGAAAACACAACGCTTTCGCCGCCATCAGCATTCATGATTACGGTGCCGTCAGTCCATACGCCATCAATGTCACTGACAAACAGCTTAATGTCGCTAGCCCGCTGCGCAAGATCGGGATTCATTAGAAGCGCACCTCTAATAAATCTTGAATGTCCACTAAGCCTACGACCTCGCTGCTGTCGTTAACAACAGGCATTTGGTCCACATGTAAATCTTTAAACATATGTAAAGCCTCGCTCACTAAAATATTTTCGTTGAGGACGCGCGGGTTTGTTGCCATATAGGAGTCCGTAGGTTCTTCGAGCAGCAACTGACCACTATCGGCGAGGCGCCTTAAATCGCCATCAGTGAAAATGCCTAGCAACCGTTGGTTACCATCAACAATCAATGCTGCTCCTGGGCGACCAGGAGTAGCTGTCATCACGGTAAGCGTGCGTCGCAATTCTGTGCCGCTGCCTATAAGCGGCAAGTACTTGTCCTTGCGCATCATTTCGGCGACAGTCATTAGCTCGCGGCCCAAAGCTCCAGCAGGATGGAAACGCGCAAACTCTTCACGGGTGAAGTTGCGTAATTCAAGAACCGCCATTGCTAATGCATCGCCCAAACCTAGCATGGCCGTTGTGCTTACGGTAGGCGCCAAACCCAAGGGACATGCTTCGGGGCGAACGCCAATGCTTAAAGACAAGTCACAATTTTCCGCTAACGCGGAATCGGAATTCCCACAAATCGCGATCGACTTCGCGCCTATCGATTTAATGGCCGGCAACAAACGCAAGACCTCATGGGTAGTGCCGCTATTTGATAACACCACCACCACGTCAGACCGCCGAAGCCGTCCGAGGTCACCGTGAACCGCTTCGCTAGGGTGTAAAAATAGACTCGGCGTGCCAGTACTGGCCAAGGTGGCGGATATTTTTTGCCCAACAATGCCCGCTTTGCCCATGCCGCTAACAATTACCCGCCCGCTACAGTTCGCGAGCAATTCACAAGCCTGTGCAAAACTAGGCGGCAGATTTTCACTGAGAGCCAGCAACGCATCTGCTTCGAGGCGTAGAACTTGCTGGCCTCGGGAGTTGAGGTCGGAGGAGGTCATGACGGCGGCTATTTTACCCTAAGTTAAGATAGGGGGTTTTGTGTATTGTAGGAAGTGCAGATGTCTGCGAAAATGGTCTGACCTATGGATACCTCCATGCCCATCTTGTTGTTGTCGGTAATTGTCTGCATTCTAGCAATTACAACCCACGAAGCTGCCCACGCCTGGGTGTCTTACAAGCTTGGTGATGACTTGGCTTATAAAATGGGGCGGGTTACACTTAACCCTATACCGCACATAGACTTAATGCTGACAATTATCTTGCCCGCCGCATTGCTATTGTCACACGCGGGATTTATCTTTGGGGGGGCTAAGCCGGTTCCAGTTGATATGCGCGCCTTTCGCAAACCATTTAGGGATATGGCTTTAGTGGCTATAGCTGGCCCTCTCAGCAATTTGATTCAGGCTTTTATTTGGGCAATCCTGCTAAAGCTTTTTCTACAGTTTGATATTTGGGAGGTTCACTCAGAAGGGGTAGCCGTACTTCAGTTAGGAATTTTCATTAACCTTCTGCTTTTCGCCTTCAACCTAACTCCGATTCCCGGGCTTGACGGATCAAGAGTGGTAGGGTTCTTTTTAAGAGGCGCGGCGCGGAAGGCATATTACTCCCTTGATCGCTTTGCCATACCCATTGTGTTAGCATGCTTTTTTCTCATCCCTCAATTTGGCATCATTCTAATGACGTGCATTGCCTTTTTCGGTGAGCTTATCTCGGATATCGTTGGCCTCACCACCGTAAACTGGTTCCCAGAATATTTAGGGCGAGTATGATAGAGCCAGCCAATCCCGAACAGATCAGTGACAAAATAGCTGCCATGCAAGGCGAGACATCCCCAACAACAGCGTCACAGCAAGAAATCGACGACACCGCGTTTACCGTTCATCTCGAGAAGCTGTTCTTCGGCCCGTTAGATTTATTGCTGCAGTTAGTGCGCGATAAAGAGCTAGAGATACATGTCGTGTCTTTAACTGAAGTTTGCGACGCATACTGTCAGTTCGTGCGTCAACTTAAAGACATCGACATCGACGAGGCTGCCGATTATTTAGTTATTGCTGCGACATTATTGGGAATTAAGTCGCGTTCACTATTACCGCAAGACGAAGTCGATCTCGAAGAAGATCCTTTTGACCCCGGCGAAGAATTAGTTCAGCAGCTGTTGGCATACAAAGAGTTGCGCAAGGTGTGCGACTTATTGCGCGATTGCTGGGATTCCCGACAAGGATGTTTCGGTGCGGGCGGACGCTGGATTGGGCGAGTTGCTGCCGAAGACGAAGACGAAGAGCAGCGCATTGATTTATCCGACGTTTCAATCTGGGATTTACTGACAGCGGTAACGCGCCTCGAAGCAGAGACCGGCTTTATGCGCCCTCATCAAATTAGGCCCAGTGGCAAACCATTGCGCGCTTACGTTGAAGAATTGTGGCACAAGCTACACAAGGTTGAAGAAACAACTCTGCGCGCCCTGCTAGAACAAGACAACACGCCGCAGTCAGACGCGGCTTACTATTTAGTGGCGTTGCTTGAACTAGCCAAACAGCAACAAATTAACATTAATCAAGAATCAGCATTCGCCGATATCGTGATTAAGCATTGTGGCGATAGTAAAGTATTGCAACTCGAAGATATCGATGACGACTTTGATCGCCAGCACGATAGCTTTAATCCAGAAGTCGGGGAGCTCCTCGATGAAAAACCGCTCTAAGCAAACATGTCAAACGCAACCGATTTAACCGAAGCCGACTTCCAAGCCGAAGTTTGCGAATCATCCATTCCCGTAATTGTCGATTTTTGGGCGCCATGGTGTGGCCCATGTAAAGCAATGGGTCCAGCAATTGATCAATTAGCCAGCGACTTCGATGGCAAGTTGAAGGTAATGAAGCTCAACACACAAGATCACCCAAACAAAGCGGCCGAGCTTGGCATTATGTCTATCCCATGCTTCGTCGTCTTTAAGGGCGGGGTAGAAGTGGCGCGCCTAACAGGCGGCCGCGCTTACGACGAGTTTAAGGCTTTTGTTGAGCCGCACCTATAAAGGTAAATGCTGTGGGTGATGACCTGCGCATAGTTTTTATGGGCTCGCCACCATTTGCCGATAAGGCGTTGGCGGCGCTTATTAGTGCAGGTCACAATGTTGTTGGTGTGGTAAGCGCACCCCCAAGTCGCCATGGTCGCGGACGCCAACGTTCTGAGAATTCCATTGTGCGCATGGCCCTGGAACACGAGCTTGTTGCGCTACAACCGCAAAGCGCCAAAAGCGACTTATTCAAAGAACAGTTCAAAGAACTTAATTGTGATTTGGCGGTGGTTGTAAGTTACGGTCAGATTTTAGACTCTGAGTTTTTGACTTTGCCCAAGCTTGGATGCGTAAATGTTCACGCGTCTTTACTGCCGCGTTGGCGCGGCGCCTCGCCGATTCAATCCGCAATAAAAGCAGGCGACGAGTTGAGTGGAGTGTGCATCCAAAAAATGGTATTGAAGCTTGATGCGGGCGACGTGCTTGTGAGTAGCGCAATACCTTTAGATTCAGAAAGCACCAGTCCTTGGCTGTTTGACGCGTGCGCGGTTAAAGGCGCCGAGCTGCTCTGCCAATTTATAGAACAGGTAAATATCGAAAAACAATTACCTGCGGGCGTAGAGCAAGACGAGCATTTCGCTGTTCATTGCGGTAAGGTGAAAAAATCAGATGGCGAACTAGATTGGGCTCATTCAGCAAAAGATGTTTATCGACAAATTCGCGCTAGCCTCGGATGGCCCGGCGCACTTAGCTCATTGCCAAATGGCGATAACCTAAAAATTCTTGCAGCCCAATTTTGCACCAACTCTAATATCAGGGGTCAAGCCGGCGAGGTAATCATCGGCGAAGATTTTGAGCTGTACGTTTGCTGCCAAGATGGCGCAATCGAATTAGTCGAAGTGCAGCGCTCCGGTAAATCAAAAACCAACGCCAAAGATTTTATCAATGGCAACAATATTATCGCCGGGCAAATCCTCGGCGCAAACTAGCGATGGAACACCAGCAACAAACTCTACGCCGCGCACTCTGGAAAATAATTTTACGCAACAACATGCCGACAAGAGTTCTTGGCAGCGAGCTAGCGCGTGACAATTTTTCAGCACAAGAGCAAGCTTTTGCACGCGAACTAGTTAGCGGCAGTATCCGCTGGAAGCTGACTTTAGATTGCATCGCGAAAGCTCACACCAAGGGACGCATTCGCAATGACGTTGCTCATCAAGCCATACGCCTCGGCCTTTACCAACTACTATGCATGAATTCGGTTGCGGATCACGCGGCCATTAACGAAACTATCGACGCTGCCAAGCAAGAACTTGGCAATGAAATAAAATTCGTTAATGCAGTGCTGCGCGCGGTGTCACGGAGCATGACGAAGTCCATTGATAAATTGCCGCCCAGCCATGTGTTTAAGGCGTTTGAGGTAGGTTTTGTTAAATCCGTTTTTATAGATTCGAGGACGGACCCAGCCCTTGCCCTAGCCCAACAGTTTTCGTTCCCGGTGTTTTTGGTGAAGCGCTGGATAGCAGAGGTTGGCGAAGAGCAATGCCTTGCGCGCATGACCGTGCTTAATCAACATGCCCAATTGTGGCGCCGCATGAATTCGTGCAAGAATGTTGTCGCCGAGGTTTGCCAAAAACTAGAAATGCAACCCGGTGAATCCATTACCAGTCTAGATGGTTTCTCGGAAGGAGAGTGGGCTATTCAAGACATAACGTCTTGGCAAACAGCAATGATGTCTAAGGTAAAGCCGGGCGAAAAAGTTTTAGATCTGTGCGCTGCACCAGGAGGTAAAGCGTTTGCCATCTACGAGGCCTCGATTGGCAAAGCCGAGATTCACGCTTGCGACATTAACGCCTCTCGCTTGGAGACCATGAAGAAAGAGGGCGAGCGCCTTGGCCATGATATTAACTATCATCGCATTTCCGAAGATGGCAGCGATGTGCCATTAGGTGAATATGATTTAGTGCTGTGCGATGTTCCTTGCTCTAATAGCGGAGTATTTAACAAGCGAGCAGAGGCGCGCCACCGTTTTTCTAAAAAATACTTACACGAGATAGAAACCCTGCAAAATGTTTTTCGCAAAAAAATATTGTCGAAGGTCGTCGGTGAGAATACCCGAGTGCTTTACAGCACCTGCTCGTTAGAGCCAGAAGAAAACACAATGATGGCGGCACGCATTGCTAAAGATTTCTCGAAAACTATTTTAGAAGAAAAAACATTTGAGCCAACGGCCGAAAATGCCGGTGGCTACTCAGCGCTGATTGGATAAACCATGCGGGTATTTATTTTTGTTGGATTTTTATTTGTGGCCGCCGGTCTTGCGAGCTGGTCCTTGTTGAGAACAAACAATACTGCTAAAGGGGATTCTTTCATTCCCCAGCCACTTGTTTATTCCGGAGAAGTTGCTGAGCCAATGGACCTCGATTTACGCCCACGCCATTTGCACGATGAGCGATGGGTGGGCGTAACAGGGATGGTGGCAGCAGCAGAGCAGCGATTTAGCGTAGCCGTGCATGATCACTATGCCGGCGAAGAAGGCGATTTTTTACAGTTTCGCCGCGCGCGCGAAGAGATCCTTGACGACTTAGAAGAGGCGTTATTAATACTTAACGAGATGCTCGCAGTATGTGCTAGTTCGAAAACGTCGTCATTGAAAATTCGCCAACAAATAGCGCGCGCCGATAAACTCGCAACCGACATTCATCTAGACTTACGTCACTAAATCATGGTCAAACTCGGTTACAACTCTAATGGTTTTACTTCGCATCGCTTAAGCGATGGGTTGCGAATGCTTGCTGATTGCGGCTACCAAGCGGTTGCAATAACGCCAGATATTTGTCATTTAGATCCGCGCGATACCAGCACAAATGAATTAGAGGCAACGGCCGAGCTTTGCCGAGATTTGGGTTTAGAGGTAATCATTGAAACAGGAGCGCGCTACGTCCTCGACCCGCTCCGCAAACATCGACCAAATTTATTAGAGCCGGATGAGAGTCGAATGATTCGTTTACGGTTTTTGCAGCAGATGCTTGAGTGGTGTGAAATATTTAACGCTAAAACGTTATCGCTGTGGTCAGGGGCCTTGCCTCCCGGGCAGAGCTCTTCCCAGGCCGAGCACTATTTTTTGGAGGCCATTCACAGTTTGAGCAACAGCGCGGGTGAAAATGTCAAAATAGCAATTGAGCCAGAGCCGGGGCATTGGTTGGCAAATACCAGCGACTGGCAAAAAATAAAACCACAGCTGCCTAGCAATGTTGGTTTATGTTTAGATATCGGTCACTTGTTGGTTAACGATAAGCATTCGCCAGCTGAAGCAATCGAGATTTTTAAAGACGACATAATGGCACTGCAGTTAGATGACATGCGCCGTGGCGACCATACCCACTGCGCTCCAGGAGAAGGCGATGTTGAATGGCCCGCGTTAGTTGCGGCTTGTGAAAAACATTTGAGCCCCGAGATCACGGCGTGCTTTGAATTATCGCGCGACAGCCACCGCTTTCATCAACTAGTTAAAAGTTGTAGCGAGCTATACAAGGGTTTGTGCTAGTTAATTTTGGCGGCAGTTAGAACCTGCTCTTCGCTCAAAATGGACTTTGCTTGCTTGGCGTATTCAAGAACATCTGCTATGCGCTGCGCTGTCGCTTCGTGCCCGCGTTGTTCGAGAAACCAAATCACATTCGACTTGCCACTCATTGGGCCTACCGAAATTATTTGTTCGAGTCCAAAGTCGCTGGCGGGTACACCTGAGTAAACAAGGTCGGACAACCACTTGTCTCCTGTTTTTAACGCTTTAATAACTGCTGCAGCATGAACACCGGTTGCTGTCTCGAAAGCATCTTTGCCAAACACTGGGTACTCGCCACGCACAGGACGACCCGTGGCTTGGGATGCAAAGTTCACGTAGTCCCCTAACTTTCGTAAATCTCGGTCAATCCATCCGAGCAATTTTAGGTTAACAAGTAATAAATCCATTTCGGTGTTGCCGGCACGCTCGCCAATGCCTTGCGCGCATGCGTGAGCACGATTTGCGCCAGAGGCAAGGGCAGTGATGGTGTTGATCAGCCCGAGACCACGGTCGCGGTGCCCATGCCAGTCTAGGCCGATATGTGACGCCCCTTTGTCGGCCAAAAAGTTATTCAGCCAGGAGAAAATATTGCGCACTGCAATCGGATCGACTCCTCCAACGGTGTCACAAATGCAAAGGCGGTCGGCGCCTTCTTCGATCGCCGCTCCATTCAGGCGACTGAGGATTTCCGGCGTAGAGCGCACCGTATCTTCGGTGACGAACATAACCGGTAAATCATGGCTCTTGGCAAAACGCACCGAGTCACGAACGAGCTTCTCCATGTGGTCGAGGTCCCAGTTTTCGGCATAGGCGCGAATTGGAGACGAACCAATAAAGGCACAAACCTCAATAGGCTCACCCAGTTTTTGGGACATTTCTACAACAGGCTCGATGTCGCTGATCATAGTCCGGCACGCAACATTAGGAGCAATGTTTAGCGACGTCATTTCTTTGGCTAAAGCCATGATGTGCCCTCGGGCAACATCGCCAGCACCCGGCAAGCCAATATCTGCGCAATCGATACCTAAGTCATTCATTAGGTGCACCAACTCTATTTTTTCATCCAGCGAAGGCTCGGTAACACTAGGGCACTGCAGGCCATCACGCAAAGTTTCGTCAACCAGCTGAATAGTATCGGGCTTGGTGTCGGTAGGGTGAGGCCCATTGCTGGCCCAGTCGAAAATGAGTTTGTCTTTGTCCACGGTTACGTTATTGCCTTAGATTATCGCATGTTTAGCTTTTGGTTGGACACAGAATACTACGAAATTAACAGTGGCGCGTGTAGGATATTGCCATGGCATACGACAAGAGCGACTTCGTCATCACCGATGGCATGCACCCTGCCGATATTGCAGATGCTTTATGGCAGGATGTAGATATCAATCGTGCCCGCGAACTGTTCGACGAAATGGATGTCGCGCAGGGCGCCTTGGTTCTCGCCGAGGCCGATGAAAAGCTTCAAAGTGCTTTACTCGAAGACCGTGACCCGCAAGTCATTGCGAATTACCTAAATCTACTTTCAGTTGACGACGGGGTAGATGTTCTAAATGAATTGCCCGATGCGCTACGCCTCGAGGCATTATGTTTCGTGGATTCCGAGACAGCTGCCGAACTACGCCACTTAACCTCATACCCAGAAGAAAGTGCTGGCGGAATGATGACCACCGAATTCATTTCGGTTGCCGAGAGTGAACGCGTTGCAGATGTCATCAAGCTTATTAAGGGCGACGAGGGTGAGGCTGAATCGGTGTATGTTATTTTCGTCGTTGATGCGACCAATGTTTTACAAGGCGTAATCACGACCCGCGAACTACTTGAGCTAGAAGAAAATGATTCGGTCGGAGAGTTTATGAACCCCGATGTGATTTCGGCACGCGTCGACGAAGACCGCGAAGAAATTGCGCGCCGAATTTTGCGCTATAATTTGTCGTTGCTGCCAATTGTTGATGCGCGCAATAGCATCATCGGCGTTGTCTCGTCGGACGATGCCTTAGAAGTTGTTGAAGAAGAAGGCTCTGAAGATGCTCTTCTTTTAGCGGGCGCAAGTGGCGACTCAGACGCCGGCGAGCCGTTGCTCGAAATGGTCGGGCACCGTGCGCCCTACTTGGCGATTCCGGTGGGCGCCGGCCTGATTATGTCTGAAGTAATGAAATACTTTGCTCACGGCGATGCCCCAGCAGCGGATGACGATTACAGCAAAGTCATTGCTTTTGTGCCAATGGTTCTCGCCTTATCGGGCACGGTCGGCATGCAAACCTCAGCGGTATTAGTACGCGGGTTCGCAGTTGGCCAAATAGTCCAAGGACGCCGCCTATCGGTATTTTTAAGCGAAGTACGCGTCGGAGTAGTGTTAGGTCTTCTGTCTGCTTTAGTAGCCGGTCCCGCCATGGGCCACCTCATTGATAATTATTACACGGGCATTATGTTAAGCCTCGCTCTATGGTTGTCAATAATATGGACAAACACTGTAGCTACATCCATTGTCGTTGGCAGTGAAGCAGCAGGTTTAGACCCGGCATTGGTCGCCGGGCCAGTGATGATAGCTGTTTCTGACCTGTCGGCCGTCGCGTTGTTTTTAGGGGTTGCGTCTAAATTGGTTTAATTTGCGCAAAAAATATATTTGCCTGCTTATTCTAGTAACAATATTATTACTTGTTGCCTGGCAAAACACCCTGCATGTTAAAGGCGATTCAATGTCGCCGAGTATTAGTGCAGGGCAATGGTTATGGCAGAGCAGTGACATGCCAGAGCGCGGCGAACTAGCCGTTATTGTAGAGCCCGATAGCGGGATTAAGGTTGTGAAGCGATGCGTTGCGCTCGAAGGAGATTCCGTGCAAATAATCGGCGGCACACTTTATATTAATGGGCAATCAAAGTCGGCGGATATTAATTCAATAAAAGAGTTGTCGCCAGAGTGGGCTGCTGACGACAAAAATTTAGGGAAAGTTTTTGTAATTGACGAGGACCAAGTGGGTTTTAGAAATGGCTGGTGGGAAAACAGCAGTGATCAAGCTCTTCTCTACTTAAGTAGCCCAAATGATAACTTCGGCCACGCGCTAGCGGCGTCATGTAAGCTCAAATCAACAACCGCTTCTTTTGCTATCGGCATTGAGCGGGGCAAGGCTAAATTTCGTTTAGCCCTTAATGCAGAAAACAGCTCCTGGTCGTTAGAAAAGTCCACCCAAGCTGGGCAGCGCTATGAAGTAATAGAGCAAGGCGATATCCAAGGAGAGAGCGAGCAGCCGTACGAATTATTAATTAGTGTGGCTCACGACCAACTCGTTGCAAAAATAGATGGCGTCGACGTGGCCGGGAATATTGTTATTGAGTTACCTGAAGATTGGCAGCCGCGAGAGTCGCCTAATGGCGAACAACTGCTCATTTCATTGCGCGATGAATGCGAGTTTCAAAACGTTCAGATTGGCTGTCAAATAAATTACGATATTTCAGGAAACTTCGGCGTCGGCAAAGTGTTTGATTTAGCGAGCGATGAGTTTTTCTTTCTCGGTGACAATTCATCATTTAGCCGCGACTCTCGACACTACGGGGCGGTCTCAAATAATCAAATAATCGGCGTGGCTACAAAACTTTGGCCGCGCAACACAGACGACAACGGATGGCCACTTGAGTAACAATTCGAATCCTGACGGCCCAGCGGTCGATATCGGAGTGGAGTTGATGGTCGATATCGCCCAAGGCGATCAACGTGCATTTCAGTTATTGGTAGAACATTACCAAGCTATGGTTTTTGGCCTTTTGCGCCGTATTCTCGGCCCTCACGGGGCGATTGAGGATGTCGCCCAAGAAGCCTTTGTGCGCGTCTGGAAAAATCGTGAAAAATACCAAGCTCAGGGTAAGTTTTCGACTTTTTTATACCGAATTACATACAATTTAGCGCTCAACCGAATTCGCGACGAAAAGCGAAAACCGCTACCTATGATGCCTAAATTTGATGGCATCGAAATAGCGCAGCGAGATTTACGCTCAGACACCCCAGAAGAGATCGCTAGCCGCGGTGATTGGGCGGGATTAATTTCTTGGGGATTAGAGCGACTTCCGCACAACCAGCGAGCAGTTTTAGTGTTTCAACATTATGACGGTTTCAGCATGGAAGAGATTTCATCTGTAACAGGCCTCAGTTCGGCGGCTGTCAAATCGATGCTGCATCGCGCGCGCACTAATTTGCGCGAAATCCTCCAACCCTATAAAGATTCCGAAAATGACTGATTGGCTTGACAAAATGCTTGATTCCGATGCCCCGGCCGAAGTGCCAGAGGGCTTCGCTGAGTCTGTTATGAGCGCATTGTTCTCCTCGCCGCAGATTGCGACAGAGCAGCCGCACTCTATGTCTTTCATGAAGGCGAGTGGTTTTGCCGCAGCTGCAGCACTTATGCTCGCAGTCGGTATTTGGATTGGGCAAGGAAGCAAACCCATGAGCGCCCCGATCGATGTTCAGCGCG